>Ga0208499_1000585_pt1 | contig 12906 bp, 8 predicted proteins | sample CryBogCBE07Jul09_FD_185504 | JGI IMG/M metagenome (GOLD analysis project Ga0208499, IMG submission 185504) | Freshwater microbial communities from Crystal Bog, Wisconsin, USA - CBE07Jul09 (SPAdes) (version 2) | ecosystem: Environmental > Aquatic > Freshwater > Lake | place: Crystal Bog... | reverse complement strand
TGCTACGGCAGGATCGGTAAAAACAACACTTAAGAGTTTTGTGTAATCTACGGGTTTAAGTTTTTTTACATTCGCTGCATGACGAGCGGCGAGTTCTCCTTGCTGAATTGCAATGTGAACGATTTCAACAGGACCCGCGCAATCACCCGCTGCATAAATGCTAGGTACGGTTGTTTGCTGATAGCGATTGGTTTTAATACGGCCATCTGCTGTTAGTTTTATCCCTACCTGGTTTAAGTTAAGGCTCTCGAGTAGAGGTTCTCTGCCAAGGGCATTAAACAGGTACGCTGCTTTTTTAGTGAGGGTCTTACCTTGGTGGGTAAAGGTTACTTCAATTAATTTCTTTTTCTTGGCGATCTGGGTAATATGCGTTCCCGTAAATACAGCCATTCCCTCATCTGAAAGGGCCTTTGCTAGGGTTTCGCCAGCTTCTTTGGACTGGGTGCTTAGTAAGTGTTCACTGCGCTGGATTAAGGTCACCTGTGTGCCCATGCGCTGTAAGTACTGGGATAATTCACAAGCAACTATTCCACCTCCTAGAACGATAACACTTTTCGGTAGAAAATCTAAGTTCAGTACTTCATCACTTGTCCAAAAAGGAGTGGTGCTAAGGCCTGGAATCGGAGGGACTGAAACTTTAGATCCGGTGGAAATTAAGATATGTTTTCCACGAATTTTTTCTCCCGTGGATAATTGTAGCGTGTCTTTTGTTAAAAACGATGCATGGGCTCGGATAAGATCAAACATGCCTTTTCTCAGCTGCATGTCTCGAAATGAGGCAAATTCATCAATGATTTTATTCTTACGACTATTTACTCGTTTCATATCGGCTACTGCTTTGCCGATTTTTAAACCAAAGATATCTGCTTTGCGCGTCTGATGAAGGAGGTGGGACGTGTGGAGCAGTGTCTTTGAAGGCATGCATCCTTTTAAAATGCAAAGACCTCCTAATTGCTTTGCTCCATCAACCACAGCGACTTTAAGGCCTAGTTGAGCGGCAAGGCGTGCAGCATTAAATCCAGCACTACCACCACCAATTGCTATAAAATCATAGGTGCGCATAATTCAATGTTAGTAGTAGCTTATGGATTGAGCGACTTCTTTTGCTTTTTCTTCAGAAACTAAGTGTTTGATGAGGGCTAAGCCAAAGGGATGAGCTGTACCTGCACCACGTGAAGTGATCAAGTTTGTATCGACTACAACGGGTTCAGTACCTAGCGGTGTATCGAATTCATGGGCAACTGAGTGGTGTGCAGTAAAGCGCTTGTTTTTAAGGACTCCTGCATCCTTTAAAATAACGGGAGCTGCACAGATCGCTGAAATCAACCGATTTGATTTAAAATAGTCTTTAACTAGTTCAGGGATGCGTGGATCTGCTCTTAGTTGTTTTACGCCAGGGCCGCCTGGTATAAATAAGCATGTAAAGGGCTCATGAAGTACCTGATCTAGGGATGTATCTGCCTTAAGGGTGATAGCACTGCGACCTTTCACATCGAGTGATCCATCCAGGGACGCTACGGTTACGTGGATACCTGCTCTACGCATGAGGTCTACAGGAACAACGACCTCAATTTCTTCAAAATCGGGTGCTAATACGGTTAAAACACGTACAGAAGATGACATAAGTTGCTTAATATAGACTAAAGCGATCAACCGAGGATGCCGCAAGCCATTGGATATTCAATTATTGCGGTTTTGTTGGGTATCGTTTCACTCATATTAAACCTAATAACATACATATACTTTTATGGCCGGCGTAGGAAAATTACTCAAACAAGCACAGAAAATGCAGCGCTCAATTGAGACGCTTCAAACCCAACTCGAAGCTAAGGAAATCGATGTGACTGCGGGTGGGGGTGCAATTAAAATTAAAATCACAGCAACAGGTAAATTCTTAGGCCTGACACTGGATCCCGAATTTCTAAAGGAAGACGCAAAGCTTATATCAGATACAGTTCTCTTGGCTGTGAATGATGCTGCTAATCAAGCAAAGGCTTATCACGACGCTGAAATGCAGAAAGTAACATCCAGTTTACAAGTTCCTGGTTTATTCTAACGCATGTCAGCTATTGAAAATTTACAAAAGCAGTTGAAGCAACTGCCTGGTTTGGGCTACCGCTCTGCAGAGCGTATAGCGATGCATCTACTTGTAGAAAAACCTGAGCAGTTACCTGTTTTACTTGCAGCACTAACCGAAGCCTCTCGTAGTGTTCACCGTTGTAAGAAGTGCGGTAATATTGCAGAAGGTGATTTATGTTCTATCTGCTTAGATGAGCGTAGAAATAGTCGTCACGTCTGTGTGGTTGAACATGTTCCTGATTTAGTATCGCTCGAAAAAAGTGGAGCATGGCGCGGAACCTATCATGTACTGCATGGTAAATTATCACCGTCTCAAAAAATTACGCCTAACGATTTAAATATTTCAAGTTTACAGGCTCGTATTGAAAATAAAGAGATAGACGAACTTGTACTCGCATTGGCTAACGATGTAGAAGGTGAAGCAACCTGTCATTACCTTATAGAGCAGTTGCCTGCTGGTAATACCGTTAAAGTTAGCCGTATTGGGTTTGGTATTCCAAGTGGTGGTGGTGTCGTGTATGCCGATGCAGTAACGCTTAAGAGCGCTTTAGAAGCTCGCCGCAGCTACTCCTAAGTCTTACTGCGAGACTTCGTATATTTCGATTAGGGCGTAACCAGTGGTTCCATAAACTCCAGTCACTTGCGCTGTGTAATTACCAGGAGGAACGCTGACGACTAAGGCAGAATCGCCACTATTTGCGCCCAAGCTAAATGCCCCAACAGAGGCCATTATACTTGAGGTAGCTTGAGTGACACTTGATAAGACGGGTGAATTTCCGATAACAGGGGTGTTACTCCAGCCGGTGCTACTTGCAATGATGTTTCCCGATGCATCATAGATTGTGAGAACTGGTTGTGAGAGAGTACCTGTTACTCCATACGGTATGAGTGCAGGTCCATCAGCACGGATAAGCACTTTTTCAGTTCCTGTTCCACCTACAACAAAGCCAGCGGTTAAGGTATTGGCTCCGCTACTTGTGACTGCACCTGCTGAGATATTAATCAGACGTGATGAAGCGTTGGTAGAATCCATGTCATAGATTTCATCGAGTGCTACACCGCTTGTACTATTCATGCCGGATACTTGTACGGTATAAGCATTGCCTTGAGTAAGAGGTAAACTCGCGAGCACTGCTGAGTCTGCTGAACCTTGTGTTAAGGCAAATGCACCCACGGAGCTCATAGTACTAGCACTGGCTTGGCTAGCGAGTGTCTGGAAACTTTGGGATCCGTAAGTTAAGGAATTATTCCAGCCTGAATTGGTAGCTATGATTTGTGCGGAGCTGTTATAAAAGGTGAGTTGGGGCTTTGAGAGTGCGGTTGTTATTCCATAGTTGGATAGTGCAGGTCCAATTCCGCGAAGTAGAAGATTTTTAGTTCCAGTGCCACTAATCACAAATCCAGCAGTAAGGGCAGCTGTAGTGCCGTTCACTGTAGCACGAGCAGAAAGATTAAGTAAACGTGGGTTTTGTACACTTAAGATTGCTGCAGTAGTCGTTGTAACGCCTGTGGGGCTAGTTACATTGACCGTGTAAGTTCCTGCATTTGATGCTTGGAAGTTTGAAATAAGGTAACTGCTTGAAGTAGCGCTAGGAATTAAAACGCCATTTAAATACCACTGGTAGGTGAGTGGGGCTATACCGGTTGCGTTAACGCTTAAGGTTGTTGTAGAACCTAATAGTAGAGACTGATTAAGTGTTGTTGATAAAATTATGGGAGACGTTGTAGGTATAATTTTTCTAACTGTATTGTTGAAAAAGTCTGCAACGTATAAGTTACCAGATTGATCTAAGGCGATGTCTCCAGGACTATTTAAATGTCCAGCAGAACCAATTCCATCAGAACTATCTGCAACTCCGGGACTTCCTGCTATTGTTGTTACTACGCCTTGGGATGTTATTTTACGAATTGTGTCGTTGTTGGAGTCGCACACGTAGATTGTATCTTGTGCATCTACCGCTAAGCCTGAAGGCATATTGAAACGAGCGGCACTACCTGTGCCGTCTACGGTTCCTGTAGAGCCAGCAGACCCTGCAATTGTGGTAACATTCGCAGTAGAGCCATTCAAAGTAATTTTTCTTATTGTAGCGTTTGAACTATCAGAAACAAAAACATTTCCCGCTGGATCAACAGCTATTCCTAGAATGGTGCCAAAGCGTGCACTTGTTCCAATACCGTCAGTACTTCCAGATGATAATGCTTTCCCAGCAATCGTTGTGACTGTGCCATTAGGTGTAATTTGACGAACGGTGCATCCTTGTCCATCGGCTACCCATACATTGCCGCTTGCGTCTACAGCTAAATTTTCTGGATCTTCAAAACGTGCTGCAGTGCCAACGCCATCTGTTTTCCCTTTAAGACCCGCGCTTCCTGCTAGTGTACTCACAGTACCACTTGGGGTAATTTTTCTAATGGTATAATTTAAACTGTCTGCGATATAAACATTACCAGAGCTGTCTACGGCAACACCTCCAGGTCCATTGATACTTGCTGTAGCTAAGGCGCCATCCGTTGATCCGGCGTTTCCAGATGAACCAAGCAGAGTAGTTACTACACCTGTTGGGGTAACTTTTCTTATAGCATTATTTACACTGTCAGCTACGTAAATATTTCCGGCACTATCTAGTCTGATACCGCCATCAGAATCAAAGCGGGCGGATGAACCTGTACCGTCTAAAAAGCCTGCAGCACTTGGCCAACCTGCGAGTGTCGACATGCCTGTCGTACTAACAGTTAATGAGAGTGCTGAGCTCGTAGTGCTGCCATTGGTATTACTTGTGACGCATCTAAATTGATCACCACTCATAGCAAGTGTCGTAGAACTAACCATGAGTATATTACTTGTAACACCTGAATAGGTGCTTGAATTCGTGAGGTTGCTCCACGTGTTAGTTCCAGCTGCTTGTCTTTGCCACTGGTAGCTAAGCGGAGTGGGACTTACAACTGAAACTGCGAATGAGGCGGATTGACCAAGTGTTGTGAACCGATTGGTTACTGCAGTGGTAATTTGAGGAGCTTGGTTTGCTTCAATAAACGTTGCTTGAATTAGATTAGCTACGTTCGGAGATCCTATGCCTGTACACAAATCGTAGCCTGTACCTGCATAATAGTTTCCATTATTACCAAGCGTGATATCTCTAAAGGCTATACTATTAGCTAGAGGATAAAGTCTTGGATTTAAAAAACCAAGGGATGAAAGTTTGTTAGCTGAACGTGCTTGATTGATTAAAGCACAGAATGCAGCCCAGACAGGAGTTGCTAAACTTGTTCCTCCAATAGTTTGAGAAACACCATTGATATAAACAACAGCTCCTGTCTGTGGATCACCAATTGCAGCTACGTCTGGACTTAATCGGTAAGTGCCAGCAGTTATGCCAAGAGCGGTTTGCCAAGTTGGTCTTTTGTAGTAGTGGCTATAACCACCGCCAGAATCAACCCATGTGGTTTCGCTACTTACAGTTCCAGCGGAGGTGAGTACTAGACGTGTGCCGCCAACGCCTGTTACGCACGGGTCACTTGCAGGATACGATACGTCGAGTGGAGCAGTCGTTGAATAACTGCCGGTACTAGGATCGGGGTTTGATCCGCCGTCACCAGAAGCTGCAAGTACAGTCATGCCCGTACTTGCTAAATTTGCCATGTATTGTGATTCAATGACTAAATAATCGCTTTCAACGACAGTTTCATTTTCTCCAAAAGACATGGAGAATTGTGAAAATCCCGGATGAGTTAGAGCATCATTGTAGACTTGCTGATAGGTTTTATCAAAACCGGCTGGATCATTAATATTTGAACCGTAAACCATGATTGTTGCACCAGGTGCGAGTGCGCTGCTCCACTCAACATCAAGACTAGCTTCTGCTAGTGAATTAGGATCTGCAGGTACTGCAGGACCACCATTTACGTTTACTTGAACAATATTGCTTGCGGGTATGGTAAGACCAGCTGCTGTCCAAAATTTATTTAAATCTGAACTTGAAGGATAGGCATTACTAATGATGCCAATGATTTGTCCCGTTCCGTTATAATTTAAGCCATTAGCATTATATGCTGTAGCGACTTGTGCTGGAAGATACGGAGGAGCGTTTGTTCCACTGGCTTGAGGCATGAGTATATGCCGTGGAGTCATGCGAATATGAGGCTGTAAACCGTGAATACCAACTACAACGTTAGCAAGTGATGTAGGTAGACTAGGAGCGACCACTGCTGATGTGTACTCACTGTCATTGTAAGCAACACGAGCAAATTGAGTTTTAAGTGCTGTTTGAACATTAGAAACTTTTCCTTTAGCAAAAACAGCAAGATGATTGTAATCAGTTCTAACAACCTCAAAGCCTTGTGCTTTAACCCAGTCTAGTACGAGTTTGTGTTCTTCTTTAGATGGCCAATATTTCGCAGCCATTTCGGTCGGTGTTATTTTTTCATTCTTTGCGACGCGCTCTTGAAGCTCTGGAAGATTATGCATTTTTAATGCAATCTCAAATTCCATGGCTGTAGAAAGTTGAGCAGAGCTGAGAGCCGTTGATACAAGAGCTGGTCGATGACCTTTTTGGCCATGTTCTGAGCTACTTGCAGCCATGACCGAGTGAATACTACCTGAAAATTCTCTACGCGATTCTGTCTGAGTTATTGCAGCATTTAATCCCAAAGTTTTTAAAGCACTTAGGATTACTAGATATAAAAAAACTTTTTTCACGAAGGGGTAATTAGATGAAAGACTTAAGAAAAGGTATAAAGTTCCTTAGCTCGTTGGTAAAAATTAAGAGTTATTTACAATGAGCTGCTACGATACAAATATCATCATCAAAGTCTTTTCTTTGAGTGAATTCTTGAACAGACGTGATAACTTTTTTAGTTAAATCCGATACTGCTAAGTTAGGGTGATTTTTAAGTAACTCGATGAGTTTCGTTTCACTAAATTGGATACCCTCTGAGTTGGATGCCTCTATTATACCATCTGTATATGCAATGAGTGTATCTCTTGAATTAAAAGCAATGCTCTGGTGGGAGTAATTAAAATCCTCAATTAAACCTGTTGCTGGCTCTGGATCTAAAATAGTTAAACGTGTCACTGTTTGGTCTGCACTATTTAGTATAAGGGGTGCTGGATGGCCTGCGTTTGAATAGGTTATTGTTTTTGTAATGGTATCTATGATAGCAAAAAAAGCGGTAGCGAATATAGGTTGTCCTGTTCCAGCTACGATTGGCATGAGATTGCGATTAATTTCTGTAAGAACTTTTCCAGAATCGGTAGCGCTAAGACAAGACTCTTGAACTACACCACGTATAACTGCTGTAAGTAGACCTGCCCGTACACCGTGGCCCATTACATCACATATAAAAAATCCGCATTTTGTATCAGAAATTGAGATGAGGTCGAAAAAGTCCCCACCAAGTGATGCTGCAGCTTGGTAATAATGGGAGAATGCTAAATTACTTTTATCCGGATTACTATTTTTAGGAAAAGTAGGGTACCTAGATGGAATAAATGCTTGTTGGATCTGACGTGCCATGAGCAGATCAGCTTCCATCGCTTCAGATCTCTGTTTGAGTTCTTGTTCTGTTTTTTTACGCTGCGTTATGTCATGACTTATACCAACAAGTCCGATAACGCTACCTTGCGAATTTTTGAACGGTACCTTGGTTGTGAGTGACCAGCGTTCTTTACCTTCGGGACCAAAGTTTGATTTCTCTTGATTTAGGATCGATTGAGATTGGGTGAGTACAGATGCGTCATCTTGAATTGCTTGTTCAGCTCGTTCACCTGAGTAAAAATCGTTTACGCCTTTACCACGGGCTTCATCCTGTGAGTTAACGCCCAGTTCTTTTAAGTGCGACTCATTGTTTAAAAGATAATTTGCGTTTTTATCTTTAACAAAAATACGTGAAGGCAGGTGATCTATAATCGTTCTTAAAAGATTATGCTCTTGAATGAGTTTTTCTTCCGCCTCCTTAGCATGAGTTACATCGCGGGTGATTCCAAAGGTACCGATGATATTTCCATTAGGGTCTCTCCACGGCATTTTTGTTGTAGAGCCCCAGGCTAAGGTTCCATCGCGTTTTGTTATATGCTGAATACTCCCTACGACAGGTTCGCCTGTTTCAATAATTTTTCTTTCTTCGGCGAGTGCTGTGTTTGCGTGTTCTTTAGAGAAAAAATCGGCATCGGATTTTCCTACTACTTCTTCTGGTTTTTGAACACCTAACCAGTGTGCATGAGCAAAATTAACGCGTACAAATTTACTATTTAAATCCTTAAAATAAATACGATCGGGTGTTTTCTCCATCAGTAGATGAAGAATAGCTGAATCGAGCGATTCTGTGCTTTTAAAAGAGTGGTTGGACTCCTGAGGCAATTGACCCATGACTAAGGTATTTAACCTATATAATTTAAGTAAGCTAGCAACCTATAAGCAGCCTACATTTGAGATAAAATGCTATCTTTTTGCCTGAAATATTGAATATTCAGGCATAGTTGATTCGTGCTCAACAAGCTTTGGGTTCCGTTAAGCACAGGAACGCCTAAGAATACTAAAACCTAAGTAATTCTATACTTTAACTTCAAATAGCTCAGGTTGCATCTCACCGATAGCTACTCGGTTAACTGTACCCGTCATGCGTATTGCAAAGTCGCCTGAAATTTCGATACCGATTTTACCGCCTGGCATGTGAACGGTAATATTTTTGTCAACTAAGCCTAGACGATGAGCTACAGCTGCTGAAGCACTTGAACTTGTTCCTGATGCTAATGTGTAACCTGCGCCACGTTCCCAGATTTCTATGCGAATGTTGTTACGATCTAATACTTGCATGAACTGAACGTTAGTTCTGTTTGGAAAATTAACGTGTGTTTCTAGAACTGGTCCGTACTGATGAGCGAGCTTAGGACTAATTTCGGGTAGTGGAATAACGCAATGAGGATTACCGATCGTTGCAGCACAGAAAGTAAAGGTTCTGTCTAGTACTTCAATTTTTTCGTTAATGACTTCACGTGCATTACCAGCAACAGGAATTTTCTCACTAGAGAAACTTACATTTCCCATATTCATGACTAGGAGTTTGCCGTTGTCTTTGACAACAGCCTCTACAATACCTCCTGGGGTCTCAATTGGGAATTGGGTTCCTTTAGCGATTTTTTGATCAAATAAGTAGCGTCCAAAAATACGCGTTCCGTTACCGGATTTTTCTGCTTCTGATCCATCTGGGTTGAAAATACGTAATCCAAATGCACCAGATTTTGTTGGAAGTGGACCCCAAAGAATACCATCAGACCCAACACCGAAATTTCTATGACAAATGACACGAATTTGATCTAAAGAAGGTGTTTTCCAGGTTGGGAAATCACTTGGATCTAATACGATGTAATCATTACCTAGGGCGTGATATTTATAGAAGCGCACAGAATTAATAGGTTGAAGATAAATTATCCGTTATAGCCAAATAAACGTAAACGTTTAATTGCATCAGCTACAGGATAGGGAACCATACGCTCCCAGGTAGGATCATTGTGCTGAATGCGGTATAAAACATCCCGTGAAAACGTATTTAGCACGGTAGGGTCGTATCCGGTGATACACTCTAAGTAATTATTTTGGAGTAAATGCTCATACAGGCTACGTAAATGATCACTTACTTTGGCATTTCTAGCTGTGATAAGCACGTTTGAAGCAAAAGAATTCTCTCCTGTTGGCGATTTTCCTCCAGCAGGATTTCCAGTGGCTAGATAACTATCATAGGCTTCCTGACGCATAGGATAGATATACAGTTTAACGGAATTTCTAAAGAGGCGGCCAAATGATTCAAGAATACCACCTGCTAGATTTTCGTAGTACTTTTCATTAAATATTTCTAGCAGGTTATTAATACCCATCGTTACACCGATCATTTCTTTTGTATAACGTCTAAAATAGGAGGTTAGGCGATAGTACTCGGGGTAATTCGATATAAGGACGGTTAGTCCAATTTCACCAAGTAAGTCTACGCGTGATAGAAAGTCGTGTACGTCTAATTGCCCGTCAGCGAGTAAATTATTCATCGTGATTTCTACAATTATCACGACATCTTTGCTTTTTACGGAATCTTCCTGGACAAACTGTGCAGTCGCACAGTTGAGCATATCGACATTAACATTTGTTACAGGTCTAAAACTGCCGCGTTCAACCAAGACTGCTTTTTTGTGAAATACTTCGGACGGTTGTAATACAGCTTTATTTGGTCCAAACAGAACGGCATTTGTAAGTCCGTATTGGACAAGATGCATTGATAGCAGTCGGTTATCAACGTTTGGAAAAGCTGGTCCAATAAATTCAATCATATCCACTTCGATACGATCGTAACTTAAGTTATCCAGAAGTGATTGAATAAACTTTTGTGGATTATCTCGGTAATAGAATGCTCCGTAAATTAAATTGGTACCAATAATTCCAAGTGCTTCTTGTTGTAGCACGTTTTCCTTATCCCACATTCTTACATGGATTATGATATCATTGGTTGGGCCATGCGGTTCAGTTTGGAAGCGTACACCCATCCATCCGTGTGCTTCGTTGTTACCTTTAAAGCTTTTTGTTGCTACCGTATCAGCATACACAAAGAAGGTTGTACTGTTACCACGAATTGAATCTAAACGTTCTTTTAAGAGTCCAAATTCATGATCCAACATTAAGGTTAATCTATCCTGAGAAACATAGCGGGATGCTTTTCCATAGATAGCATCACTAAAGACCATATCATATGCAGAAATAGTCTTAGCTATCGTTCCCGATGCGCCTCCTGCTTGAAAGAAAACGCGGGCAACTTCTTGGCCTGCTCCAATTTCAGCAAATGTACCGTACTTCGATCCATCTAAATTGATGGTCAAAGCTTTACGGTTAGTTGTGAGGAGATCTTTTTGATCGTTCATGAACGTTTATGAATAAAACCAAGACATTTAGGCTAAGCAACGTGTTTCATTTAAAAGATAAGTCTATATCTATGGAATTGCCATTTTTAACCAGTTTCGTAGCGTAAGTTTTACATTCTATGAAGACCTTCATTTCTTCCATGTTAGGCTCACTTGTAGCCTTAATTATATTCTGCTTTATAGGCATTCTTTTGGTCGTTGGTATCATAGGAGCGATCATTTCAGTGGGTGCTAAACATGCCAAAGTTTCATCGGCTAAAGTTGAGCAGGATTCATACCTTGTGTTGGATTTATCAACAAATATTACGGACGCTCCGCCTCCAATCGACTTTAGTGATTTTTCATCCACACGACTTGAGACGTTGCAGTTACGCTCCGTCACGCGTGGTTTAGATCGTGCAAGTAAAGATTCTCACATTAAAGGTCTTCTGCTTGTTGGTTCATTTAACCCATCTGGGCTAGGTTCTGGTTTTGCTGCATTAAGTGAAATGCGTTTAGCGCTTTTACGTTTTAAAGCCTCAGGTAAGCCAATTAAGGCGTTTCTAGAATCAGCTGATACACGCGATTATTACATAGAGTCCGTAGCCACTGAGATTAATATGGATCCTTACGGCATGCTTTTCATGCCAGGTTTAGCCACTCAGCCTATGTTCTATGCTGGTTTATTTGAAAAATACGGTGTTGGTGTTCAAGTTACACGACATGGAAAATATAAATCTTATGTAGAGCCTTATACTCGTAAGGATATGAGTCCTGAAAATAAGGAAGATACGAAACGTTTACTCGATAGCTTATGGGGTAGTTTAGTGGGCGATGTAGCTAAGGCGCGCAAATTAACCCCTGATCAAATCCAGTCTGTTGTTGATAAGGAAGGTATTATCCGTCCAGAAGTAGCTCTATCGAGTCATCTCATCGACCGAGCAATTTACAAAGATGTTTTACTCAAGGAGCTTAAAGAAGCTACGGGCAAAGCAGGTACTAAGGATCCTTTTAGACAAATTTCATTTAGCTCATATTTAAAACTCCAAGAGAGCGATATTTCTACAGCTAAAGAAGCCATCGGTTTAGTTTATGCTGAAGGTGATATTGTTGATGGAGAAGGGCAGTCGGGCGATATCGGTTCTGAGTCATTCTCACGTGAAATTAGACGCATGCGTGAAGACGATTCCATTAAAGCTATTGTTTTACGTGTTAACAGTCCTGGTGGTAGTGCATCGGCTGCAGAAATGATTCAACGTGAATTGCGCTTAGCTCGAGAAGTAAAACCTGTGATTGTTTCTATGGGCAGCTACGCTGCTTCAGGTGGCTACTGGATATCAACCTACGGTAATCGCATTTTTGCTGATCCTACAACTATCACAGGTTCCATCGGAGTCTTTGGTATTCATTTCAATATTCAAAAGCTAGCGAACGATTTTGGTGTCACATTCGATGGCGTGAAGACTGGCAAGTTTGCTGATGTCATGACCATTTCTAAGCCAAAAACAGACGAAGAAATTGCAGTCTTTCAACGTATGGTCGATTGGATGTACGGGCAATTTATCGCTAAAGTTTCTGAGGGTAGAAAATTAAATCCTGCTTTTGTTGAAGAGATTGCTCAAGGGCGTGTTTGGACTGGTAAAGAGGCGCTCAAGATTGGTCTTATCGATCAACTCGGTGGATTAGCTGATGCAATTAACTATGCTGCTAAGGAAGCAAAGCTCCCGAAGAACTACCGTATCGAGCAGTATCCTCAGAAGAAGGATATCGCTGACAAGATTGCTGAACTGCTTAACAAGTCTCTACCAGAGGAATCAGAATCCAAAGGTGTACTTGGAAGTGTTCAAAAAACACTTAAAGCTCAATTACATGAACTTAAGAGTTACAATGATCCTCAGGAAATGTATGCTCGTATGCCTTTATTAATTTCTACGCACTAAGATGTCCCA
>Ga0208499_1000581_pt1 | contig 12981 bp, 20 predicted proteins | sample CryBogCBE07Jul09_FD_185504 | JGI IMG/M metagenome (GOLD analysis project Ga0208499, IMG submission 185504) | Freshwater microbial communities from Crystal Bog, Wisconsin, USA - CBE07Jul09 (SPAdes) (version 2) | ecosystem: Environmental > Aquatic > Freshwater > Lake | place: Crystal Bog... | reverse complement strand
CCTGCCAACAAATCTCCAGTAATATTCTCCACATAGTTCTTCAAATCATGATATCGTTCACCGTGCATCATTGGTACAATATCAGATTCAGTTAAACCACGAAAACGAATATAGGGTTTCATGCCATCATATTGTGATACTGTTTTTGTACTACCATATAAACTGGTAGTTTCAAACAGGCAGACATTCATATCATATTTTTTATTACAGATTTCTCTTACAGTATGACTGGTACAAATGGCAGAGAGAAGTTTACCACCCAGATAATTAAAACCAAAAGGTTGTGCTGGTACAATTACGAATCCCATAACACAGGCAGTATTGAATCGCTTGGCAGTATCTTCATTTTGAATCCAAACTTGTCCTAAAAGTTCATTACGAGGTTTCATATAGATGACTGGTGAACCCAACCGAATGAATCCTAGAATCTTTCCTGAGTTCTTTTCTTTAACTGCCAATTGAACATTCTTACCAACTGGTGCTTTATTGATGTGTGATGAGGTAATGGCAAGTAATGTTTCCCATTGAGAATTATCAATTTCACAAACTTCAATATCCATATCTTTAGGGTGCATGGAGAAATCAGAAAACAAATCATCTTCGGGTGGAAATAATGATGATGGCAATTCTGCCACATTTTTCAACTTCTCATCACGCATGTATTCTTCGGTGCTTCCCATGTTACTGAAATAATCATGGAAAACTTTTGAAACATGAAGTGCTTGTTCTCTAGTTAAGTTCATACTTTAAAGCCGTCAAAAGATTTCTTGGGTTTTTCTTCTCTGGTGCCAAATGTGTTTAGTGGTTTATCGTGACCAGCATCAGCAATACCTTTTTGTGCTGACTGTTCAATATCATACAATTTCATTTTAGCACGGTCAATACCAACAGTAAATCGCTTATGGAATGTTGGATCATTATATCGATTCTTTAATTGTTTGACCATAATCTGGCCAAGTTCTTCTAGTTCTTCAGAAGAAATCAAAGCAAACATCAGGTCGGCGGTTGCAGGCAACCCGAAGCTTTCACTCGTGTCCTCCAGTCCTGGATCAGACGATGTGAATCCGCTTCTGGTAGTTTGAGTTGCAGATACAATAGGAACATTATATTCAACCGCAAGACCTCTAAGTTCCTCTGCGATTGCTTTGACGTAGGTGTACGAATTAATATTCGCACCAGCTTTGATACGAGAAGAACAACAGATATTAAGATAATCCACAAAGATAATGTCAGGTACGAAAGACCTTTTGAGATTAAGTTCATTGAGTAAAGTCCTGAAATGAATAGTTGAAGCGGATGCGGTAGGATATTCTTTGATGATTAGTTTGCCGGTAGTTTTTTCACGAACACGATTTACCTTTTTATCATACATATCTTTTGGTAAATCCATCAAGTCATCGATGGTTACATTGAGAAGATTCGCATCAATTCTTTCAGCAATTTTTTCTTCTGACATTTCAAGCGTAATATACAATACGTTTTTACCTTGAACCATACATCCTGCAGCCACATGACACATAAAAAGTGATTTACCAACACCAGTCCCAGCAAGAGCAATATTGAGAGTTTTAGTTGGCAGACCGCCTTTTGTAATCTTGTTGAAGAATTCCAAGTCGAAAGGAATTCGTTCCTCTTTTCTATGATAGAATTCATATCGATCATCTGAGTCCTGTAAGTAATCGTGTCCTACTGAGTTATCGAATGAAACGGCCAAGGCGTCCGATAATATCTTGGGAATCTGGCCTTTGTCGTGATTTTTGTCCTTGCCATCGAGAATTGAAATAGACCCCAATACAGCATTGTATATCGCCTTCTCTTGGCAAAACTTTTCTGTTTTATCAACAAGCCATTGAATCTCGGCTTCTGTTTTGCTATTAGCCTCAATTTCTTGTAAATACGATTCACATCTCTCAACTTCATCAGCCGTAAGATTACGCCTTTCTTTGATGGCAATACTAATTGCTTCAACCGATGGCGGGTTATTATAAGTTTCCGTGAATGATGTAATCTCATGATATAATACTTTTTCAACACTATCCGAAAAATAATCGGATTTTAAGAATGGTAATACTTTCCGTAAATAATCTTCATTATAAATCAGGGTTTTTAATATCGTCTGTTCCAGTTTCATCAATAATTTCCGTTTCAATTTCACCACTCATAAGTTCTACTAACAAATCACCAATATAATTTTTAAAAGTTTCATCTTTTTCCAAATTCTTTGGTTTGTCAACTGTAGATTCTATCACATCATATGCAAAAAGTAAATAGACCTGTTCATTTTCTTCTTTGAACTTTACCTTACCATATTTGAATATGGTATCTTTATATGGTCCTTGTAAAAACTTAATATGAACTAAAGTTTCATCTTTTGGATAAATGAAACAATAATCAATACCTTCAATCATCTTCTACTCCGTTAGTGGTTTCTACTTCGAATGTTTCTTCAATATCATCTTGCATAATATTGCCAGTAGAAATTTGATAAGTATTTTTTACATATTCTTGGAAAGATTTTTGTTTAAGAATAGGCAACCAAAACTCACCAGTATCAGTTTCTTTGATACGATATTTTTTATCTTCTATGACCCCATCCGAATCCACTTTGCTGTACCACCCGTTAGAAGGCTTGACAACATGGCCGGAAGATAAAGCAATATCAAGTAAACCAGACCAACGACTGATGCCGCCATCATGCTTAACTGTAACAGGAATTTTTGACTTTTCTTTAACATATCGTGATTTCTCCACATTAATAATAAAATTATAACCCACAACTTCTGTACCTTCTTTTTCTTGCTGTCGACCAATAATAAAGATATTATCAGCAGAGTAATATGAACCTGTGCCACCGCCAACAATGGCCTTAGGGAACATTCCAATTTCCATGTATGTGTGATTGACAACAATCATTGGAATATCTTTGAGAGATAAATGTGGTGTTACCATACGGAACAAACTCTTGACTTGTTTTGCTCTTGACATATCAGCAACAGATTTTTCTGCCAAAGCATCTTCAACTTCTTTCTTTGATGCCAAATTACCAATCGAATCAATGATGATAATTAGTTTGTCGCCTCTATCAAGTTGCGTAAGTTGTTGCATAATGTCGAACTTGAGTTGTTCGATATCTGTGAGGGGAGTGTGCAATACACGCTCGGTATCGATACCAAAGCTGTCAAAATAACTCTGAGGAGTACCAAACTCACTATCGTAGAATAAAAGAGCCGCATCTTCATATTTGTCCAAATAAGATTTTGCCATCAGCAATGAGAAGGCAGTTTTAAAATGTTTAGATGGACCTGCCCACATTGTAAGGCCAGGAGTTAATCCGCCATCTAAACGACCAGAAAGTGCCACATTGATAATGGGCACCGATGTTGGAATCATATCTTTATCATTAAAGAATTTTGATTTAGATAGAATAGCAGAATCTTTAATACTACTATTTTTTTTAATTTTGTCAAGAATACTCATTTATTTTCCTTTTCACGAAATGCAAATTCAGCGTTATAATCATACTTCGGTTCTAATTTCTTTGGAGGTATGGGCTCATCATATTTTGTTGCCGGTACCATAAGTTCTTCATATCTACCTGGACCGGTTTGTACCGTTTGTTTTACAAACTCTGGTATTTCTACTGACGATTCGGCTTTCTCCTCAACTGTAGCAATGTTTTCTTTTTCGATTTCAACTTTATCATTTTCAGGTTCTTCAACAAAAATGTTGATGTTGTCATCTTTCTTTTTTAATGATATATTTCCTGCTATTAATAATAACACAGCTAGCGGGTCAAACACAAGCATAATAGCAAAGATTACCATACGAACGGCTTTGTCCAAAGCACCTTCTCCGTCACCAAAGAACATATCTGCCACATATTTGATTGGCCCAACATCTGCCACAAGTTTATTCGATTCTCTCAAAAGTGGTAATCGTTTCTTGTTAATATCGGTAAGTTCTTTTTGTGTAGATTGTATTTGGCTATCTAAACGATTACTTGCTGTTGATGGATCCTTGGCACGAGCAAGAAGATAATTTAATCTATCTTCGGCAATCTTTTGTTGTTGATTGAGTGTTTTGAGTTCTACTGTATTTGCACCTGCATCTAGCGTAGAATCAATATGTGACTTGGCCAAGAAACCAAAAATGCCCATTGAAGTAATGAGCATGAGAATTACAACTGCAATCGTTAAATAAGTTCTTAATAAGAATGGTGCCGTTTTCCAATTACGGTACAACCAAGATGCAGTCACAAGTTTAGAAAACTCTAATGCTGAACCCATAAACACAACAGGCCAAAATGCACCAGAAAAGATTGCAGCTAATCCTACGATTGAATAATATGCTGAAGTTCCTGATAAGAGAAACGCAGCAAGAAAAATTAAATAAGTCATGAGAAAAAGTCCTCTATTGAACTAGTTTTTTCTGTTTTCCATCCCATACAATCAAGAATCACTTTAATAGGTTCTAAGAATGTTTTTTCAAATTGAGTATCATAATCAATAAATTCTTGTAAACCAAATTCAACAGGCAATCTACCAGGAAATGAAACAACACTATCTTTAAATGTATTTGGCATTTTCAAATATGTAAATTTAACTTTCTCGCCTTCTTGAACTAATGGGTACTTTTTAGTGAGATTCATTTGTTTCAGTTTATGATTATACAGAATCGCACCTTTCACATGAATTGGTGTTCCTTTCGTATACAAGGTCACCGCATGTGAATAGGTATTTAGCCCGTTTAGACCACGGGGAAAAGATATCTCCTCTACAGGCAGATGTTTAAATTCTTCTTTAAATTGTGCAATAAATGTTTGCACATCTTCTTCTGTGCCAGATACCAAAATCTTAATAAGCGTTTTCATCTTATCACGAACAACGGATGGTGTAGACGATTTAATCATCTCCAAACCCATCACCTTGAGTTGTGGTTCGTTATACTGCACACCTTCATTGTTATATACATTTAGAATGTATCGCTTCTTGGCAGTCCAGATTCCTTTGTCGGACAAACCTTCACGTTTCATCTCCATCTTTTGGTCATACGCATGCACATAGTCTGCCAATTCCCGATAACTCTTATCAATATAAGGTTGAATTTTTTCTTCACAGATACGATCCATGATGGAGATAACTTTTGGAGTTTCAATCTTTGTTTTAACAATGCTATTAACCAATGGACCAAGGTTGAGGTAAATCGAATCAGTATCGGACGCAATGACATAATCTTTCTCACTTTTTAATAAATTGTTCATCCAATCGTTAAGTTTATTTTCAATCCACCTGATGGAAAGTTGGCCAGCAGTAGTAACACCAAGTGCCATACGCAAATCATAAAAACGGAAGTACTGAGAGCCCAAAGCACCATAAGCACTATTAAGGGACACTTTTTTAGCCAATTGAATATTGTTGTACTTAGCAATTCGCTTTTCAATTTCATATTTTTTAGATTCATCAGTTTCATTTTCATATTCCTGTTTTGCTTTCAACATCATCTTTTTGAACTTACTTCTATCAGTATACATTTCTTCCATCATAGCAGGTAAGAAACCTTGATGGTCGGTTCTAAACAGCTGGCCGTTAGGTGTGATGGTGCATTTCATTGGACCAAGAAAAGAAGTATCAATAGATTTGTTCAACATATTCTCAACATTGACTTTACCAATTTCTTGTTCAAATAATTCTATGGCCTGAAGTTCTTTTTGTAGTTCTTCAGTCGTTAATTCTTTTACATTACGAAACATTATATACCTTTATTTTTAATCCTTTTTTTAATTCCATATTCTTTCAGCCTACTTTTAACTAGAACTTCACTACAACCATATAATGAAGCAATCTCTTTTCTAGTTTTACCTTTTTCAATATAAAGTTTAATCAATTCTACTTTTTCAATTTTATAAACTCTATTTTCTCTGCAAGTTTCTTTGTATCGTTCTCTTGTGGAATTACTCATTGGATATTTTTTACCAGGGACTCTACCACCAGTATTCTTGGTTATATTATACAGTATTCCACCTTCAGTAATCAAACCATACTTCTGTATAAGTTCCAATTCTAAATTTTCACAAGATTCCCTATCACCTTCAAATATTTTTTCCACTTTAGGTTCTATACCAGTCAATTTCATTTTTTTAATTCTACCATAAAATGATGGATATTCAGCATCATATGGCATATATGAAGATGGTTTTAGGTGAGCCCATGCTCGGTATCCAGAACCAATGCCAACATAGAATGGATTATTTTTACTGTCTTTATAAACATAAACATAGTTCATTTGTATATACTCCTTTGATTAACAATTTACTATATCCTATTTATAGGTTTCTGCTTTTTAACTCTTGGATTAATTTTTGTTTTCTATCTTCAATATAACTTTTTTCCACAAGGTTTTCGGGACTTATGGAATACTGCATCATAAGGTGGGGGTAGAGTGAATTTAGGTCGAAGCTAGCAACATAGTGGTGCATACCCACTTGAACCTCTTTAACATAAGCACCTTCAAATGCTGATGTCTTGCTCTGCACAACTCTTGGCGGAACAACAATACCTTTCTCATAAAGATAAGCATAGGTCATTGAATCCCACATACGAGTTTGAGCAAACACATCTTCAAAGTTTGTTTTGGTGTCGTATGCTAGAGTTACTGCCAATTCAAGCAATTTCAACTTTTCTTCCAACTTAATAATGAGTTCAACGTCTTTAATGTTATACTCAATAAATTTTTGGAAGTTTAATCGATACAATGAGTGCAAGTTATCATATTCATCATAAGAGATTTTGCCTTCACCCAATTCGACTTGAGCAATGGCATCTAAACGATAGGATTCTTGTGACTTTCCACCAGGAGCATACCACTTATACAATTCAATATAATCGAGTGATTCAACACCCATCAGGTTATAGGCAATTAACTGGCGTCCATTGATTGTTGTTTTACGTTCACCAATATAATTCCATGGAGAAAGTTTCTTGGTTTCATCTTCACCAAGAATTTTACGGAAACGATTAATCAAATAAGGTTCATCAAAGAACTTGGTATTCCAGCCAGTTAAAATATCAGGACATTTATTTGTCCACAATGCCATGAATTGTTTGCAAAGAGAATATTCATCTTTACATTTCACATAATTCTCATCGCCTTGTTTCACATAATCGCCACAAGCAAACACATAAGTTGGTCCGTTAACATACTTGATACAAATTGCTGTAATAGGCTCTTCTGCTTTATACGGATTAGGAAAACCGTTTTCAGAACCGACCTCAATATCGACTACAGCAATCAGAACTTTATCTTGATCGTAATCAACCATGCCAGTATGTTGGTCGGCAATATAGGCATATTCAAAACGAGTTTGTCCATAAATCTTCACACCACCAGAAACACCTTCAAATTGCTTGATGTAATCTCTTGCTTCACGGATGGTGCCAAAGATTTTTTGGTCGAGATAATCCCCTTCAAGTGAGGTGAAGTTGGTGATTTTTTTAGATGGCAAAAACAAGGATGGAGAATACTCGATCCTTGCCTTTATTCGTTTGCCATCTTTAATGCCTCGATAGAGAATGTTACTACCAAAACATTGTACATTAGTATAGAAAGAACTCAATTTAACCTTTGATTAAAGTTTTTGCTGGTGGTAGAACGATGCCTGCGCCAAAAATAGAATTGTAATTATCAATAAAATCTTGAGCAGGAACATAAGAATAAGATACGCTTTTCTTATTCAATACAAATGTGGCATTTGTTTTTTGTTCTGCGTGTAGGGGGAATGGAATAAAACCAACGCCTGGTGTCCCATCTTTTTGTCGTACAACTGAAACGCCTACTGTGTTGCACAATACATATTCGGTTTCAGATTCAGATTCAATCTCTGCCAGAATTTCTTCGTTAGTAAATAGTTTAAATAATTTAATATCAGCCATAATATTTCCTTTCAAAAGCTTTCATCATTATATAATATTGGGAGAAAAAAGTAAAGAGATAAATACTTATATACCACAAAATAGGTTAAAATATGGCAATCGTAGATTACATGGTAGATTATTATGTGTATCTAATGTTAGTGACTTATTTCACACCATATAGACTTATGGCCATCGGATCAAGTTTCTAACTTTTTCCAATTCTTTTTCTCGCCATTGTTTTTCATCTAAAATTCTTTGGAATTCTTCATCTTCATGTTTTGAATCTTGTTCTTTAACAGGATCTTTTTCTTGTGGTTGTGTCATCTACCTCTCCCACTTTTACGCATTGGCGCAGAAGATTTGGCCGCAACAGGACCTTTGTTCTTGATGTTTGGGATATTTTTACGACCTTGAACCATTGGTACACCTTTGGTGCTTGGTTTAATTGGTTTAATAATGGACATAATAACTCCTTATTGGTTGCGGAGGAAGGAATCGAACCTACGCCCTCTGGATTATGAGTCCAGCGCTCTACCTCTGAGCTACTCCGCGCAAGATTAATAAATTAAAACAACGTGCTCAATTTTGATTACATAACGTTCATTGGCAATTTTAACTGCGCCATTCCAGTTAAGTAATACTTCATCACCAACTTCTACTTCATCAACTTTAGGTCCAATAGCAATTACTTTTGCTTTATCTGGTCCATCAGATGTTTTTAAAATAATTCCTGATTCGGTTTCTTTTTCACCGGCAATTCGGTCAACAATGATATTATCTTTTGTTGGTTTCATTTCATCTACGATTATCATATCAATTCCTTATGTAATAAAGTATATAGTCATTATTGAGAATACTGTTTTGTGATTAAGAGGATTCAAACGACCCCGTAAGGGATTATTTCGTTATTATACTCCTCTCCTCGATTACACCTTTCATACTGCTTCAGCCAGCAGTCATCTCCGGATCTCGGATGGACACCTCAAGGGTGATGATATTCCTTAACAGTTAGGATTGCTTACTCTTTTTCACACATTCTCAACAATGCCTTCTGTCCCTAAACAAAAGACCTTGTGTCTTGCTACTGTTGGACGACAATCCTCAGGTCTGAATAAGGATACATTGACACGACCACTCGTCTTTGTATTTTTCGCCAGTTTGTGCATATCTTTCTAGGGAATGAAAGACATAGGCATGGCACCTCTGTTTTGGCTCCGAATCAGGGAATCGAACCCTACTAACCAGTGATTAACAGTCACGCCCATGCGCCTTGCTCGGGTTTTTCGGAATATTTTTTTAATTATTTTACTTTTTTTCTGGTTATATTTGTTACTTTTGCCGAACAACTATGACCACAAAATTTATATGTACGTTTTAAATAATCCAAAGGTTTTTTACAAGTAAAACATAAAGAAGGACTATTATTATATTCTTGTCTTTTATTTAAGAAATATTCTTGTGCTTTTTTAGAAGCACCAGATAATTCTGCTTGTGATCTAGCATATCTATTTTTTTTGATACGATTTTCAATATCATTATTGATATAATCCCAACCACCAAAACCACCAACTTTTAAATTATATGTATTTTTCTCCCTTATAAATTCTTCATTGACCAGTTCATATTCTTTTTTATACATCAACTCGGGAGTACCATAAACAAAAAGTATTTCTTTTTTAAAATTTTCTATACCATGTTTTTCAATAGCTCGTTTAAGATATTTTCCCGATCCCATATAATCATCATTAAGATTTTTGGTTTTATGTGAACCGATGTAAATTTTACCGTTAATGTTGTTTGTTATTTTATAAATTGCATAATACATAGAACTCTCCTAGTATATGATTATTTATAAAAAATCAATTCTTATGAGCGGGATATCAGAATCGAACTGATGACAACAGATTGGAAATCTGTAGTTTTACCATTAAACTAATCCCGCAATGTTACTTTTCTTTTTTCTGCTTTGCGTAAATTCTATCAAGCATATCTAACAATTGTTTTTTGGATAAAGTTTTACCCCAAGTAGGATTTGTATTTGATGTCATACTGTTTTACGAGCAATAGCTTTCAGAATTTTTGGTTTGTGTTTGTTTCGAGCCGACTCTAAAAGTGTATTTAGCTGCTCTAGATTGAGAGGACCTAAACGGGGTTTTCCGTTTTTGGTTAACATCGGGGATTTTGATTTATCTTTTTTCGCTGCTGTTGCCATGATTAATCCTTTAGAAATTTGGAGCGGCGTTCTGCTTTGCTCAGCTAATATAAGAGGGTATCTCATATCGTACTATTACACACCGCATATTCAATACTATAACATTATATAGTGTCGTTGTCAACACTTTCTTGTGGTATATTTTTCCAACCGATTGGTTCTATTTCTATATCGGTTTCTGGATTGGTAACGCCTTGAAATACTTCCCAAAGTTTTTCTTGAATGGCAAACTTGGTAAACAACCCAGCTTCATATCCGTGAGCTTCTATTTCCCATGGTTGAACCCAATAATCGATTGTATCAGAATCAACTCTTTGACCTTTCCAACGGGTTAGGGTTTCGTTGGTTTCACCGTAAACATATTGTTTAACATGAACCATTTCATGAGCTAAAGTTTTAAGGATGTCGTATCCACCAATACCAGAGTGAATTTCTATTTCAAATTCTCTTGGTTTGCCACTATCATTATAATCTTCAACAGAGGCATATCCATAAGCATTTATTTTATCATTAAACTTTATACGGACAAATATGTTTTCCAACATTTTGTCTGACATCAATTCTTGTGCGTAAAACTGTGCGGCTCGTTTAACATACGGGCGGAAACGTTGTTTATCGGGACAACCAACTATGCTTAACTTCATTAGGTCTATCTCCTTAGTAAATTGACCCAATAATTGCATTTCCAAGTTATACATCACACAGCTTTATTTAGGTACGAGCATCTCTCATAATTACTTGATGCTTAATTTCACCTGGTGAAAAGAACATTCGTAATGTGCTGATTACTACATGCTCAGAGAAGTCCTTACAACTAAAAACATCAAGGTAAAGGTCTCCATTGTGGTCCAAGAAGTGAGCAATTATATTCGAGGTTTCTATTAATTGTATCACAGTCCAACCAGCTTTATCAGTACCATCAGCAAAATGTACCAATTGAGGCTCTCCGTAAGCATTCATTTCTATCATTCTTACCAATTCTTTGGTAAAATGTTTAATATATTCTGGATCATTGGATCGTTGAATATCACAACCTTTTGCATCGATAATTAGGTGTTTTCCCCAATGTTCCATGTTTTTCCTTTTTATAATTATTTATTTAAATAAATAGTTTATGAAAATTATCATAATACTATATATATTAACAGGAGGTATATAATGAATTGTCAAATTTGTTCAAAAAAACTAGTTGGATTACAAAGAATGTATTGCTCCGTTTCTTGTAAAATGAAAAGCAGCAATATTAGAAATCAATCTTACAAATCACAAAGAAAAAGGGGCGAAAAAAATAAACTCAAATTATTGGATACATTAGGTTCTAAATGTAGTAAATGTGGTTACAATAATAATTACTCTGCGCTATGTTTTCATCATTTACATGATAAAAAATTTACACTGGATATCAGGCATTGTTCAAATAATAAATTTGAAAAACTTTTAGAAGAAGCAAAAAAATGTATTATATTGTGCCATAACTGCCACATGGAAACTCATTATCCTGAAAATATTATTGGTAGGCCGTGAAAGAGTTGAACTTTCTTCAACCGGTTATGAGCCGGACGCATCTACCGATATGCTAACGGCCCAAATTTTTACCAGCTGCCGTCATCAAACCATATTCGTATGGTGATGGGTAATAATTCGAGTACCAGAGCGTCTTGTTCCCAAACTTCATTGCTTTGATTATAAGCACAATGCAAGCGCCAATGGAAGGGGTTCAATTTGAATATAATGTTACAACCGGAGTATTTTAACCAATCAATCATCATAAACCTTTAAGTGTATAATCAGTAATTTTATCTTTTAACATTGATGGAATATCTAGATAAGGCCATTCTAAGAAGAAAGGACAACCGTATTCCCACTTATTATCATGAAAGAATTTTCTAGCAATTTTTAAATCTTCTTTACTGCTAGGTTCAAATGCTCTACGTTGATATAATTTAAATTGTTCTACTTTATTCATTTCACATACTCCATATTATCTTTACGCATATAATGTATCACCTGTTGCTTCTTTGGATCAGGCAAAGATTTTACCACAGGAATAAAAGTTACACCATCAATTTCATTGGTCGCCCAATTAGAGTAAGTGTAGTAGATGTCAGAATTCGTTTTAGAACGAACCTTTTTAAGAATAGCTTTACCACCAGTTGTACTAGCAATATAACCAGGTCGAGTTTTGTTCAAAGTTTTCATAATATATCCATTATAACATAAAGAAAGGGGCCAGTCAAGGCCCCTTATTTTATTTACCTTTTGGGTAGTTTAATTCTTCCCATTCATCATCAGTAACAGGCCACCAGTTATTCATCTTTCGATTTAACAGTAATTTTCTTTACTGCATCCTGTGCCTTTACCATATTCTCTAACCATACTTTAAGCATACCATTTGCAATTTCGGCATCTTTAATTTCTACCTTGTCGGCAAGAGTAAAGCTACGTGTGAAATTACGGTTGGCAATACCTTTGTAAATGAAACTTGCTGGATCTTCAGCGCTGTCAATAGCAGAACCTTTAATTACCAATTTGTTACCTTCTAAAGTAACTTCAATGTCGGTTCTAGCAAAACCAGCAACTGCTATTTCAATGACATACTTATTTTCTTTTACTTGACGAATATTATATGGAGGGTAACCAGGTGTAGCCTTAGCGACTGTTTCAGAGATATCACGGATTTGGTCTAATACATCATCAAAACCAACTGTGAAAGGATCCAAAGATTTGGACAAAGAAGTCCATTGTGGAAATAATAGATTTGTGCTTGTCATGTGTTTCTCCTTATTGATAAGCGAGTTAATAAAAATGTAGCCCCGAAGCGACTACATTCATATTTATAACACAAATCTAAGAAAAAGT
>Ga0208499_1000571_pt1 | contig 13099 bp, 16 predicted proteins | sample CryBogCBE07Jul09_FD_185504 | JGI IMG/M metagenome (GOLD analysis project Ga0208499, IMG submission 185504) | Freshwater microbial communities from Crystal Bog, Wisconsin, USA - CBE07Jul09 (SPAdes) (version 2) | ecosystem: Environmental > Aquatic > Freshwater > Lake | place: Crystal Bog... | reverse complement strand
TGCAAATTATGAAGCTTTAAACGATAAGATCATTGATTACGCCAAGAGCCCAAATGATTACAACATCAAGTATCTTTATTCAAACCTTGCTAAGAACGCTCACGTTGTTGCAAACTCTGATGATTTTCCCGCTATCAAAGTAAACAAAAAGACTTCAATTAATCAAAGTAATAATAAAAAAACTGTTACTTTTAATTTTAGTAATTCACCAGGGTTTTCTAATGCTTTCAACCAGAGCAGAACTGCTTTGTCTCAGCTTGCAAACATTCCACTCAGCATCAAAGACGAAGACGCTCGTAAGAATTACACACCATGCTTAAAGCTGATGGCACACCCAGGCGAAGGTGAAACTCTTACTGATTACCTCGGCAGAAAAAAAGGGAGAACACCAACATACCAAGACAGAATGTCAAAGGGTATCGATAGCGAAAACCTCCAGCGTTGCCAGAATGTTTATTGCAAAGACTGCAAAGAATGCAAGCCTCACCAGCAAGAATTAATTAAAGCAATCAATGGTATCTTGGATGACAAACCTGGTAGCGATGATAGAAGACAAATGCACATTAAAAATTTGTTTACAACGCTTGATAGCTGGGCAGCTCACCAAGACTCTCGTGGCAATGACAAAGACACATGTAAATCATCTGGCACAACAGAAGGTGATCCATACTTTAACGATGCAAAAGCTCACAACATGGCCGCATCTGAGATGAGAGTGCTCAAAATCAAACTGCAAAATGCTTATGAAGAAGATTATCGGAAGAGTGATCAAAAGGGTGGTGGTGTTCACCGCGACTTTTTTGGTGAAACATACGGTAAGAACAGGGACGTTTACTAATGAAAATCAGTGAAATTTTTCGTAAGAAACAAGCATCTGCTTTCTCCAATGAGGTTGATCCTTTTACAACGCTTAATCACTGGGTAAATCCCGGTACCCTTATTGGTAAAGGTATTGAACGTAAAACTAGAAGCACTGAAGATGACAGATCTGACGAAGATGACAGAGGTCTTTTTAGAACCAATATAGAGTGGCATCCTTTTGATAGAACTTTAAAACCTGTTTCTCTCGCCAGCCCCAGTGAATGTAATTGCTCACAAATTCTTGGTGTCCAGGACAAATCCCCTAGAGGATTAAACATTGGCAAGAACGATACGGCGGAAGACGTCAAAGAACGTTCTAATAAAATTAAGACCTTGCATGAAAAGACGTACGCACCAGACATTGTACGTGATGCCGACGCTTATCGTGATGGTTGGTCGCCAGATAATATTGAAACAACTAAGCAGTTTCACAAAGAAGTTGTTGATAAATGGCTCAACTTGATGAGAGAACCAGATGATGCGAAGCGGCTTAACAACGTAAACACACTGTCAAGACTTACAAGAAAACAGCCTCTCGCTGACTCTGGTGATGAATTTAATAACCACTTTTTGATGCATCTTTACAATGCTGGTGATGCTAGTGAACGTATGACTAAGCCTGTTGAACAAGGTGGTCTTGGAATCAGGACGCTTGGCAGAAACTTTGTTGAAAGTCAGGGCGTAGCACAACGCGCTGAAGTTGCATCGCGAACAATGCCTAACTACAACAAAGATAACTGCGGTGTTTGCGAGCAGTACAAAAACATGTACCAGAATAACATTCTTAAGTACAAGCAAGAGAACGAGAACTATAAAAAGAGTGGCGAAGGCGGCAAGGCTCTGTTCCCTGATGATGAGAACAAGTCAGCTATGGAAATTTACCGTGATGTATACCACGAGTTTATGAGTGGTCAACGCCGTAAAACCGCTGAAAACCCTACGATTGCTTCTGCATACGATACTTTGGATAAGTTTAACCAGCACCAAAAAGAAGCACACAACGTAACATTTAGCAATATGTACGACAAGTACACGCCCGTTGCTGATGACAATGATACCAGAACATACGCAAAGAACCTCTTTGACAACATTAGAGGTCTTGGCAATGGTTGGAAGCTGCGAGATCGTACACAATCACCAAGAGAAAAACCAAACATTTTCTCCAACCCAGACAGCAGACAACGCCCAGGATTCTGGGGTGATGATGTTTCTGGCATTGAAAAAGATGTTGCCAAGAGAATGAACTACCCAACCTCTACTGATTTTAGCGGTACAGGATTGAATGTAAAAATGCAAACGGAAGCTGACGGTAGAATTCTTAGCCTTATTAAACCGGAAGGTACGCCAACAGGTGAGGGTTCTTACTTTACAAAGACACGATCATACGAACGTACGCTTGGTTTGCAGGAATACGATCCATCGGCAGACCCACGCCGCAAGCTATTCGATAGACCTCTCGAAGATATAGAACACCCAGAGATTACGAGAGAAGACCTACGCAAGCTTGATATCCCACGTTTTCACAAGTATGTATTCCAAAAGGCTGGATTCTACCCAAGAATGAAGTCGCAAGAAGACTATCAAAGCTCGCTTGGCCGTGCTGGTCTAAACCTTAAAAGACAATTTGAAAAAGAACGCAAGCGCACCAACCCTGAAGCAATCCCATATAAATGGGACCAATTTATTAATCTTCTTGGCAACGAGCACGATAAAGCAGCTAACGAGGCAGAGAAAAGAATCAAGAGAAGCAGACTGCCAGGCATGGTAGGCCCAACAGCATCAAAGAAAAGAGACAACGAAATGCCAATTTTTAATTCAAGAAATAGCAAGGAAGCACACGTTCCTATTGACCCCAATGCAATTGACTTCCATGGTATTGGTGGAGCAATTTGGCATGGTATTAAAGATGTTGGACACATGCTGGATACACCGATTAACCAAATTAGAGACCTGTTGCACTACAAGAATGATTTCAGTAGTGCCAATGGGCGTGCCACGGATGCAGCAGTTCAATTGCTTGGCGAAGGCATCGCTGCTGATCAGGTGTTAAAAAGAAAATTTGATACTAGCCTAAAAGAGCAAGCTGGTAGACCAATTGACTTTGCCAAACGCAAATTGAATGATCACAGAGATCTAAAGAAGAGAAAAGATCTCTGGGATTCGTGGCCGCAAGAAACAAAAACAATGATGATTACTACACATGGCCGCAGAGCTAACCCATACCACCCGTACCACGATTTGTCTAATGACTATGCCATTGATGAAGATGGTGGCATCCCTAGAACATCTAGCGTCATTGCTAATTTGTCTGATATGCTTTTGCTCGGATACACGGAATAAGAAAGAGCAATAATGACAACAAATGTTAACGACCTTCCTGGAATTCGCCCAGAAGATGTAAAGCAGACACCTGAGCAGCAGGCTCAGATTGCTGCGTTTCTTGCTGATCAAAAGCGTGAAGAAGAAGAACTCGGTAAAGAGCAACCAATTGAGCTCATGGAATCAGAACTCATGGGTGTATGGAAGCTGCTGCAAGAGCTACAGTACAAGTATGGTAATCGCAAGGGTAGCTTTGACAACCTTACGTCGCTTCGCAACGAGGCCGATGAAAAGTTTGCCGCTCTCGGTTTTCAGGTAATTGTTGACTGGGTTATGCCTGGTTTGATGCAACTCAATGGCCAGAACCGCCCAGAGCCACCAACCATTACCATTGTTGGCCGACTCGACGGGTCAGAGTACAACCCTGAGCAGAACCGTTACGAGACAGGTGCTGGTGTTGCTGACAGATACTACGATGCAAAGCGCAAGTCACTTGGTATGAGTAATAAGAAGCTCATTCTTCCTGGGAAATAAAAATGTCTATTGTTGATGATGGTGAAGACTTTTACAATTTGTTTTTAGCATCATCACGCATTGACGATAGCTATCTTGATTATGAAGATGAAGATCACCCAAACGTCATAGCATTCAAAGACGCTAAGAGCAAAGACCAACAGCTAACGTTTGATTCGGATGGTGGTACACACGTATTCATCCCAAGATCTTTTGGCGGTATAGGCAATAAAAATAACAAATTGTCTACAAACTGTGGCGGCTACTGTCTAACGCACGAAAAGTATGAATACTATTCGCCTTCAAAAGTAAACGATGTTAGAGAAATCAAACCAAAAACGTTAAAAGACGTTCCTCTTTCTTCTTTTGAAAAGAGCACAAAAGATTACTACGATAGTAAATATTTTTTTACGCCTAACAAACAAGTTGAGTTAAAAAAACGAGACTACGATGATGCTCGTGCTGCTGACATTGACCCACAAACATTTGATAACGCTGCTTATAAACGCGTAATGATGCTGGGTGCTTCTAAAGACAATGTCATTGAAGCTCTAAAAAAACACGTACCCATTGAAGATTATGAAAATTCTTTGTTGGGTAATGGCTATGACCATGAAGCAACCATGAAAGATACTGCCTACCGTGAGAAAAAAGAAGACGGTACGTCAGACATTAGTCCTTATCACAATCACTATGCAAAAATTGTCAAGACAAATAAAAAAATTGCTGAACGTGCGCCAGTTGTTCTAGAAAAGAACAGAATGTTTTCAGACAATGATTACAACAATGAAGTGCAAAAACTTTTTAAGCATCACCTCGCTAGACTAAACAGCGGCAATGACACTATGGATCCACAGGATAGAAAGTGGATGCTGAGTGAATGTATGAAGCTAAATCCACAACTTAAAATGGATTATGATGGCCCAATGGCTGACCCAATTTTAGATACAGGTAGCTACAACAGGATTGTTAAAAACCTTATGTCACATCATTCGTTAAAAAACTTCCACACGACTAGCATTGGTGGACAGATTATTAACAATAGAAAAATGAACGCTGTCCTCAACCTTGCTAGCCACAAAGAGCATGCATTTGGCTTTAGAGGAACAGGCGATAAAATTGATAAAGAAATGGTTGGCTTGAACCCGCCACAAATGCAAATTAAATATGAAGAAGGTGAATAATGAGTGAATTCGCATCGGGATGGGATGACAGTGAGTTTGATAGGCCAGAGGGTGAACGCATTCACCGTGTTGTACCGCCGCTGATGGTTGGGTTTGACCTTGAAACAACTGGCTTGAATGTTAAGCATGACCAGCCAATCTCGTATGGTTTTACAGAGTATCGTGATGGTAAGCAAACTGGTGTCAAACACCACTTCATTGTCAAGCCAACCGTGCCAATCCATGAAGAGGCTTCGGCTGTAAATGGTTGGACTGCTGAAAAGCTTGAGAGAAGCCACAACGGTGAAATTGTAAAAGACTTTAACAACAATGAGTATGCCCCTGCGCTAGATCCAAGGATTGGTGTACAAAAAGCAGCAAGTATTTTGGCAGACTACCAGAAGCAAGGTGCAGTCATCGTTGGTGCTAATCACCACAAATTTGACTTTCCAATGCTTGCCAACACGTATAAAAAACTCAACGCATTTCCCATTGAGACAACTGGTTTGGTGCCACCGCGTGTAACTGATGGAAAGGATCCAAGAGTTATTTTTGATCCCACTGCAATTAAAACAATAGACGTTATTGCGCATGATAAAAGACTCGACCCAGAGCAACATTCATCTAAACACCCGTTGTACCGCCGTCGCGCTCTAGAAAACCTTGCAAAGCACTATCAGGTTGAACCAAGTACCCACATTGCTAGTGATGACGCCAGAGCTTCGGTCGAGGTGTATCTTAAGCAAGTTGAGAGAAACAAAAAAGGAATCATGAGACTATGAGCGATTGGAACCTACGCTACGCCACGGTCGGTGACACGGGTATTGACTATTCAAAGGCTGTACCATGCTCAAAGGATAGTAAATGCGGTTTTTGCAATCATTTAAACAAGATTGAGTTTGCAAATAGCGACGAAAATGGCAAATCGATTGATAAAGATCACGCCAGTGTCATTAAAATCATTAAAAAGTTGCACAAAGATGGTGTATACATAAATAATGAGCCTTATTTTACACCAATTTTGACAAGAGCTGCTAGTAAAAGGATTAAGAATGCGTAAAATTTCTAGAGCAGATGAAACATACGACGTCAATTTCCGTACAGCTGGCGTGTGGCCAAATCAAAGAGATTATGACATCCACAAAGAGCACCTCAATGAACTGCTGCGACACAACATTGATGGTATCAAATGGCACACAAAGCAAGGTGACCACCGTGCTGCGCAAAAGCACGCTGCCGTTGCTGGTGCTATCACTGGCACGCTTGCTGCGATTGATGAGCTGGAGAAGCAATAATGTCTTGGTCAGAGCGTTACGCTAGCGACAAGCCATGGGGTGAAGAGGATCCCGATCACGGTGAGCACAGCAAACTCACCCCAAAGCAAAAGGCAAAGGCAAAGGCACGTGCTAAGGCACATGGTCGTCACTACCCAAACTGGGTAGACAATGCTTGGGCCTCTAAACAATAGGAGATAATTATGAATTGGAATTTGCGCTATGCAAAAGATAAAGAAGAGAAGAGCAGTGGCAAGTTCAAGCCACCAGCATCTGTGCAGTCCGCCGCTAAGCACGCTCTTAAGCTAATTGAGCAGGGTAAGGCTGGTGACGGGTTCACTAGCGTAGGACGTCATCGTGCACACCAACTTGCTGCAGGTGAGATGGTTCCTCTTAGCGACATCAAGCGTATGCACTCATACTTCTCACGTCACGGCGTTGACAAAAAGGGTAAGGACTGGGACAACGACAGCCCCGGTAAGGTAGCTTGGCTTGCATGGGGTGGAGATGCCGGTGCATCATGGGCAGCTAGCATCGTGAAGAAGCATGATGGCGGTGATAGCAAGAAGAAAGAGTCTAGCTACCGTTACGCAGAAGCAGATATGTGTGTACAGGATTACTGCAATAGACCAGCCTGGGGTGAAGAGAACCATGAGTGGGGTGATATTTACTGTAAGCCTCATGCAGAAAAGTCCGATTGGGCTATGAACCAACCTCAAGGTGAAGAAAGTCACGCCGAATACTGCCGTAACCCTGATGAGCACTGCCCAACGTGTGCGCGCGCAGGTTATTGTGAGTGTGGCGAATGTGGCAGAGGTGGTGTTCGTTTTATGATTGATGAGCCACAATCCATGGAAAGACTACGTCAAGAAGAAAAACGTTACAATGACTAGCTTCAACGAGCGTTACGCTAAAGAAAAGAAAGACCATTACCAATACATCAAAGAACGTAATGGTAAGTGGGTCATTCTACAAAAGGGTACCGGTAAGGTCTTGTCTCACCATGACAGCCGAGAGAAGGCTATCGAAGCATTCCATGCAATGATGGCCTCTAAGCATGGTAACATTAATTTAGACCCAAGTGACTGGCGCAACGACTTTTTCAATCTAGACTCAGACTGGTAATACATGCCAAAGATTACAAAGAATAGTAATGCTAACATCCTGCGTGGACAGCAAGACTTCTTTGAGATAGCCAAGAAAAGCCTCAAAGAAAAGGCTGATCTACCTGATATTGTCACGTTTGCTGAGCACCCAAGCTTCTTGGGTGGTAGTAAGCTTTTCCCACGTCAACGCACGCTTCTTAAACTTATCATGCTTGAGACAGAAAACCTTGACGATTATGACTACGAAATCATTGATAAGTGGACCAAAGATTTTGATTTTAACGGTGATAGAATAGGCGTAAGCCCGGACATCCTTGACCGGATCGCATACTTGAAAGCAAATGGTTACAAGCATTTTCGTGAAGTGGTAAACATCACGGGTCGTCGTGGCGGTAAGGGCCACATTGGCGGAATCCTGGGTGCATATAAAAACTGGGAACTGCTTATGCTTGACGACCCCCAGTACTACTACAACATTGACAAGTCAAAAGACCTTTACCTGTTTTGCGTTGCTACGAACATTGAACAGGCTAAGAAATACCAGTTTGCTGACCTTGCAAACACCATCATTAATGCTCCATGCTTCCAGCCATATATTGCTGACGCTAAGGAGCACTTTCTTGCTTTGCGTACGCCTGCTGACATCAGACGCATCGCCGCATTTGAATCGAGAGACATCAGACCTAGCCGTTTGATCGCTAGTATCCGTAACATGGCTGTGACGAGTAACTCTAAAGCCTCGCGTGGTGCTGCTGCCTTTGGCGTTATGTTCGACGAGTTTGCACACATGTTGGTCGGTACGGGTGGTGCAAGAACGTCTGACGAAGTATACAACGCTATTACCCCTGCATTGGACCAGATGGGTAAAGATGGTTTAATTTATATTCCTACGTCGCCGTTTTGTTTGGTACCGGAGACTCCGGTCCTTCTAGAAGACCTCACGTGGGTTCCTGTCGGTTCATTAAAAGTCGGGGATAAGATAATTGGTTTTGATGAGTATGCTCCAGGTGGCAAGGGCAACGGTAGAAGCTGGCGTCAAGCAGTCGTTGAAGAAACATCTATTATCAACGCTCCAACACTTAAATTAAAAACTGATGGTCCTGAAGTTGTTTGCACCGGTGAGCACCTTTGGCTAACAAAGAAGCCTTATTCTTCTGAATTAAACTGGGTTAAAACCAAAAATCTTAAGCCGGGTGACATGATTCGTTACACGGATACATGGGAAACAGACAAATCATACGATGCTGGTTATCTTTCAGGGATATTCGATGGCGAAGGTTATTATTCTAAGCAGGGTTTGCTCGGCATAGCACAGAATAAAGGCCCAGTATTAGATAACATCGTTGAGTTACTTATCGAACGTGGTTGTGATATTAGCACAACATTAAAAGAAGAAGGAAGAGATTGCATTGATATTATTATCAATGGTGGTTCATCGGAAAAGATGAAGTTCCTCGGTTCAATCCGACCACGTCGTTTACTCTCAAAATTTACTAACCAATTCTATGGCACAAGAATTTATGATAAGACGTCCAAGTATGTTACTGTTGAGTCCATAGAAGATGCGGGCAACCGCGATGTTATTGCTCTGGGTACTTCTACTAGCACATTGCTTGCTGCTGGTATGTTTAGCCACAATACCAAGGTTGGTAAAGCATACAGCCTGTACGAGTCTGCGTTAGAGAAGAATGAAGACGGTGCACCCATGTATCCAAACATGATGATGGCACAGCTACCATCGTGGGGGCCATACGAAGACTGGGATGACCCAAGATTTGTTTCGTTTTACCGTCGTGCACCTCAGAGCTACGACGAACAAATGCAATCCATGGAAAAGCGTGAGCCTGACACGTTTAGGGTTGAGCGTCTAAGCCAATGGGCTGAAGTTACTAATGCTTACCTCAATCCAAAAATGGTTGAGCGTATGTTTGATCCGTTTATTGATGCTAATGGTGAGCTTCGAGAGCTTGAGCTACAGCACGAAGGCAAATTTAGCATTGTTTACACGGGCCACTGCGACCCATCAAAATCCGGTGCTAATACAGCAGCCATGATTGGTCACGTAGAAAAGATCGCTGACCCTGAAGACGGTGAAGAGTGGTACCACGTTGTTATTGACTGGATCAAGGTATGGGACCCCGAAAACTACCCTGATAATCAGATCGACTACGAAGAGATAGAGGAGGAATTAGTTGATACGTTATGCAATTTCCGTACAACTAAGGTTTTCTCATTTGACCAATACGGTGCGTTTGTTACATTGCCACGATTAAAAAAGCGTTTGCAACAGGTTAGACCTGCCCACCAGGTTAAGGTGCGTGAAGAAAAATTTACCAAAGAAAGCAACATGCGTCGTGCTGAACGATTCAAATCTGCATTGGGTATGAATTGGGTACACTCGTTCCGTGATGTGTATGGCCCCAATGGAACAAGTTTGCTAGAGCAAGAGCTAAAGTTCTTGCAAGAGGTCAATGGTCGAGTTAAGAAGCAAGATATTGGACCTATCCGTACAGAAGACTTATCTGACTGCCTCATGGTTATTGTTGATTCTCTACTAGAAGATAACTTTGTTAAGCTAGAAATGCGTGATAAACTTGGTCAAACACAGCTATTGTCTGGTTCTCAGGGTGGCTACCACACCCGCAACGCTAACGATATGCAACCTGTCTCTGCTAGAGATAGGCTACGTGTGTTTGGTGCGCAGCGTTCACAGCGTGATTACGGTGGTATGTCTCGGGGAAGGCCAGGTAGACGATGAACTGGAATTTACGTTACTCTAGTGACGATAACACTAGGTTCATAGGTGGTTTAAGTAATGCCTATGAGTTTAATTTTGGTAATAAACAATGGCGAAGAGTGCCTGGTACAAGCAATGAAAAAATGTACCGAGAGCAATGGCGTCCGTTTATGGCAATAATTCATCATTGCTCAAATGGTGGATGTAGAAAGTCTAGTGAAGATACTGCAATTTATGACCCTAATGGGCTTGATGGTCATAAAGGTGGAAAATTCACAGTAGTACATGGGCCTAGTATTGATAATGCAAGTTACACTACAATTCACGGTTTAATGGTGGGGAGAGAGCAATCGTGAATTGGTCTACCCGTTACGCTACAACACGCAAGAGTAGACGGGAGCTTGAAACGGTACTGCCCGAAGGGTGGGAGATCCAGACAACAGGACAGCCAGACGGTGAACATTGGTTTGCTCCGCAGGAATGGAGTAAAAGAGAAGGGGAAGAGCCAACATTTGGTGACCCTTCACCATTTGCTCGACGCAATAAAGTAAAAACACCTGATGTACATAAGTTAATCAATAGAGCCACCGGCAACACTGCATTAATTTATGATCACTCTAAGATGAACGAAAATACTAGAAGAGCTTATTGGAATCCAATCAATCATCCAGAATCAATTCGTGATACGTTAAGTGCTTTAGATCTTTTGGCCAGAGATGTAAGTTTTAGGTTCACTAGACACGGTGAACACATAGGCAATCTTTTTGAAGACCCAGGCATAATGTCTGCGAATGACAGCAAAAATGTCAACTCTTCTATACCGTATGCAGAAGAGAATGATACTACAAATTCTATGGTATTGTCTCAAACACTTGCCCATGAACTTGGACACACCAGAGCTATTAGAAAACCAGACGAACTACTTAAGTTCACTGATATGCTTGTTGATCGCCACAACGCTACCGCAAGATTTGAAGATAGAGTAGACAAGAAACCTATTTTAGATCATGTATCAAGCACACTCGCAGCACATACTGGCACAGATATTGATTCTATGAATGATCAATATATAGCAATGAAAGACAATGCACCTGATAGTTTAAAGAAAGTTCTTCAAACTAATTCTATTAGTGGGTATGGCGAGAGTAATTTAATTGAAGCACATGCAGAATGGCATAAAAACTATATACTAGAACGTTATGGAATGTGGGAAAGACATAAAAAGTTTTCTCCATTCTCTGATGCATTGGGTAAAGAACTTAAATGGGATAAACCGATACAATGAATTGGAATTTACGTTACGCTGAAGCAATAAATGCAGTTACGCCTAACATACCTGCTGATCAGTTAAGCCCTCGAGATGCAATGATTGGTGTGCCTCTGCACGAGCTTTGGCCCCACTTACAACCTGGTGGTAACTTGCACTCACTAGTGAATCTTTATTTAAACCCTACTCCTGGTATTAGACGAGATGATATTCCATCAAGTGAACATGATGAATTAATGAATATGATTAAACAAGTGCATGGTAAACCTAATGCTCCCATCACTATTTATCGCGCTCAGGATGCAGACCACGTACCTGCTATTTATCGTGGTGACTGGGTAGGAATAAGCCCCACCAGTGTTGAGACGCATGGTATACGCAGAGGTGAGGGTGGCCAATTTGGTCCAAATGGTTTTACTGTAGTGCAAGGCGAGGTACCAGCTAGCCACCTTAGAAGTGTTACTTGGGCTCAGCAAGGCGGAGGTTGGAAGAAAGAAATGAATCATCCAACATTTAAAAACAACACTACTCAACCATATAAGCTACAACCTGGTGTAATTAGACCTAAACACTTTGACTTCTTATACGATCCAAGGTAAAGTATTAATTGGAATAGCAGAATTAATCTAACATAGCATGCACAGTAATACACCAATACTGTTCACCAGTAATAGCTTCCCACATAGCTAAATTCTCATGCTTCTTCCACTCTGCGCCAGGCACAGCAGCCTTAGCTTTATCTAAACTTGCATAGAGACCTGAGATCTCCATGCTATTGTAGCTTGTGTCATATAGTAAAGCGTAAATTAGTTGCACATCACTCCTTTAGCTTGGTCTGTAGTAAGTCTGCCTCGTTACCTGCTTCCCTACCGTATTCATAACCTGATTCTGAGCTAAGATTACGGCGGTAGCCGGGATCACGATCAATACCTTGATAAAACTCTTCTATAGCGTGTTCTTTATCACGTATTACTAGACTAACCGAAGCATCAACCTTAACTTGATCTGCTATGGTTTTATCCTTGATAGCTTTAAGACGCTCTGCAATTGATAGGCAATAGCCGCCAAAGAAACTAGTGATCCATGTCCGCTTATGGAACGTAGTATCACTATTTTGCTTAGCTTTAGCTAGCTTGGCGGGCATCTCACTAATCATATGCACCACAAGCGTATTATACAATGCTAAACATAGCTTAATATCATCTTCAGTACCATAGAGGTAACAGTAACCGTCACCGCGTAGCACTCTACAGAAATTATTCTTAGCTATAGCATTGAGTAAAACACTCTTGTCTACGTCATACGGCGCTGGAGTATTAATCTTCCTATTACCTATACCAGAGCTAGTGTCACGATTATACAGTCGACCCTGCTCAATTTGATATTTAGTAATTAGTTCTTGAGCCAGTGCCTGAGCTGCTTCTGCTTCGCCCGGGAATGGGGAGCGACCGGCTAGAGTTAGCAACTTTTCAATTTTGCTAACTACATTATCTAATTTATCCATACATTACTGCCTCCTTATTTATTTAAACACATCATCAAGACAGTTAGCCACAGCATGCAATAACTTACATTGCTCATCCATGGCGTTCATAGCTTTACGGTATAGCTCGAGAGCTTTTTCGTACACGTCGATATCTAAGTTGCCTTTGTACTCGTCATACAACTTAAAGCCATCAAGCAACTCATCAAACCGACCTGCTAGCTCATGTATCTGAACTACTGCAGCGTGCGCTTGAAATAACTTACTATCTTCCATATTCCCTCTTACTTGTTTGTTTATTTACTGCGATCTACAACACTTAGCAGGCACCAACTTATGTGCAATACTTAGTATATGTAATGATAGGAGTTAGTTG
>Ga0208499_1000570_pt1 | contig 13119 bp, 10 predicted proteins | sample CryBogCBE07Jul09_FD_185504 | JGI IMG/M metagenome (GOLD analysis project Ga0208499, IMG submission 185504) | Freshwater microbial communities from Crystal Bog, Wisconsin, USA - CBE07Jul09 (SPAdes) (version 2) | ecosystem: Environmental > Aquatic > Freshwater > Lake | place: Crystal Bog... | reverse complement strand
AGCTTTATTAAAGGCATTGATGGCAATCAAGAAAATCCAACCCGATGCAAAAGAGATCAGCGCTGCTGCGATGCCGTTATGAATATCGGTCGAGAGCGCCCCATTGAGGCGGGATTGAATTGCGGTGAGTCCGCCAACAAGAAAAGCAAGGAGCGCGTAAAACATCAGATTAGTTCACGCACGGAATATTTGAGCCATCGACTGTGCCGCCGTTAGCTCCGTTGGAAACAGCTGGCTTAACCGCAGGCTTTGCAGTGCCGCCGGCAGAGCCGGCACTTGGTGATGCAGTTGCCTTCGGCGCAGGATAGAAGAGATCGTGAACATATTTTTGAACTGTTGGAATGTCAATCATGTTCACGTCTTGACCATTTTGCACGGCATAGCCAGCGATAGGAAGAGTGTGGAATGTGATGTGTCCGCCTGTGAGAGCTTTCGCTTGTGGCAAGAAACCGAGAACATCCCACCCGCTATCAATGACAACATCTTTTTGTGCGACATTGAGCAAGTTTTGAAGCTTTGAGATATCGCCAAATAGTCCTTGGCTGCGGAATTTCGTGATGACGCCAGTAATAAATGCCTGTTGGCGGTGGGTACGATCGAGATCACCATTTGGCAGGCCATGGCGTTGGCGAACAAATTCGAGCGCCTGCGCACCTGTAATTGTTTGAAGCCCTGCTGGGAATACCGCACCAGAATATTGCGAATCATTTACTGCATGATTCAGACAAACCTGAACTCCTCCGACAGCGTTAGCTAAATCGTAAAAGCCGACCAAGTTCACTTCGGCAAAGTGGTCGATTGGAACATTGAGCAACGTGCTAATAGTTTTGATGGTGAGCGCGCGACCAACATCACGACTCTCTTGTTCACGAAGTGGATTCTGCACGCCTTCTTTAATCAACTTAAGTTCGGCATCGTATTTTGCAAGACCGTAGGCTTCTTTGATCTTCTGCATGCCATAACCATCGACCGCGACATAGTCATCGCGCGGGATCGAAATTGCGACTGCATGCGAACCATCAGCAGGGATATGGATCAAAATCATGGTGTTGGTGTTGTAGCCACCAACCGAGCTGGAAGAACCAACGTGCATGATGTCGAGCAGTTTGCGAGGCAAGTCTGAACCGTCATTCGCGCGACGTGAGTCCAGTCCAAGAAGCAGGATGTTGACGTCTCCGTGAGCAGATTTGGCTGCCCCATTGAGCACATTCGAGCGCGGGATAGCGCTGCCAGCGGTGCGATCTAGCGTATAGAAGCCGAGGGAGAGGAGGGTGATTGCGACGGAGATGGTTGCAATAATCTTCCGTCCACGCATAGACGGATCTTACCTTTGGATAGTCCAATGGATAAACTGCCAGACATGAGCAAAATCAACGAATTCAATGAGAAATTAGCGGCCAAGATCACCTCAGGTGTGGCCACGATGTGGTGTGCATATGCATTTGCCGCGATCGCACTGGTTTCACTGCCTGCGGCCCTTAAGTCCGGAGATCTCATCACCATCGTCTCGTGGATCGCCCAGACCTTCCTGCAATTGGTGCTGCTCTCGATCATCATGGTCGGTCAGAACGTGGCCTCGGCTAGCGTCGAGCAGAAGATCACAGAGACCCACACAGCCAGCCTAGGAGAGTTCGAACTGGCGAAGGAGGCCCGAGAGCTCAACCACCAGGAGATCGCCGAATTGAAGGCAATTGCGGCCGAAATTCACCAACTTCTTAAGGGTCAAGGTGCCCAGTAGTTCTCAGTTGGCTCGCAGGTTTCCCCAACTATTCTCTAGGCTATGCCCGCTTTAATTTCGGCTGTAGAAAGCCAATAACTTTCCCCTGATCAGGATTTTGCGAAAGGTAGCGCTACTCATGAAGAGCATGCAGAAACTACATTCTTTAGGAACAGTCTCAAAGGTCGCCATTGGTATTGTCATCGGCGCCACTCTCGCAGGTGGCGTGGCAACAGCGGCTGGTCAATTTAGCGGCAGCGTCACCACGATCTGCGCGAGTAGTAGTGGAGCGTTGTATGCAAACAGCACCGCCATCTGTCCTGCTGGTCGCAGCGCAATCACACTCACAAGTGGAACTGGCATCACAGCTGTCGTGCCTAAAGTAGAACCATCGGTTGTGACCGTTAATGTCTCAGCGAGTGATGGCACCGGCGACACTGGTTCTGGTGAAATTATTAAGAGCGATGCAACCGGTAGCTATATCGTGACCAACAATCACGTGATCGATGCATTTGCGCAATCCCCATCCACCTATAAGTTGAGCATTGACTTGAACGATGGCCGCAACATCACCGCCACCTTGGTTGGACGCGATACTGCTTATGACCTCGCGGTCCTTCATGTCACAACTGCTAGCTTGCCGGTAATTAGCGTTGGCGATTCATCCACCCTTTCAATTGGCGATCCAGTGATTGCATTCGGTTCACCACTTGGACTCGATGGAACAGTTACCGCAGGAATTGTTTCTTCTCTCAATCGCCCAGTCACCACACAGAGCGATACCTCGAATACCCAGTCGTATGTCGATGCGATTCAGACCGATGCGGCAATTAACCCAGGGAACTCGGGCGGAGCATTGACTGATTCCAGTGGACGACTCGTCGGAATTAACTGCGCCATTGCTAGCCTTAATGGTCAATCTACGAGCGGCTCGATCGGACTTGGCTTCGCGATTCCTATCAATGAGGCGATGCGTACCGTCAACGAGATCATCACCAGCCCAACTCATACTTCTACTCGCCCAGTGCTAGGTGTCTATTTCGATACGAGCTTTACTGGGGTGGGGGCCAAGATTTCACAGCTAGTAGCTGGCGATCCTGCTGCGCTCGCTGGAGTTCCCGTCGGTTCGATCATCACCAATATCGCTGGAACGCGTATCCCTGATCAAGAGACAGCGATTGTGAAGATCCGTTCCTACGCTCCGGGTGCAACAGTGTCTGTCACCGTCACTCTGCCGACGGGTGGAAGCAAGACCTTCCAGATCACTTTGGGTTCAGCCCCATCCAATTCATAATCGGCTAAAGGCTAGTACTAAGAGAAATTAGTACGGCGCGAGATTTCGTGACAGACTCTAGATAGTGAACCTTATAAATCTAGAGTCTGTCTCTCACGCCTTTGATATCAGACCACTTCTTGATGAAGTCTCTCTCGGCGTTAATGAGGGCGAGCGGATCGGAATCGTTGGTCGCAATGGCGGCGGCAAGAGCACGCTCCTTAAAATTCTGGCGCAGACGCTCCAACCAAACTCTGGGCGCGTAGCCAAATCAAATGCGGTGCGGGTGGGAATTCTTTCTCAGGCAGATAGCGCAGCCCCTGGCGCGAGTGTTCGCGAAGTAGTCCTAGGCGATATTCCGGTTCACGAGTGGGCAAGTAATAGCAAGATCCGAGAAGTCCTTAAGGGTCTATTCGGAAGTTACGAAGATGCCTCACTCGACCGAGATTTCCACTCGCTCTCTGGTGGTGAACGCCGCCGCGTTAACTTGGCGAAGTTACTTGTTGACGACCTCAATTTAATTCTGCTCGATGAACCGACAAACCATCTCGATGTTGAAGGCGTTGCCTGGCTCGCCAAACATCTTAAGAATCGCCGCGAGCTAGCGGTAGTAGTAATCACTCACGATCGCTGGTTCTTGGACGAGGTTGCGGAAAATATCTGGGAAGTAGTCGATGGCAAGGTCTTGGAGTATGAAGGTGGTTACTCCGCATTCGTACTCTCTAAAGCTGAGCGCGCGCGCCAAGCAAGCGTGGAAGATGGCAAGCGGAACATGCTGATTCGCAAAGAGCTGGCCTGGCTACGTCGTGGTGCACCTGCCAGAACCGCAAAACCTAAATTTAGAATCGAAGCCGCAAATACGCTGATCGCAAATGAACCGCCTCCTCGCAACGAAGCCGAGCTTCTCAACTTCGCGGCAAACAGGCTTGGCAACACGGTTTATGAACTTCACCAAGCATCGATTAACGCCGGCGAGTTAGAACTACTCGATAGCGTTTATTGGAATATTGGCCCAGGCGATCGAATCGGAATCGTGGGAGTAAATGGCGCAGGTAAGACCACGCTGATTCGTGCGCTGAGCGGTGAACATAAACTCAGTGCAGGAAAGCTAGTTACTGGCGTCACCGTTAAACCCGCATTCTTGTCACAACATTTGGAAGAGCTAGATCCCAAGTGGCGAGTATTGGAAGCGGTCGAGAAAGTTGCGACCCGAGTAGAGCTCGGCAACGGCAAAGAACTCTCTGCCTCGCAACTCTGCGAACGGTTGGGTTTCAACAAAGATCAGCAGTGGACTCCGGTTGGAGATTTATCTGGTGGCGAACGACGTAGGTTACAACTCACACGCTTACTTATGGATAGCCCGAATGTTCTCTTGCTCGATGAGCCAACGAACGATTTTGATGTCGAAACTCTCACGGCGCTTGAGGATCTGCTCGACTCCTTTGCTGGAACATTGCTTGTGATCTCACACGATCGCTACTTCTTGGAGCGCGTCTGCGATCGTTTCGTGGGACTGACTGGAGATAAAGCGATTCGTGATCTGCCTCGAGGAATTGATGAATATCTAGAGCTGCGTTTCGCTCGACTGAATTCGGCCCAGAACACTGGCAAGAAGAGTTCAGGAGCAAAACAAAAGCTCAGCATCGTGGAAGAGAAGGCGCTCAAAAAGGAGATTGCCCGTATCGAGAAGCAGATGGAGCGCAGGTCAGAGCGGATCGAAGCAATTAAGCAGGAGCTTGATACACACGCCACTGACTACGCCAAGCTTGCCGAACTTAATGCCGAATTAGAGAATTTGCAGAGTGAGCATGCAGCACTAGAAGAAGAGTGGCTTGAACTTAACCTGTAATTAGAGTTGAACATCGCGCAGTGACTGCGCAGCTTGTTCTGGGGCTAAATCCATGATGAATGCCCCCATAGCCGATTCAGATCCAGCCAAATACTTCAGCTTGCCAGGTGCACGGCGAATACTTGTTACTTGCCAATGCAGTCCAAGAGCATCGCGTCCGACGCGCACCGGGGCTTGATGCCAGGCTGCGATATAGGCCATCGGTATGCCAAATACGCCATCGAGTCGAAGCAGAACTTCTTTTGCAATCTCAGGGAAGGCATCTGCGACTTCATCGCTGAGTGCAGCGAGATCTGGAACAAAACTCTTAGGAGCAACATGAATTTCGAAGGGATAGCGCGCCGCGAATGGAACGTACGCGATCCAGTGTTCGTTTTGAGCGACGATACGGGTTTGATCGTTGATCTCGCGATCGATGATGTCGGTGAGAAGCGGGCGGCCATTTTTGGCTAAATACTTCTGGGCAACATCTAGCATCTTGGTGGTACGCGGTGTGATGAATGGATAAGAATAAATTTGGCCGTGCGGGTGATTAAGTGTCACGCCAACTTCCTCGCCGCGATTTTCAAAGACAAATACCTGTTCCACATAAGGGAGCTTCGAAATCTCACGAGTGCGATCACGCCATGCTTCAAGAACAGTTCTCATCTGCTCAAGTGGAAGACTTCCGAAGCTGCCTTCGTGCTGATCAGAGAAGACAACGACTTCGCAGCGACCAGCGGCTTGGTGAATTTCTGTGTTGATTCCGTCATCCTGTGCCATGGTCCAACCAGCATCTGGGGCGGCAAAAGAAGGGGAACGATTTTCAAAAACTACTACTTCAAAATCCTTGTCAGCAATTTCGGTCTTGAGATCAAATGTTGTTGGGCAGAGCGGACAGAGCTCCTTGGGTGGCAAAAATGCTCGCGCCTGTCTGTGCGAAGCTACCGCGATCCACTCGTTAGTTAATAAATCTAAACGAAGCTGTGCAGGCTTGGGGCGTTCTTCGAATTCGCGCTGATCGACAGCGGTGCGTTCGCGCTCGGTGCTGTCGTAATAAAAAATATCTCGGCCATCAAACATCGTGCGATCGTGACGCGCGATAAAGGCCATGGGCTGATCTTAACCGAGGAGGCTCGGGATAGGATTGTTCTATGAGTGAAAAGAAAATTTGGTGGCAAGACGCGGTGATTTATCAGGTCTATCCTCGCTCCTTTAAGGACTCCAATGGTGATGGCGAGGGTGATCTCCAAGGAATTATCTCTGGCCTGCCTTATCTCTCAGAGCTCGGGGTCGATGCAATCTGGCTCAGTCCCTTCTATAAGAGCCCTAACAAAGATGGCGGCTACGACGTCTCGGATCCACGCGATGTAGATCCACGTTTTGGCACACTGGCAGATGCCAAGGCTTTAATAGAGGCAGCTCATTCGCACGGGATTAAATTCATTGCCGACATTGTCCCGAACCACTTCTCTGCAGATCACGAGTGGTTCAAGGCCGCACTAGCTTCACCTAAGGGTTCCCCCGAGCGAGCCCGCTTTCATTTTTATGATGGCCGTGGTGAAAACGGCGAAATCCCACCGAACAACTGGATATCAATTTTCAGAGGACCGGCGTGGACTCGTACGCCAGATGGTCAGTGGTATCTCCACCTCTTCGATTCATCGCAACCAGATCTAAATTGGAATAACCCGGATGTTGCTGCAGATTTTGAGAAGACACTTCGCTTCTGGCTAGATCTTGGCGCAGATGGCTTCCGAATCGATGTTGCGCATGGCTGTGTTAAAGATGAGATTCTGATTGATCATCGCGATCCAGATCGATTGATCGATGCGCTGCGGTTGGATTTCTTGGATATGACAACAGAAGAACGCGCAGGATTACTCGCTGATGTTCCATTCTTTGATCGCGAAGGTGTACACGAGGTTTATCGCAACTGGCGCACAATCTTGGATAGTTATGCCGGCGATCGTATGACAGTTGCCGAAGCCTTTGTTTATCCATCTTCCCGCGCGGCTCGTTACGTGCGCAAAGGTGAGTTGCACCAAGTCTTTAACTTTAACTTCATGATGCTTGGCTGGGATGCTGCTGCTATGAAGCAGAGCATCATCACAACACTCGATGAGCTCAAAGATGTAGCTGCACCAGCAACCTGGGTCCTTAATAATCACGATACCCCACGCGTAGTAACACGTATCGGTAGTCCGGAGCGAGCACGCGCGCTTGCACAATTAATTCACGCGCTGCCTGGCGGTGTTTATATTTATCAAGGCGAAGAACTTGGTTTACCGAGCGCAGATCTTCCGGATGCAGCCAGACAAGATCCGGCATTTATTCGAAGCGGCGGCACCGACAAGGGTCGCGATGAATGCCGTGTGCCACTTCCTTGGGTCGCATCCGAAGCGAACTATGGTTTTGGAACAGGAACTCCATGGCTGCCACAACCGGTCGACTGGGCTCGCTATGCAATGGATGTTCAGAGCACAGACCCAGAGAGCACGTTGAACTTTTATCGTGCAATAGTTGGGTTGCGTCACAACCACCCAGCACTTGGCGGAATCGGTGGATTGACCTGGATCGATAGCGCACCAGAGATCATGCACTTCACCCGCGAACCCGGTCTAGAGGTAGTTGTGAATGCGTCAGGAGCTGGTGCCACTGTGAAAGTTTCTGGGCACACAATTCTGCTTGCATCTCAGGCTGGCGTAAAAGCAACAGACGGTGTTCTGCAGCTTCCTACAGATACCACCGTCTGGCTTGAACGTAATTAAGGCTTACTTCACCGAACCTGCTGTCTCTACTAACTGATCGAGAATTGACCAATCAAGTCACGTTTTAACCCGGTAGCCGAGCTAACATTTTCTCGGTGAAAAGGAGCGGTCAATGAAGAAATCAGTCGGTTTAATTCTGATGGCCTTATTTGGAACTGCCCTATTTATCTCAGCTGCTTCAGCTGGAGCTCCTGCTTCAGGATCACCGTGCACTAAGAATGGCCAGATCATGAAATCTGGCGGATTTGCTTATACATGCACCAAGTCTGGAAAGAAATTGATCTGGAGCAAGGGTGTAAAGACATCGCTCCTACCAAAGTCCGCATCGATTCCTACTCCAGCACCAGCAGCACCTTCTCCAACTCCCAACGTAACTCCGCAAGCTACGCCATCGCCTTCGCCATCGGCGGTACCAACACCTGCAGGAACTCCACCGACATCCTTCGAGGACCTCGACTCACACCTTAACGGAATAATTTATGGAGCATGGCTTAAAGGCTCTAACCAAATAATTTCTGGAACTTCTGAATTAGGAAATATAAACATCCTGATTGGACCCAATACCAAGCCGATCGATACAAATCCACAGCTGGCTTTTGAATTGGCTTCGCGTTTATATTCACATTTCAATCAATCGAAGAATGTCACAATTGTTGAATATGGAGCAGCTGATGCAGCCTGGGCTGAACAACAATATGCGAGCTTACATCCGCGAAACTATTCACCAACCTACGTGCAGAACTCCGTCCCGCTGAATGGATGTAGCGGAGGTGCTACCGGCGTAACCGATTCAGGCAGCGGAGTCATATTGATTGTGGAGCCGACCGATAGTTCATGTTTCACATTTGTCCAAAGGGTCGATGCACACGAATTTGTACACACGATTCAGGATGTAAATATCAATAACGGCTCTACTGGCAATGTACCGCCATGGCTCTTGGAAGGAAATGCAGAATGGTCAGGCGAAGTCGCCTGGGGCTACAACTCATTTTCCACATATAAAGAATTACGCGATCAATTAATTGGCCAATTTAATGATGACAAACCTCTTTACACCCCAGATTGGATATCTAAATATCTGAACCCAAATCCAGATTTTCTGCCAATCAATGATCCTCAAGGATATTGGCGAAATAATTACGACCCGGTCTACGCATACCCCATTGGTTTGATGGTGAACGAGATTTTAGTGAATATCAAGGGACCTGATGCGATCATGAATGTATTCCTTGATGAACAAAGCGGCTTAACATTCCAGGCCTCGTTTGAGAAGGAATTCGGCCTGTCTTGGTCAGATGCTTGCCCAATAATCGCCAAGGCGATATCTGACGAAATTCAACAAGGCATAACGCAATAACAATTAAAAAGTGGGGCCCGATAGTGATCTCGGACCCCACATGAAGGATTAGTTTTGAAACTGCTGGCGCAGAGTTACTTCACCGAACCTGCTAGCAGGCCACGAACGAAGTAACGTTGGAGCGAGAAGAAGACAACCAACGGAATTGCGATCGTAACGAACGCACCCGCTGTGAGGTACTCCCAGTGCGATCCCCATGCTCCAACCATTGTTGAGAGCTTCGCGTTGATCGGGAAGATACTCTGAGTTCCGCCAGAGAAGGAGAGCGCGACCAAGAGGTCGTTCCATACCCAAAGGAACTGGAAGATTGCGAAAGCGGCGATCGCAGGAACTGAGAGCGGAAGAACAATCCGACGAAATACCGTGAAGTGGCTAGCGCCATCAACGTATGCAGCTTCCATGAGATCTTTTGGCAGCGCCGAAATGAAGTTGTGCAAGAGGTAGATAGCCAGCGGCAACGCGAACATTGTGTGAGGCAACCAGATTCCCGCGAACTTTCCAGCGATTCCCAGTGGCGGAATGATCCGCAGCGTTCCGATATGAACACCACCGGTGAAGAGTTGAAGCAATGGGATAAGCGACATCTGAATTGGCACGATTTGTAGCGCAAAGATAAAGAAGAAGAGCGCATCGCTGCCACGAAACTTCACCCAGGCCAAGCAATACGCAGCCATCGTTGCAATCGCGATTGGGAAGATCACAGCAGGGATAGTGATCACAAAGGAGTTAATAAAGAATGGAAGAACTCCATTTTGAAGACCAGAATCCGAGGTACCGAAGATAACCGCGTGGTAGTTGGAGAGCGTGAAATGTGGATGAGTGAATGCGGTCCACCAGCCAGTGTTAACGATATCGGCCTTGTTCCTGAAAGAGGTGACCAAGATGCCGAAGGTAGGAACAGTCCAAATGAAGGTGATGAGCCACACACTGATTGTTGCTACTCGGCTACCGAAGAGTTTGCGACCTGGGTTGTGATCAGCGATCTTGGCAGACTTACGCATCTGACGTTTAGTTGGCTGCACGGTTGTAGTTACGGCACTCATCGGATTGCTCGCTCTCTACGTAGGTTATAAATGTTATAAATCAAGATTGGTGTAACTAGGATGAAGAGAACGATCGCCATGGCAGAGCCCTTGCCCTGTTCAAAGCGAACGAAGACCTCGGAGTACATCTCATTAGAGAGCACGCTAGTGCCGAAGTTACCGCCAGTAACGGTTCGAACTATGTCGAAGAGCTTCAAGCAGGTGACGACCATGGTCGCAAAAACAACAATGAAGGTACCGCGAACCATGGGGAAGGTAACGCCACGGAATTGCTTCCAACCCGATGCGCCATCGAGTGCCGATGCCTCCATGATGTCTGCTGGGACAGCCTTAATTGCTGCAGATAAAATCACCATTGCGAATCCGGTTTCAACCCAGACAAAGATGATCATAAGCAAGAAGTTGTTGAGCGGACCGTTAAGAATCCAGTTAGCAGGATGTCCGCCGAACTTCAGAACAATGGCCGAGAGTAGGCCGGTCTGAGGATCGCCAGGGTTCGCAAAGTTGTAGACAAACTGCCAAATAATCGAGGCACCTACAAATGAAATCGCCATTGGCATGAAGAGCAAAGACTTTGGAATTGATTCGCGCTTCATTCGATCAAGCATCACAGCAAGGAAGAGTCCGAGTGCGGTTGTTGCGATCGGTGTGATAGCGAACCAAAGAATGGTGTTGACGAGCACTTGGCGCATCTGCTGATTAGTGAAGAGCCAGTGATAGTTATGAAAACCTACCCACTTTTGTCCATACGAATCTTTGAAGCTATAGATCAGAGTTTTAACAGCTGGACCGAAGAGACCAAAGATTAAGAGAAGAAGTGCTGGTCCTAGGAATACGACGATTGCGATGGGGCGTTGAGTGCGACCATTCGCTAACCCGGCGATATAAAAGATTGCTAGGAGCACTGCAAAGAAAATTGCGATAGCACCGAACATCTGTCCAAATTTTGGAAGGTTCTCACTCCAGAAACTCATGGACATCCTTTCAGATTCGTGATGCACCGATGTGGTGCTGATAGGTGGTGATAGGGCGTAACTTTAACGGGATTTAGGGAGAATAAAAACTGGCGAGAATCTTTCGATTCCCGCCAGTTTCTCTTAACTAGGTATAGCTATTTGGCTGAACTAACTCAGAGAGTTAGTTTGTTGGCCAAGATGAATCGATTTGTGAAGCGATTGTTGCAGCTGGTGTGCCGTTAGCAAACCAGTTGGTCAAATCTGTCCACTCGGTACCTGCACCAACAGCTGCTGGCATTGCGTCAGAAGCGTCGAACACGAATGTGCTCTTAGGATCTGCGAGGTACTTAGCTGAAAGCTGATCGATTGGCTGTGTGTATGTTGATAGTGGAACACCGCTGTTAGCAGATACCCAACCACCGTTTGCACCGTAAGCCTTGATCATTGAGATAGCCCATTGAGGTGATGAGAAGAAGTTCTGAACTTCTTGTGTCGCCTTCTTTGAGTTGAATGCTAGGTAGAACTCTCCGCCACCCTCAACTGGGGTTGTAACTGAAGGGTTGATACCTGGGAGGTAGTAAGCCCATACATCACCTGTAGGAGAAACAACTGTTCCTGCAGGATATTGAGTTGCATAGAATGAAGCTTGTTGTAGCTGCATGCACTTGCCTGATGGGATACCTTGTCCAGCATTCTGGAATGTTGTTGTAGCAATTGTTGAAACTGTTCCAACATACTTGGAGTTACCCATCCAGCCCCACACTGTGTTCATAGCGTGGATGATTGGAGCATCTGAGAACTTAACCTTGTGTGAGATCCAGTTTGCGTAAACTGTTGGGCCAGCTTCGCGAAGAACAACTTCTTCGAGCCAGTCAGTTGCAGGCCAACCTGTTGCTGTACCTGAACCTAGACCGCCGCACCATGCTGTTTGACCAGCTGCTGCCATCTTGTCAGATTGAGCGAACATTTGTGTCCATGTTGTTGGAACTGTGTAGCCATTCTTAGCGAATTGCTTTGGTGAGTACCAAACAAGTGACTTGAGGTTAGCTGAGTTTGGAGCTGCATAGAGCTTGCCGTTAACTGAGCCGTAGCCCTTCCAACCAGCAGACCAGTAACGGTTAACGTTAGCAACTGTCTGTGATGGAGCTGGAACTGCCTTACCTGTTGCAACCATCTGCTGAATCAAGCCTGGTTGTGGGATAAGAGCTAGATCTGGAGCTGTTCCACCAGCAACACGAACAGGAAGTTGTGACTCGAAGTCGTTTGTTCCGTTCCAGTTGATGCTGATGCCTGTGCATGCTGTGAAGTCCTTAGACGCAGCGATGTAGTGGCTAAGCTCTGGCTGAATTACTGATGTGAAAACTTCAACGGTTGCGCCCTTTTGAACGGCATAACCTGAACCAACGTTTGCACATGCTGCTGCCGATGTTCCAGCGTTTGCTGGAGCAACGAAGGTAGCAACAAGCGCAACGGTTGCTGTAGCAACAGCTACAAGCATTCCCTTTGTGCGAATCTGCATTTTGTATCCTTCTTGTTGAGGGTGTAAGTCGCGGATTTCTACCCGATAACCGTGATGTAATCATTGGAAATGGAGCCGAGCCCCGCGTCTGTGGGTATATCTTGCCACCTCACGTGGGGGCTAAAAGCGAAAAAGCCCCGAAACAGGGGCTTTTTGCGTAACAATTTTGTGATCTAAACACCGTTCGACCACATCTGACCACATTGGCCCGAGTTAGAGCGAGTCACAGCGAGTCACAGCGAATTAGCGGCAATTACTCCCGAATACCAGCGAGCTGACTCCTTGAGGGTCCGCTTTTGGGTGGCGTAGTCCACGTGGATGATGCCAAAGCGCTTTTCGTAGCCCAGCGACCACTCGAAATTGTCCATGAGGGACCATTGGAAGTAACCGCCCATGCGCACGCCCTGGGCGATCGCATCGTGCATGGCCGCTAAGTGAGCTGCCAAATAATCGATTCGGCGTTGGTCGTGGACCAAGCCATCAGCACCCGGGCCATCGCCATATGCACAACCATTTTCGGTGATGAAGATCGGAGGCATCGCAGCACCAAATCGCTTGCTCCAACGTACTAATAGCTGAGTAAGACCAGCTGGGGTAATCGGCCAACCCATATCCGTCAACTGATCGACCGGTTGAAGCGGAACAGAGTCCACTA
>Ga0208499_1000565_pt1 | contig 13216 bp, 22 predicted proteins | sample CryBogCBE07Jul09_FD_185504 | JGI IMG/M metagenome (GOLD analysis project Ga0208499, IMG submission 185504) | Freshwater microbial communities from Crystal Bog, Wisconsin, USA - CBE07Jul09 (SPAdes) (version 2) | ecosystem: Environmental > Aquatic > Freshwater > Lake | place: Crystal Bog... | reverse complement strand
ATGAATTGTGACAGCCGGCGCAGAATCGTCGCCGCAGAATCGGCGATAAAAAAATTGACGCCGGTAAAATTCTAATCAAGAATTAAGCATTCCTCCATTCTTATTCCTACTTATTCAATATGTCACACATTCTCCAACGCCTCAATGAAATCCTTACTACATTCCAATCACAGTTTGAATCAATCGGGCATTTCCCTAAAGAGGTGCTCTTATCAACTGCGCAATCCAAATTCAAAGACGCAGAGTTCCAACTGCCTGTGTTGCGTGACACGACGCACGGTACTGTTGGCTCACTTAAGACCAAGCGCGGTACTTTCATCGTCTCCATCAACAAGCCTGAGTCAATGCCGTGGTCGCTCTGGCGCAGCATTCTCTCACCCAGATATGCTGAACTCACTGAGACGCTCGGCAGCGACGATGACGACACTCGCACATCGGTTGCCGGTGCTGAATACGCCACGCAGTTTCGCAACGCAATTGACGGCGACACTGACAAAATAGCACTATGTGAGCGTCGCAATATTCACGAAATGTTTGAGTTCATCTGTCGCAATGTCCTCCGTCAGCACATCGGCTCAATGCTGTGGTGGCTCTCCGCCGCCCAGATGTGGATGGACGAGATGGAAAACGCACCTGATGACGGAATGCGTGTTCTCTTTGCTAAGCGAGCACAAATCGCTCACGGACACGCCGAATCCGCAAAAATGATAATTCAACACGAGATGCGTGTCATAGTCAAGACGATGGAGGTTCCTGCTTGAACTCAAATGCGTTAATGTCAAATGAAAACAAAAAAAAACAAAAAAAAACAAAAACGAAAAGTTTTTGAATGCCTCAGCCAGCCTTGCTCTTTTTCATTTTCAAATTAGTTTCCAAAGTCCATTTTTTAATCCCCCATTACCCCATTACCAATCAAAACCACTCAGTTAAATTTTAGAGTCACATCACTCCTATTGTCTTTAACAGCAGGAATAGGTTCAGGTTTTGGTTTTTCAATCACTTGTTTGGTGTAAGGCAATCTTTCGGTCTTAATCACAGAAACAGAGCGCAGATGCTTGTAGTATTCACGCTGATACTCTCGTGTTCGTTCTCTCTGTTTCTCAGTTCGTTTATTGTAATTTTCTTTTGATTTAGCCAATATTCTTTGTCTATTTGCTAAATAATACTTTTGCGATGAGGATAAAACACTATCATTCATCTTCTATTAAGAGAATGGAATTTTCATTGGACCACTACCACTGCTCATCCGCATCAAAGGAATGACGTGCGAAACAGAAACATTGCGTCCAGTTACTTCTTTTGGTTGCTCGGCAACCGGAGAGTCGGCTTTAACAACCTTAGGCGCACGAGGTTTGCGTTTTGGTTTCTCAGCAATGACGTGTTCAACCTTGACCTCCTTGCCTACGATAATGTCGTCTTTTGCTGCTTCGGCTACCTTTGGTTCTCGTTTCTTGCGCTCTGCCTTTGGTTTTGGTTCAGCCTTGGGTTCAGCCGGAGCCTTGTCACCCATCAGTTTCTTTACGGCATCATAATCTGCTGTGCCTTTCTTTGGAAATTTTCCACCTGCTTTTATGTGTTTTTGAACGGCAACAGCCCAGGCACTTGGAGCACGCTTTGGTTTTTCATCAGCCATTTTTCTAAGTTTTGCTGAGATTTAATAATTTCAGCAAAATTGACGGCGGTGCGTTTAATCTTATAAAAAAACAAGAATGCGAATTCAAGTCGGGGGGTATAGAGGAACTGAAATCTTATGGGCTGAGATTGATGATGAGGATGCTCAGGTCATTGAGGGGTTGAAATGGACGACTGTTAATTCTCCACACACGACTTACGCTATCACAAAAACAGGTGGAATTAATCAAAAACTTCACCGTGTAGTGATGGGACTTGTTCCTGGAGACAAAGAGCACGTGAATCACAAAAACGGCAATGGTCTTGACAATCGCAAAGCGAATCTTGAAATTTGTGATGCGATATACAACAATCAATCAATTCGTAAAGTGAATTCAACTCGCAACATCGGTTCCGTGTTTTATCTTCCAAATTTAAGAGGCACAAAAAAATACCGTGCTAAAATTACAATCAATAAAAAACTTCACGTCAAATATTTTGCCACAGAACCCGAAGGACGTGCTTGGATTCAAGAACTTATTAAAGAACATTTCGGCGAAGAGGTCACTTCCAATCAATAAGCACCTCCTTATACTCAATTTTTGCTTGATATTGATGCCTCTTAGCAGCACGTGCCGCGCGCTTCTGTTCAAGCCTGAAACAGTTAGGACATAATTGGACAGCAGTTGGTGGCGGAGGCTCGTCTTTTAGTGATTTAACAATTGGATTGCGTAAATCAAAAAATGTGTTGCGTAGGTCAGCAATCGTTGGGATGTCCATTCTATGGATTATTTTGATTTTTTGTTGCCAATGGCTCCGTATTCGGGGTAGTTGGCTCAACATCTAAGGAAACCACTCCAATTCGCCCACAGCAATTTGAACGAACCCGTTTATGATTGACAATACCAAGTACCACAGAAGCAATAGAAATAGCGAGACTAAGATAACTAATAAAAGCATTATTATCCATTTATTCATACTAAGATTTTAAAACGGGACAAAGCCTGCTTGAGATATTCCATTAATGCTACTTACATTCAGTTGATAACAGTTAATCGTTGAGGCGTTTATTTGCCGTGCTACCACATTACCGCCTGGAAATGCGTACTGCGATGCCAAAAACAACTGACCGCCAGATTGACTAACTACGCTGATGTCATTCACAGCAGTAACCGCCAGCGTTGTTCCAGACGTGATGTTTTCTGTATTAACAGTCGGCGCGTACAGGTTGCTTGTCACATAGACATTTGGGAATGAACTGATGTATTTTGTTATTGGCGCAGAGCCATTGATTGTTCCTGCTGTAAGAGTACTGATAGACGCAGAATTGAACGATGAGATGTACGTAGTCAAAACAGGCGAACCATTCACTGTTACGGTACTAAATACAGCGTTGTTGCCAGATATATTTGCGACGTTATGAATGGTTGCGTTGTTCTCCATATAAATATCACGGCAGTTGCTAAGCACTGTGTAAGCGTTTGAGAGACCCACTGTGCGACCTTGAATCTTGAGGTCGTTTATGCCGCCAAATCCGTTCCAATAGGGATAGACATTTGTTAAGTATGTATCCGTTCCTATTTCAAGTCCCAACGGGGCGTAGCAATAAATAGTTCCAGGCACGTTTGGAACACCAGCAGGAAGACCAGCGACAAGACTCACACCGAGACTGCCTTGTATAAAATTGTATCCAAAGACAGATGCGATAGGCGATGCGACGCCAGCGTACGAGTTTATTCCACCAGCATTAAATGATATCGCACTTGTTAGATTTGAAACACCAGCAGGCGTTAAGGCGGTTATGTTTATTTTTCCACCTTGTCCTATACCGGCTACTGTTCCTCCTGAAGCCTTCAAGTTCAAAATTCCGTTCAAACCCTGATAACCCTGTTTTGCTTCAATCGTTATATTTCCTCTAAAACCGTTCTGCGAAACTATGTTCAAGTTTGTATCAAGACCAACCGCTGCGCCTCTGTCGGCTGTAATATCTATTTGACCGGCAGTTTGACTGATACCATAACCAGAACCTAATAAAGTACCGATGGGAGCATTAATTGCGAGATTAGAATTGGTTGTAATATTATGACTGTTCATCTGTATGTCATTCACGGCAGGATAGTTTGCCCAGTTCGCAACATTAAAATTACTGCCTCCATTGATGTTTAGGGCATTCAGGTTGCTACACGTGACTGTGTTTGTACTGACATTAAATGACTGTACGGTAGCAGCCTGGACATTTACAGTTGATAAGTTTGTGTTAGCGATATTAGTCGCTTTCAGGTTTGTTGCCTGTACATTCACAGTTGAAAGATTAGTATTTGCTATTGTCGTTAAGGTCGCTTTTGGTGCCGTCAGCGATGTCAAAGCAGTTAAGGTGTCGGTTTGAACATTTAAAGCGTTAAAAATATTTTGGCTCGCTATGTTTCTAACATTGTATAAGTCGTTGTTGCCCGCATTAATAGAACTGATTGCCTCAAAATAAGCCCAGTCAGCAATAGACGATAATTGAGCAAAGGCTGTGGATGTAACTATCGGGACTCCATTTACAAACAACTCGTCAAATGTAGCGGTTAGTGTAACAGTGTCCAGTTGAATCGCATTTGTTGAAAGAATAGGTTGATTACCGCAATTTACAGGCGAAACTGCTGGGTACAAACTCCACCCCTTGACTGTTGATATTACTAATTGGGCAGCGTTGCCGTTGATACTAGACAACTCACTTGTTTTAAGAAAATATGAGATTGACTCACTGGCGTTCGTTGCGTTAGGCAATAAGGACATATTTCAATGGGTTTAGATTTTATTATGCTATGATAGTCCAGGCTAAACCGTAATGGGCATTGTCTGTTGGAGAACCGTTTGTACCGCCACTGCCTCCAGCAACATACACTAAGATTTGATTTGTACCACAGGTAGCCGCTACAACCCAACAACCTTGAGCATCACTAAGATTTGTTGAACCTACAAGAGTAGGATTAGTAGTTACTTGAGCGACATTAGCGGGAGTCATGCCTGCGATGGGTATAGCGGTAGCAATAATACCTGAAACGGAAGTAGTACCCCAAGTAGAACCGGTTTGAACTCCAGACAAGCCTACAAGGGTATTTTGGTCAGGATTTGTAGCAAAGTAATTATTGCCTGGACTTAGACAAACGCCGGATGGGAGTAAGGACATTTTTTCTGTTTATAGAAAAGAAATTTAATTTAATTGTGTGAGAGTCAAATCAATCATTTGACAATCGTAAATAGCCCCAGCAGGGATACCAGTTGGACCAATATTCTTTAAAACTTGCGCAACCAAACTATCATTTTGTTTTGCCTTATACAAAACTCCAGTCTGTGTTGCTTGGTATGCTGCTTGACCAAGAACGCCTGAGTAAATATAATTTTGAGCGAATTCACCTTCGCTGGCTCCATTCAAAGGCGAAATCACATAATCCAAAATGCCTGTGTTTGTTGATAATATTGGTCCTCCATTGTGAGGAGATACAAGCAAAACGCCATTAAATAAATAAGTCTTTCCGGTGATTGTGCTGAGTTGTGTTGGAAGATACGCATTTACGCCAGTTGATAAATAAGAGACAGATGTGCTGTACTGAAACTGGACATTATTAGAAGCATTCTGTGCGATTGCGAAATAAGGTATCCCGGGCGACTCTAAAACACCAGATGCGAGCAAAGACATTTTTGTTTGGTGTAAGATTTTTTTTTATCTTGATTAGAATAGAAAAATGTACGCTCCAGGAGTTCCGCTTAATCAACAGAACATTGGGCAAACCATTCGTCCATCGTCTACTGCGCTTCTAACAATTGATAGTGAAGACCGTTTCAATGATTTTGTACAAAAGCGTGCTGCCGTTCCAGGTTCCTACAACTATTCGCCTTATGATTTTGCTATCACAAAAAATCAGGCAATCATGAACGGTTTTTTTACTCGTCTTGCTGTCACTGAAGTCGTTTTTCCATGGGCTATTCCAAATATCAACATTCGCACAGCATCAATCGTTGTTACTTACAAGAATGGTGCTTCCGCAGCAGTTACAACTACAATTTTACCTACATCTACATTTAATTCTGGTGTTTACGCTGGCGAAGCATATTTCCCAATTGGATTTTACACCCCAGCCAAACTTGCTGCTCGTTTACAAGCCGCTCTTAGAGATATCACTGGTTTTGCTGGATTAACGGTGACTTATGGTATTGATTACAACACCTATTCTGGAACAACCGGACTTGGAAACAATCAACCAGTTTTTGCTGTTTTAACTGGTTCAACAACTGAACTTATTTCATTTCAAGCATTGCCTTACAACACTAGCAATTATCCCTATCCATCAACAACTCGTCAATTATTTGATTTACTCGGCTTTGATTCTAACAGTGGAACTCTCGCTGATGCTGTTTATGGCAATCCAACATTCTGTCAGGCAATCAAGTACATTGATATCGTTTGTCCAACTCTCGTTTATAATCAAGCACTCAAAGACACATCATCGGCAACAATAAGTCAAGATTCTTTGTGTCGTGTTTATCTTGCCAACGCCGATAATTCAACAAATGAAATTTTAACATCAAGTGACATTAGTGGTTCAGGTGTTGAATTTTGTCCTCCTGGTTGTGCTCCTACAACTCTTTATCGTCAATTCAATGTTCCTAAATACATTAACTGGGTTCCTAATCAGCCAATAAGTGGTCAGTTGATTTTCCGTGTTCTTGATGACCAAGGACAGGTTTTGGACCCTCAATTATTAACAGATTTAAGGATTGGTAATTCAGTAGGTTATCCATCATTGCCTTTGGATTGGCAATTAAGTGTGCTCGTGAGCGAGAACTAAAGACCGAAGCGTCTAAGAAAATTGATTGCCCTTAAAATAATTAAAGATAATCAAGAATGGAGAAATCGTTGGATTTTATTGGTTACCCAACTTACAGCATATTGTCAAATGGAACTGTAAGAGATTTGCGAACAGGTAACACTCATATAGGACATTTTCACGCTGGATACAGGCAAATCAATTTAGTTAATCCACAAGGTAAAAAAGGTTATTTAGTTCATAGATTAGTTGGTTTAGCATTTATTGAAAATCCAGAAAATAAACCAGAAATTGACCATATCAACAGACAAAAAGATGATAACCGTGTTGAAAATCTAAGATGGGTAGATGATTTTGAACAGATTAATAATAGAGGTGATTTTAAGAACAATAAGTTGGGTGAAAAATACATTTGTTGCGAGGGGTCATCTTACAGAGTTCAAATTACCAGAAACGACATTCAGTTCAAAAAGAGATTTAAGACGTTAAATGATGCTGTTAAAGCCCGAGATGAGTTCTTAGCGACTCTTACAAGTTAAATCGGCGTTTGTATGATGCTATGTTTGTTTGGAGATTGGTACTGTCCCCCCATAGTAGAAACATTGAAAGATGCCCTGGACTCATCGGGTCTCCCCTTTGTAAATCCTTGGCATGCCTGGCACGATAACGCTCTCTTTGCTGTTTATCGTGTGTCAGTGTGTAATCGTCCATTCCTTTGGCACCGAATGAGACACGACGGGTTTTAATGCCATCGCTGAACACAGCCGTCCATTTTTTCGTGGGTGCTGTGGCTGCCTGAACTTCTAACAGTTTGAACTTAGATGTCATTCTAAATCTATGAATTAATTTAATTCACCGATTTATTTGCGACGACTCTGGATGTTTTTTAAGAACTGAGCGCGTTTGCGTGTTCGTTCTGTATGCGCACCGGGATGAGCAAGCACTTCTTCTGCGAATTCCATTGGAGTTTCGCCTACACGCTTCGCTTGCGCAGTGAGTGCCCCTTTCTTTATATGTTTCATCGCTTCTTGTATGAATTTGCCTTTCTCTTGTTTGTGAGACGCAACGACTGGATACATCTGTACCATCTTGTGCGAGACATCCATTTATGCGGGTTGAGATTTTAATTTAGGGCGTCAAAGACTTTTTTGACTGTACGGAAGTTCTTGCCGAGTTCTTTGGCGATTTGTGTTACCCCTTTACCCTCATCTCTCAAACGGCGAACATCGGGTTCAATTTCATTTTGAACTGTTGGAGGTGCTTCAGGTGTAGTTGGCAGGTCATATTTTGTTTTACCGGCAAGAACATTCTTTACGAATGATGTGCTCACCTCACAAATCTCAGCAGTCTTGGCGATTGTGTTAGTTTTGCGTATTTCAATGATTTGAGCGATTTTTGCGTCATCGTGGCGTTTGACCGCTAATTTTGGAACATCTGTAATCGTCTCGGCAGAATATCCCTTTTTACCCAGGCAAATCTTTTCAATAGTGCGACGGTTACAATTAAAGCGTTGGGCTATAGTGTCGTAAAAGTTCCCTCTTTTTCGCAATGCGATGATTTCTTGAATTTGCTCATTGGTAAATTTCGCATTACCGTTGTTGGTTCCGCTTATTCGTCCTCTATCGCCCGCTTCTTGAATATTTTCTTGTTGTGTTCCCATTCGCAAATGAGCAGGATTTACACATTGAGGGCGGTCACAGGAGTGAAGAACATAAAGTTCATCTTTCCATTCTAATGGTTTGAATAAATACATTGAAAGACGGTGAGCAGATGTGATGCCAAGATTTTTTGATAAATTACAATAAAGTCCTCCGTGTCCATATTCACCACGGGTTCCATTCCAATCCCAACAATCTTCAGTCAAATGCCTGTAATGTTCGCCAACAGGGCGGATACCGGTTTCTTTATTGATTTTTGAATTGAATTTTGCTCTTAGAATAATCATTTCGTCGTCGGTAAGAGTTTGTGTAATGCGAGTGTTGGCAGGCATCTCCAAGGGTTATGCTTATCAAGAAGATTTTTTTAATTGCCATCAATTTTGTTGAATGGTATCTCGGGAGGGGGAGAAAAAGTTTAGAATATAAGGTCACTTGTGCCCCTACTGAACCCGAGAGTACAGTTGTAGTTGTATACGACATGGAGTGTCCAGGCATTCTGTGTGTTGGAGAGAACGGTGCTTCCATCGTCTTCAATGTAAACGGGTGGCTGTATGTTAACATTTACAATACCGTTGGTGATTTCCAAGCCATGAACAAGTACATCCGCTGTGTAATCATCGCCAGATGGTTGAGCGAACTTGGAGTTAGTCCATTCACTGAGGGCTGGATTGCTTACAGCAGACCAAGTACCACCAGAAGATGTGAGAACATTCTGGTTAACAGCATCTGGGGCAGTTCCGTTAAGTAAGCACCAGATTGAAGAAGAGCCATTCTGGAAGTTAGTGTAGACAAGACCAGCATAAAGAACTTGGATGGAAAGAGGCTTGTACCATTTGTTAGGGTTGGCAGGTGCTGAGTAAGTTCCAGCAACACCAGAGACATAGTTCTTTGAAAGCCAGAACTGTAATGACTTGACTTCACCAGCACGGAAACCAGTGAGTACGACTGGTTGCTGAGTATCAGTGGCAAGTTGGAATGTCTGTTCAAATTGGTCAAAACCACCTGGAAGTGCCATAGAATACATTTCCTTTGAAAGGTCAACACGGTTGGCAAGAGCCATTCCACGGTCCTTCATTTGAATCTGTTGAACTTGGAAGTAGGCTGTGTTGAATGATTGTGGTGGTAAAGCACTTCCAACAGCGGCTCCACCTTGAGCCAAATGGAAGAAACCTTGGGTGTTAGGAATAGTTCCAGGATTGGAAGATGGAACATAAGCAGGATTGAGTTGTACAGTGATTTGTACTTGCTGAGATAATGTGTCACTTGGAAGTGGGAGATTGAGTTCATCATCACCAGTCTGTGCCCAAATGGAGATTGGGATGTAAGCATAAGCAGGAGATGTGGCGGCAGTAAATCCAGTTCCGGTTATGGCATTACCACCGAGAGCCAAGATTTGGTCACGCTGGGACTGTGTGCGCGCAAGACGGAGATTGCGTTGTAATAATTGAGCACCGGTCAAAAAATATTGAGAAGAGCCACCAATACGGAAAGAGACTTGCTGAATGGCTTCATAACCCCAACCACGCTGTAAGGCGAATGCTCCGGAAATATCTTGTAATGTGGCAGCATCATAGCCCATTGTAACTACACAGTGAGATAAACCTTGATTAGGAGGGATGGTGAAAACTGATGTACCTTGACCCTTATTGGTGAATTCCTGTGTATAACGCTGGTCAACGATTGTTGGGATGACTTGCTTCTTTGCGTTATCAGCATCTTGGTAGTAAATGTCAAGAGGGGAGCCAACACGGACGAGTGCCTGAGCGGAGGACATTTGTTTATAAATAAGCCGGCGAAAATAATTTTCGCTCGCAACTTTAGAAAAAATGAGCCACACCTCTTCTTACCAAGGAATGACCCCTCATCCAGACGGAATGACTCACGAGCGAATGCCAATGGCGAACATCGCCCGTATCGGTCGCAATGTTGACCTTCCACTCCCGGGAATAGTCAAATCAGCCAGTCCTAAATCTTATCATATCCCAATCCTTTCTCATATTTCATCTGGTCCTCATGGAATGCCAGCATATCCAAGCGAACTCCATCATGAAGGTGGTCCAGTTCCAAAAACTAGAATGACTCCAGGAATGGTACTTATAGAGCGCCGCCATTAATCATCTGCTGCTGCTTCTAGTTCCTTAATGCGTGCCCGAAACCATTCTTCAACCTTTTTTACAGTTGGTTTGTCTGCTGCGAGTTCTTTAATATCCTTGCGAACAGCCACAGCCGGAATAGGTGTCGCTGGCACAGAACCTTTAGCAGGTTTCGTTTCCGGCATTTTGCGTGGCGCATTAACTATAGTGCCTTGTCGCTTCAAAAACTCCATTAAGAACGGGGAATTCATTTTATTTTATAGTTATAAAATAAAATGGAATCAATCACAGACAAACCCTTCAAACTGGAATTACCTCCCAAAGGTGGTTTTTCTATCGTAATGATTGGCGCAAGTCGTAGCGGAAAGACGACGGCAATGAAGCACATTGTGGACAAATATTTGAAAGATAAAATGTTGTTTTTTACATCATTCAATGCTCATCATGACATTTATCGTGATATGCCCAAGAAAACGATGATTTGTCCAGATTTCTATCCAGAGATTCTTAAGGAGTTTCACATACTCCAAAAAGAGTGCCATAACAAATATAAAGCGTGTTTTATTTATGATGACGCAATTTCGCATCAATTGAAAAACCATCCACAAATCACCAAGTTGTTTTCCATTTACCGCAATAGTGATATGTGCGGAATATTTTCTGCTCAGGCACCAACGCTCATCTCGCCTGTTGGGCGTGCGAACGCAAACTACGTGATGCTTTTCCGCTTAGGAAATGCTGGAGATATTGAAGGGACTGTAAAGGATTTCTTGCGCGGATGGCTCCCGAAAGAGATGACGATGAACGAGCGAATCCAGTGGTATCAGGAAGCCACAAAAGACCATAGTTTCATTTTAATTGACAACATTAATTCAATAGTTTGCCGATGCCGTCTCACTCCCGAACAGATTGGATGAATGATAAAAAAATTAAAATATCTGCTCTAAGAAAATGTCTGCGTTTCTTGAATCTATGCTCACCAAAATCGGTTCAATGCCCACCAAAGAATTACCAACTCCCGACATCAGCGCAGGTGTAACTGAAGTCAGCAAAACACCTAAGAAAAGATTGCCAAAGAAAGCACCAGTGAAACAGTCGCATAAAGATAAGGAAGACGAAAAACTAGGTGAAGATGTCGCACTGCTTAAGAAACGAGCGATGATGAAATAAATTCTTTCTACTAATAAATGTCCCTCCCGAACTCTATGATGCCAATGGGTGGTGCTGGAGGTGCTGTTATGAGTCAAATGTTGCCTTGTCCTGCTACAGCAGTAACTAAAGCAGAAAAACCAGTTGATGAAGCGACTAAATCCAAACGTAGCGAGGCAGCCAAGAAAGCCGCAGCAACTCGTGCCAAAAATAAGGCAGCAAAAGCAGAGGCTGCCAAGGCTCCTGAGCCTGCTCCAGCACCTACTCCTGCTCCCGCCAAGAAAAAACTTGCTGTTGGGTCTATGGAAGGTGTAAATATTGAATCAAAAGTCAAAGAAGAACCAAAGGTTAAAGAGATTCAAGCACCAGCACCAGCACCGGCACCTAAAAAAATAGACCCAGAAAAAACTAAGGCAAGAGAGGCACCATTGGAGGAACACACCTATACATACGAAGGAATTCAATCTAATGGAATTAAATCTTCAGTTAAAGTTCTAAAGGAACTTGCTAAAGCGATGGGAATTGAGGGTTATAGCACAATGAAAAAAGATAGATTAGTTTATAAAACTTATTATTATTTAGCAGAACTTGGTAAAATAAACACTCAGGCAAAAGCGAGAGCGTATTTAGGCGATGAAATGTATAACAAGTTTTGATTTTTCTACCCGTCGGCGATAAAAATTGATTGCTCTAAAAAATTCAATTAGAATTCTTTAGAACAATGCCTGTCGCATCTATCACCGCCGATGCTTATGCGCAACGAATTGCCCGTGCCGAGGCTGCTGCTGGCGCCAAAGCCACCGACATTGAAAAGATGATTCCAGCCATTCACGCAATGACTGTATGTCCAGCGACCAAGAAAAATTATTTCATTGCGCTTCATAGTGCCACTAAGGACACTCCAATAGGAATCCATTATAAAGCAGAGTTTCTCAAGTGCGACGAGGAGGCGAAAAAGATGCCGCCACCGCCGCCGCCAAACATCACTTACGAGCAAATCCAAAAGGCTGGACTGGCAATAATGAATAATGAGGATGTACCATTAAATCACCGCATCCTTGCTGGACTATCAACACAGTTAAATCCAGTCAGGCTTGATTATTGTAATTTACCCATCAACCCCGAGGACCGCAGCGGTAATCACATCATCCTAAGTAATCCCAAGAACAGTCACATCGTCATTAACCAACATAAGACAACTAAGATAATGTTGAAAGTGTTTGGCGATGGTGCGCTCGTCCGCGCCCTGACGCCTGAAATTTACGCACTTATCAAGCAGTGGCAGGAAACCAACAAGGACGCCCTGCTACTTGAAATGCCGCCAAACACATTGGGGAAAACGCTGACACGCATTTTCCAGAAACACGCCAACATCCACATCACGCAGAATACTATCCGTCATGCTTATGTTAGTAAGGCTCGCGCAGGAGACCGACCGCTTGCCGTTGTTGCGAAAATCGCCCGTGATTTGGGGCACAGCGTGGCTCAAAACGAGTTGTATAGATGGGAAAACTGCGGCTTATTATCTAATGTCAAATGAGCCGTCAATTTTGTTCGCAGGTTCAGGCATCTCAATCGTCAGTGACATCGGCGTCTTGATAACCTCATATTTCAAGTCGGTCGGGTGGTCCTTGAGCACCGAACAAAGAATGTAATATTCATCACCTTTCACTGTGTGGATTGGAATGCTGAACTCAATGGTTTTTTCAAACACATTAAACATAATGTCACGCTGATAAGCCCTCAGCACACGATTCATTTCTATGGGATGCGATTCTTTAAATGGACGCCGGGACAATTCAAACAAAAATGATATCCTTGGGCAGGTTCATTTTCCAGCAGAAAAAAACACAGTCATAATTGAACTTTACAAGCACACCTCCCTTTGTGA
>Ga0208499_1000557_pt1 | contig 13284 bp, 18 predicted proteins | sample CryBogCBE07Jul09_FD_185504 | JGI IMG/M metagenome (GOLD analysis project Ga0208499, IMG submission 185504) | Freshwater microbial communities from Crystal Bog, Wisconsin, USA - CBE07Jul09 (SPAdes) (version 2) | ecosystem: Environmental > Aquatic > Freshwater > Lake | place: Crystal Bog... | reverse complement strand
CAAAGCTGGGCGGGAATTTAAGACTGCGGTGTCAGAGTGCGTTATTGAACAAAACGTACCAAAGTATAATAACCAACGTTTAGAAGTTACGCTTTGGCTGTACCCACGTTCAAAGATAGTTACCGATTTAGACAATAGATTGAAAGCCGTATTAGATGCCTTAGAAGATGCTGGGGTATATGACAATGACGGCCAAATAGACGTTTTAATGATTCAACGTGGTGAAATTAGAAAAGGCGGCGGCGTTGATGTAATGATAGAAGTCCTATAAAATTAGCTATGCTTGACGATAATGAACTAGCCACGATTGGTCCAATACCAACCGTCAATCCCAATGTTGCAAAAATTGGCGAATTGTTAAACATTGCTAAAAATTACGCTAATCAATATTACGTTAAAGATTATGTACCTTTAATCGGTGGAACTCAATTAGGTGACGTATTGCTAGGAAAAGCGCCAGAAGAAGTTCAGCGTTGGGGACAAGGCGATTATCCGTTTAGAAACCCATCTGAAGTTACTGGCACCGGTGGAAATCGTTTAGATATATGGAAAACAGGGCGTTTTGAACCTACTTTTGATGTAGCAAATACGGCATTGATGGCCGCCCCCATAGCAACAAAAGCCGCAAAGCTAACTAAGGGTTTACCCGTAGGTATGTCTATTCAAGACGTATCTAAAGAAGCTGGCAATATTGTTAAATCCGAACCAGACGAAATGGGGTTCCATTCTGCATTAGAAAACGCTGTTGCAAAAATACAACAGCCTAAAGGAACTGGCGAACAAATCCTTAAACAGTTGGAAAAAACGCCAGGAGTTAAAACTGAAGAATTAAATGTTACTGGTTTAAAAGATTATCTTAAAAGCAAACCATCTGTTACAAAACAAGAAGTTGCGGACTATATTAAAGAAAATAGATTAAAACTAAATGAACATATTTTGGGTAGTGAAGAAAATGGAATAAGTCCAGATGATTACCGTTTACAAGGTGGCGATGTATATCACGACCAAGATTACATAGATTCTTTGGCTGAAGATTTGCATCACGATTTAATAAATGATCCAGATACGTATCATCAGGAAAAAGAAGCAATTAAACAACAATTTCTTGAAGAATATGTTGGCCACGAAACTGACCCTGAAATCGATGCCGCATTACATCAACACGTAAAAGATTCATTAGCCGCACAAGCCAAACAAGCATCCCATGATATGTATTATGAAAATCCGATACATCATTATTACGATGAATTTGGATATGACGTATATGGCAATGATGATTCCGGTTATTCAATTAAAACCCCAAATGGACGTTTTTTAGATTTAAGCAATGGCCATGGTTTATACGATATTAGTGATGTTGAATCAGCTTTGGCCCAGCATCATATGGAAGAAGGCAATTTAGATTTGCATAATGACGGCGCCAAATATGAAGATTACACATTGCCAGGGCCATATAAAGAATATCGGGAAATTTTAACAACTTATCCTACTCAACCACCTGTCATTAAACAAGTTTCAGGTGGATATTGGGTAGCTTCTGATGGCCCTGGTTCAGAACCAATCATTGAAAAATCTAAAGAAGAAGCAATAGAACGTTGGCGTAGGTCAAGAAGTGCTAATAATTTCACTTCTAGTCATTATGACCAACCCAATATTTTAGGCCATTTAAGGCTTAATGACCGCAATATTAACGGCAAAAGAACGCTTATGGTTGAAGAAGTTCAATCAGACTGGCATCAATCTGGCCGTAAAAAAGGATATTACAACCAACAAGAATTAAATCAAAATTTAGATTTACAAAAAAAATTAGTTGAAGAAAAAACTAAAATTCTTGATGAAGCTTTGCCTTATACCAATGAAGGAAAAGATGCCCCAGTTGAATTAACAGATAGATTTGCAAAGGCTGATGACCAATTAAATGCTTTAAGAAAACTAGAAAGCAAAATAAAAAATGGCATACCAGATGCACCATTTAAAAAGAATTGGCATGAAATGTTGATGAAGCAAGCTTTAGATATTGCTACTAAAGGTGATTATGAAGGTGTAGCGTTTACAACAGGAAAACAACAAGCCACACGTTACGGTTTGTCTAAACATTTAAACGAATTATCATATAACCCAGAAACTAAACAATTATGGGCATATAAAGAAGGAAATCAATCGCCGGTTGTTAGTAAAAAGCTAGAACCAAGTGAATTAGAAGATTATTTAGGAAAAGAAGTAACAGATAAATTATTAAACCAAAAATTAACTTCTTATATGTCAGATAAAGGCGAAGTAATGCACCATCAATTAAAAGGCCAGGAATTAGAAGTGGGCGGCGAAGGTATGAAAGGGTTTTATGACAAAATTCTTCCAGACTTTATTAATAAGTATGGTAAAAAATGGGGTATTGTTGTTAAAAAAGCTAATTTGGAACATTCAGGCGGCAGTTTAAAAACTGAAGATATTGAAGAAGGTATTAAAAATCAAGGTTATACAATGGACGAATATAGACAGTTACCCGCAGAAGAAAAAATGAAAATTTTTAATAAAATTGTTGGCGAAGAAGTACATTACTTTGATATGCCAGAAGCGGCTAAAAAAGACATCATGGAAAACGGTCAACCATTGTTTGCCGGTATAGGTTTAGCTGGTGTACCAATGATGAGTCCAGATGACCAAAAGAAACATGGCATATTGAAAGATATAGCCAAATCAAAAAAGTAGTTATAAAATAGGTAAACTAGGCTTTTCTAGTTCTTTTTGCAAAAAGGAAATATTATGGGTTATTACAACAAAGAAGTTGAGCCAAAAGGCGCAAAATCAAGCGACCGCACCGGCGAAAAAATGGGTTCCGAAAAGGGTCCTAATTCCACTAAAGGTACCAAAGGTGCAACTGGTGAAAAAATGCCTAAAGGCGCAACTGCTTCTGATACAACTGGCGAACGCCACGAAAAGTTGGTTGGCGGCGTAGCTATGGGTATTGCTGACGGTATGGGCGCACGTCCATCTGCACACATGGGCAAGCATGACGGCCGTTTAGGTGAGTTCAAAGGCCACATGGGTGAGTCAGTTTGCTATGACCACAAGCGCATGGGCCACGACCAAGACGATATGTAATATGGCAGAATTTACCGCTAATCTGAACCCAACTAGTAGCCAAACTAGTTTGACTGATTTGCTGAAAACATCAGCTTATCTAAAGGCGAATCGTGCGGCGGTTGTAGCTAAAAACAAAGGTACTTGGACTGCTCCAACCACACAAGGGAAAGACATTCCATTTACTTTTGGTTCAGGCCAACAAGCACCTAGTCAAGTAATAGAAGAAGATTAAAGACGAAAGACCTACAAGCACGTGAAACTTGTAGGCCTTTCTAACCAAATAGTACGGAGAACTAAATGGCTGATGTAGATTTTATATTGAAACCGATGAATGACAAAATCGTTGTTTGTCCGGATAAACGCACTTTAAGTACTGTAATTATTGTTGACAACAAAGAAGCCGACAATATGGGTACTGTTATTGCTGTAGGCCCCGGCAAGAAGATAAACGGGCGCCGTGAAGCTATGCCAGTTCAACCTGGTGATTATGTCCGTTTTGGGACAATGAATGACGACCATAAAGAAGAATACTTAAAGTTTCAAGAATACTTCCATGACAATGAACGGTATCTAATCATGTCCTGGCAAGACGTTTGTTTTATTACAGAAAGGTTAGAAGCATGATTGAAATTACAGATTCAACCCCATTATTAGAAAAGATTATGAACCATTTTGGTTGGTACAAAACCAAAAAAGTGGATATGACTGTTCAAAACATGGACGTACACTACACCCTTAAATTTGCAGAAACTGAAATAGAAATTCCTGAAACAGAAGCCCCATGGCCATTTCCAGCGCCCAAGGCTAAACGCAAGCCAGCATTAAAAAAGGCTACGACTAGAAAGGCGGCCAAAAATGGCAACTAAACCCGGTCTATATGCCAATATTCATAAAAAGCAAGAACGTATTGCACGTGAAAAGGCTGAAGGTAAGCCTGTAGAAAAGATGCGTAAGCCTGGCACTAAAGGCGCCCCAACAGCGAAAGCATTTAAAGAATCAGCTAAGACTGCGAAGAAATAATGGCTACTAAAAAACACGACAAACCTATTGCCCATAAGACTACAGGCAAAGGTAAGACCTATAATCCTACTGAAAAAGGCGCCGGGATGACTGCTAAAGGACGTGCTGAATACAACGCCAAAAACGGTAGTGATTTAAAAGCCCCAGCACCTAATCCAAAGACTGAAAAAGATAAAGGTCGTAAAGCATCATTTTGTGCAAGAATGGAAGGCGTAGTAAAGAAAGCTAAAGGTCCGGCTGAAAGGGCTAAAGCATCACTTAAAAATTGGAATTGTTAATCATGCCCCTAATAAAGTCAGCAAAACCCGCCGCATTTAAGAAAAACGTGGCTACCGAGGTAAAAGCCGGTCGTCCTGTTAAGCAAGCAGTAGCAATCGCATATAGCGAAAAACGTGAAGCAGAAAAAAAGAAAGGTAAGAAAAAATGAGTTTAGATACATTGAAACTAGAGTTTGAACATTCCGTCCAAGAAGTTGAACTAATCCTTGCTGGATTACGTAAGCTTCCAATGGAAGTTGTATTAGAGCTATACAACAAGATTCATGGCAGCGCCAAAGCTATGGTTGATGAGCATTTAGCTAGTCAGCCAATAGAAGTGCCAGCAGATAGCATTACTGTTACATCAACTGAACAATCTGTTGCGTAAATACGACAAAAAGTATTTATAATTCAAGAATATGAGCCAACAAACGAATAATTCAAAGGGTGGACAGCCTGGCAACAACAACGCCAGCAAGAATAAGCCATTTCTGGATGCTATGCGTAGGGCATTGGCGCAGAACCCCCAAAAGATTGGCAAGATTGTTGATAAGGTACTTGAACAAGCAGAAGCGGGTGAAGCATGGGCTGTAAAGGAAGTAGCAGATAGACTGGATGGCAAAGCAATCGCCATCCAAGAAATCCAAGGACCCAATGGCTCTGAACTGAAAACCGGTGTGGTGATAACTTTTGTGGAACCTGATGGAACCGTCACAACAGATTGAAGAAGCCATTGCTAGAGAACGGTTTCCAGCCAAGTTAAAATGTTTATTTGAACCCAAACACTCCCGCTATAGAATTTTGTACGGCGGACGTGGTGGTGCAAAATCTTGGGGAATATCCCGTGCTTTATTGATTAAAGGCATCAAATCCACGATTAGGGTCTTATGCGCCCGTGAATTTCAAACCAGTATTAAAGATTCTGTCCATAAGCTATTAAGTGACCAAATCTATGCTATGGGTTTAGAAGCCCATTATGAAATTACACAGACCACTATCAGGGGTATCAATGGCACGGAGTTTATCTTTGCCGGCATTAAAAACAATATCAACGGCCTAAAATCTATCGAAGGCATTGATTATTGCTGGGTAGAAGAAGCAAATAACGTTACGGCCCATTCTTGGGACATATTAATTCCTACCATCCGTAAAGAAGGCAGCGAAATATGGGTATCGTTTAACCCTGAATTGCCAACTGATGAAACCTATAAGCGGTTTGTTTTAAATCCGCCCGACAACGCCATAGTTACTAAACTGAATTGGAATGACAACCCATATTTTCCTGAAGTATTGGATTTAGAACGCCAGGCATTGCTATTACGAGATATAGAAGCTTATAACAATATCTGGGAAGGTATTCCACGTTCTACCATTGATGGCGCTATTTTTGCCAAAGAAATGACCATGGCTGAACTGGAAGGGCGCATTTGTAATGTTCCGTATGACGGAACTAAGGGCGTTCACGTTGTATTTGATTTGGGGTGGAATGACCATACAGCCGTGTGGTTTGTACAGCTATACCCAACAGAAACACGCTTAATACGGTATTTAGAAGATAACCAACAGACAATTAGTTATTGGTTAGCAAAAATTTCATCTTACGGTTACATGATTGATACCATATGGTTGCCACACGATGCCAAAGCAAAATCCCTAGGAACTGGTCGTTCCATAGAGGAAATTGTACGGCAAATGGGCCATAAAACAAAAGTATTAGACCGTGTTCCGGTTATAGATTCTATTAACGCCGCCCGTACAATCTTCAACAAATGCTATTTTGATAGAAATAATTGCGAAGAAGGTTTAGAATGTCTTAGACATTACCGGTACGATGTTGATGAAAATGGGCAGTTTAGCCAGAAACCATTGCATGACCATTATTCAAATGGGGCTGATGCGTTCCGGTATATAGGACTTATGATTAACGAACCAAGGAAGCCGGTCAAAAGAACCGTTCCCCATGTTCAATCCAGTTGGATGGGCTAGATTATGGCAGAAATGGTTGAATACGAATACGACCCACGAATTGAAGATGCTAAACAATTCTTACGATTTGCGGCCGATGCCGATACCAACAACCGTTCTGAAGCCCTTGATGATTTAAAGTTTGCTGGTGGCGACCAATGGCCAGTAGAAATCCAGAACAGTCGGTCCGTTGAATCCCGTCCTTGTTTAACTATCAATAAGGTGGATGCTTATATCCGCCAACTATGCAATCAACAACGTCAGCAGCGCCCTAGAATGAAGGCTCATGGCATGAACCATGAATCTGACGAACAAATGGCAGAAATCATTACTGGTATCTGCCGCCATATTGAAAATCAATCCAATGCAGACCACGCCTACGATACCGCTTATGAATCAGCCGTGCGTATGGGTTGGGGATATTGGCGTGTAAACACACGTTACGTTAACGAACGTTCATTTGACCAAGAAATCTACATTGATACGATTGACAACCCCTTTACCGTATATTTTGACCCTAACTCGGTGCTACCTGACGGTTCAGATGCTGAAAAAGTGTTAATCACAACGGTAATCCCTAAAGAAAACTTTAGAGCTATGTACCCAGGCGCCGAAGATGGAAGCGGATTTAGCCAACGTGGTACGGGTGATAGCGATGCAGAATGGGTAATGAAAGAAGATATTCGTCTTGCTGAATACTTTTATACCAAGATTGTTAACACCGAATTAATTTTGCTATCTGATGGTTCTCACGTTTATGAAGATGAAATGCCAGACCCCAAATTATTGGAAGCCGCTGGTATTTATGAAGTGTCCAGACGTACATCATGGCGTAAAGAAATCCATTGGTGCAAGCTAACAGCTATGCAAATCCTTGAAGAAGGTCGCTGGATTGGTAAACACATTCCAGTTATTCCTACCTATGGTCAACAATTAGTCATTGAAGGCAAGCGTAAAAAATTTGGCTTGGTACGAATGGCAAAAGACCCCCAAAGAATGTATAACTTTTGGGTTACATCCATTACAGAATCCGTTGCCTTGGCGCCCAAAGCAAAATGGATTATGGCTGAAGGTCAAGACGAAGGTCATGAGAACGAATGGGCACAAGCCAACACTAAAACTATGGCTTATTTACGGTATAAGCAAACAGATACCGATGGCCAGCCGGCACCACCCCCCATCCGCCAAGCACCGGAACAACCGCCAGCGGGAATTATGTCAGCGGCGGCGGGAATTAATGCAGACTTAATGGCTGTAGTGGGTATTTATGACCCAAGTCAGCTTCCACAAGGCAATGTGTCAGGAAAAGCCTTGCAAGGTCAGCAAATGCAAGTGGACATGACTAATTTCCATTATTACGACAATTTGACACGTTCTATTGCCCATACTGGACGCATTATTCTTGACCTGATTCCTAAAATTTATGACAAAGAACGAGTAATGCGGATTATTGGGGATGACGGCAAGCCTAAAGTCATCACTATTAATCAAAAAGGTCAGGACGAAACCGGCGTTGACAGAGTTTTAAATGACGTTACCGTTGGTGAATATGACATTGTGATGGATACCGGCCCTGGCTACAGCACTAAACGCCAAGAAGCCGTGGAATCTATGATGGCAGCTTTAACTGCTAACCCTAATTTGTTTGGTCAAATCGGTGATTTGGTGTTCCGCAACATGGATTTCCCAGGCGCTGAAGTTATTGCAGACCGTTTGGCTTCTGTTAATCCATTAGCCAAAATTGATGACAATTCCAAGATTCCGCCACAAGTTCAAATGCAAATTCAGCAAATGCAAGCTGCAATGCAACAAATGGGCCAGCAAAATCAACAGTTACAGATGATGATTAAACAACGCCAAGACATTGAACAGGTTAAACAAGTCCATGAGGACCAAAGAGCCATGCTCAATGCTAGGGTAAAAGTCAATGACCAGAACACTCGGTCTATTACAAGCCAAAACAAGATGGAAATTGATGCCTTAATGGAGTTAATCTTGCATCACATGGACACCAAAAAATTGGAAAAAGAAATTGCCGCAAGAAATCAGGAACAATACGGATTTGCAAATCAAGCAAATGTCGGATTAGACCAAGGAAATGTTGCACAAACGCAATAAAGTGTTGTAATATAGTAACAACCTACCGTTGGGTTCAGCGGGTCAAATCTTGAGGAATACTCATGGCAGATGCACAAGTAGCAGAACGTTTGGCAACAAACGTAGTAACAAGTGAAAATTTAGTTGAATGGAACGTTAATAAGTTAGGTTTAGCTACCGAAGCGGCTCCAACTGCGGCTGAAGTTGAGGAAACTCCTTCAGAGCCAGTAGCCGAAGTAAGTCAGAGTGAACCATTAGAAACTGAACAGGAAACGACCGAAACAGAGGAACGAAAACCCAACCCCAAGTTGGAAAAGCGGTTTTCAGAGTTGACCAAAGCACGTAAGGTGGCAGAAGAACAAGCCGCATCAGAACGTGCCGCTAGGGAAGCTTTGGAAGCACGTTTGCAAGCTTTAGAAGGACAACAATCGAATAAGAAAACGAATGATGTCAATACAAAGCCACAGCCAGACGACTACGCAGATGCGTTTAAATACGCTGAAGCATTAGCCGAATGGTCAGCAAACGAAGCAGTAGCAAGACGTGATAGGGAAGTAAAGCAACAAGAGCAACAAGCTAAAGAACAGGCTGTATTAAAAACCTGGCAACAAAAGCTTGATGCAACTAAAGCTGAATTACCTGATTACGAAGAAATGGTTGCATCATCAACCGTTGCTGTTAGTGACGCAGTACGTGATGCAATTTTGGAAAGTGATGTTGGTCCAAGAATATTGTATGAACTAGCTTCAGATGATGAATTGGGCGCCAAGATTGCTAACCTATCTACTGCACAAGCTTTGAAAATGATTGGTAAGTTGGAAGCGAAGTTTGAATCGAAAGATGAAGAACCAGCTAAGAGTAAGCCTGTTGCGGTGAAGTCTAATGCACCGAAACCGATTAATCCTATTCGTGGGACTGGCAGTCAAAGCGTATATACAGATGGTGAACAACTTGAGTATCAAGCTTACAGAGCCGCCCGCAAAGCTGGAAAGATTCGTTAAGGTAACAATTTAATTTATCCTTAAAGGAATAAGCATCATGGCAAATAATTTATTGACGATTTCAAAAATTACTAATGAGGCCCTAATGGTCCTCGAAAACGAATTAACTTTCACTTCCGAAGTTGACCGCAATTATGATGATCAGTTCGCTGTCGTTGGTGGAAAAATTGGCGCAACCGTTAACGTTCGCCGTCCAGGTCGTTTCATTGGTACAACTGGTCCAGCATTGAACGTTGAAGATTTCAATGAAACTTCTGTACCTGTTACATTGACAACACAATTTCACGTGGACACCCAATTTACTACCCAAGACTTAGCATTAAGCCTGGATATGTTTAGTGACCGTGTGTTGAAACCAGCAGTTGCCGCTATTGCTAACAAAATCGACCGTGATGGTCTATACATGGCTAAGAACAATACCGCTAACATCGTTGGTACCGCTGGTACTGCGCCAACCGGTTTGATTACTTACCTGACTGCTGCTGCTTACCTTGATTCTGAAGGCGCACCACGTGATGGTCGTAGAAGCTGTATCGTTGAGCCATTCACCTCTGCTACTATCGTTGACAGCTTGAAAGGCCTATTTGTGCCACAAGAAGCTATTGGCGAACAGTATCGTAAAGGCCTTATGGGTCGGGATTCCGGCGGCATGAATTGGAAAATGGACCAAAACGTTCAGGCACAAACATTCGGTAGTTATGCTTCCGCTACTTTGTCTTGCAACGTTACAACTGCAACTGGCTTCTTGACTTCAGGTTGGGCACAAACTTCTACCATCACTATTGGTGCTACAAGTGCTAACGCAACTTTGAACCAAGGCGATACATTCACCATCAACGGTGTGTATGCAGTTAACCCACAAAACCGTCAAGCTTATGGTTCAGGAAAACTACGTTCATTCGTAGTAACTTCACCTGTAACTATTTCTTCTGGTGGTACTGCTTCCGTTACTGTTTCCCCAGCCGTTATTACTGCTGGTCAGTTCCAGAACGTTAGCGTTACATCAACTGGTTCACAGACTGTTAATCCTTTTAACAACACCGGTACAACTTCTTCACAAAACATCATCATGCACCGCAATGCGTTTACGCTTGCAGTAGCTGACCTTGAGTTGCCAGAAGGCGTTCACTTTGCTGGTCGTGCATCAGACAAAGAAATCGGTTTGAGTATGCGTGTCGTGCGCCAATATACAATCAATAACGATTCCATTCCTACACGTTTGGATGTGTTGTATGGTTGGGCACCACTTTACCCAGAACTCGCTTGCCGTGTCGCATCGTAAGCATTAATTAGTGGGGCGTAAAACCCCCACTTTTTTAAACCATATTTAAGGAAACAATCATGAGTAATCCAGGACCAGCATCAACACAGTCAATTCACCCACAAGGTCTATTGACTAACCAAGCGTTGCGTTTAATCGCTGTCGGAAAAGCTGTTAGCACAGCAGTTCTAGGCGACACCGCAATTCAAACTATTGACGTATCTAACTTCATCCCTGTAACTGTTGTTGTTGCTAATGCAAACAACGCTGGTGCAAACGTGGATGTATCTTCTGTAAACCTTGGTGTTTATACGGCAGTTTCTAAAGGTGGTAATGCAATTCTTACCGCCGCCGCATTGACAAGCCAAACTACTGCTGCTTATGCAACGGTATCTGCTTCTTCTACACCAAACACAACAGAAACAGTACAAACTTTGTATGTAAATATTTCTTCAGCAACTGCAACTGCAACTGTTGACGTTTATGTATATGGTTACGATTTGAGCAGTTATCCATTAACTAACCCAGTTGGTGCTTAATTAGCTTTGTAATAAGAAAAGGCCATCCTCAAAAGGGGTGGCTTTTTTTCTATTTGGATTTATAATTAATTATCCTAATTTAAAGGAAAAATCATGTCAAAAACTACAATCAGCCGTGGAAATGTTTTGGCTCAAACTATTGTTCAGCTAACATTACCTTCTACTACTTTCTCTACAACGACTACTGAAGTAAATATTGCTTGTCCTGGCGTTAAATCAACCGATTTCATTCAAGTTCAAGTTGACACTGCTATGGCTACTGGCGTAGTAATTGGAAACGCTTATACCAATACCGATAATCAAATTACAGTTCGTTTAGGTAACTTAACAGGTACTTCTGTCACACAGAACGCTGCTACTTTATTGGCAACAGTTAAGTCTTGTGAAGATCAACCTATTCCATCTAGCGTGGTTTAATCATGGCTAATACATCGGTATATCGTTTTATAGGTCCAACAACTGCGATTACTGTTAGTGGTTCATCTTCAACTGCGGTAACAATTACCCCAGCCGGAAATGACCAAATTAACTATTGTGGATTCTTAAATACTGGTGCAAATCCTGTTGCTATTACCATTACCCCAGTAGTTCAGGGTTCTGGTACAGCACCGGCGGCCGTATTGCCATCAGGTGGAAATAGTTCACAGTCTTTTGTATTGGGCGTAGCTATGTCCCAGCCAACCGTTATTGCAGTACCACAAATTTTCTCAATTACTACTATTGGTACTTCAGGAACTTTGTACGTAATGCCAATGGCAGACCAGAGCTAATATGGCTAACAGTATCGCTATAGGCGTTGCTTATAAAGACCAGAATATTACGGGTGCAGACCTATTATCTGCAACGAATATCTATGCTACAGGTCAAATTGGCTATGCTGCGGGAAATTTTGCATCAGTAACTCAAACAAATAATAAGACTACAGGCGTTACGATTAACACCTCATCAGGTCAAATTACTACTGCAAATAGTCAATTAGCCCCTTCTGCTCAAGCTGTTTTTATAGTCACTAATAGCTCTATAAGTGCAAATGACAATGTTATCTGTTCTGTCGCTTCAGGCGGTACATTAGGTGCATACAATGTATTTGTAGCCTCTATTAGTGATGGTTCATTCAGATTAGTCATTAAAAATAGCACTAATAACGCTTATAGCGAAGCCGTTACCATCAATTACTCAATTCTTCATACTGCAAGTTAAGGAATATCATGACAAATCAAGTCGCAAAAACTTCTACACAAAACATCGTTCCTGTACAAGCAGAATTTGATGTCAATGGCGTTTGTTTAGGTCTAGTCGGCCCAGCAGGAGCATTTTTCAGCCCCCCAATCAGCACAGATACTATTACAAACTCTACTATTACGAGTTCTACTATTGATAGCACTTCTATTGGTGCAACAACCCCAAGTACAGGTGCATTTACATCGTTAAGCTCTACATCAGACGCAACTATTCATGGTCTTACTGTAGGTCAAGGTGGTGGTAGCGGGACTGGAAATACAGCATTAGGAGTATCTGCACTTACAGCTAATACCGCATCAAACAACACAGCCGTTGGTTATTTAGCTGGGTATAGTAATACAACTGGTACAGTAAATGCTTTTGGTTTTAGCGCTTTATATAAAAACACAACTGCTACTCAAAACTCTGCTTTTGGTCAGCAATCATTATATAACACTACTACAGGCGACCAAAATAATGCGTTTGGCTTACAAACTCTTTATTCAAATACTACAGGTTCGTCAAATTCTGGTTATGGTACTTATTCATTATTTGCTAATACAACAGGCTCATATAACACAGCTTTAGGTCAATCTGCGCTTCAGTCAAACACCACCGCTTCTAATAACACCGCAGTAGGTTATCAAGCAGGGTATGCAAATACAACAGGAACACAGAACACATTTGTAGGTAAAGGAGCTGGATTTGCAAATACTACAGGCATTTCTAATACTTTTGTAGGTGCTGATTCTGGGTCTCAATCAACAGGTAGCTACAATATATCTCTTGGTTCTAATACTATGTCAGGTAGTGCTTCAGGTGCGGCTAACATAGCTATT
>Ga0208499_1000554_pt1 | contig 13339 bp, 16 predicted proteins | sample CryBogCBE07Jul09_FD_185504 | JGI IMG/M metagenome (GOLD analysis project Ga0208499, IMG submission 185504) | Freshwater microbial communities from Crystal Bog, Wisconsin, USA - CBE07Jul09 (SPAdes) (version 2) | ecosystem: Environmental > Aquatic > Freshwater > Lake | place: Crystal Bog... | reverse complement strand
CATTTACTATTTGATGCGAAAAAAAATTTCAGACTGATCCCATGGTTGGGGCTCTTCATCTTCATAGTCTTCTTCCTGGACTATGAAGGAGTACTTCACCTTTGGCTCTATTTCCTCAACTTCTTCTGTTTCCCACATCTAATTTTCCCGTTGTTTGTCTATAGAAGATTTTAACGCACGTTCTGCTGGGTTCTCGGGTTCCCATGCATCCCACGTTTCTGCACATTCATTCATCTTATTTGCCATATCATCTTCTCCTGAGTATTTGACCCATTCCACCTCTTCGTCCTCCTCGTCCTCCTCGTCCTCTTCGTCCTCTTCGTCCTCTTCGTCCCAGACTTCAGGGTAAATGGGGCCAATCTGTTTTCCGGTCACGTTACGGGCTGCATACATCATTCCTATGCGCATATCTTCCTCGAGAATCACGTCTCTTCCACAGGCCTTGGCATAATGGGCCGCAAGTATAGTTGCGGACTCTAGGACCGGTATCATTATATCCATGGCAGTCTTCTCCATTCTCAATTTTAAACCAAAATTGCTTTTAACTAAGGTCCCATGAATTTTGGATCAAAATTAATGAAAATTGGAAAATATAACATTTGCTGAAGAGTTACTGATCTGTAAAAAATTATAATTTACTGCATAAATGCGTATATACCTATTTGCTATACTCGGGTTGAGAGTGAATTGAAATATTTGATTTTTGATCATGGACATATTTACTGATCCGGTCGGATCTGATATTTCAGGATCTATACTGAAAGAATACATGTAAAATATGCGAGTTGGTATTCTGGTGTGAAATTCCAACGGTTGAATAACTCTCAGAAACAAAGAAGACCCCACGTCCTGTGATATACGTTCGGTCGTATTAAAGTCGAGAACGAGCTGATGCATTTGTTCGGTCGTTCCGTCAGTTGTGTAATCGTATCCATAGGCACTATCATTTTGAAAAACAAAAAAGAGCTCCTTGACAGGGTTTAAAAACTGTGTGAAACACTGTATCTGAGCGACTCCCTGGGGTGCAAAGAATTCCTCAAGTTGGACCTGTTCTATTATATAGGTCTGTTCAGCTGATTTAAGTGACTTTATTTCTTCGTCTGAAATGTATGTGTATTCCGTGTCCAGATATGCATAAAATGGTGCAGTTATATTCACGGGCGGACTTGTGAATGTTACTGAAGGGTTCCAGACTATTTTAAAATTCACATCTTCTTTGAATGCACACAAAGCAAGACCTTTATTGAATATTGTAAAAGGGAGAGGCACCGTGTAACTCGTGTTTATTGTCGAAGTTGGCGTGAGATTCTTTCCGACGAGTTTTGACAGGGCCTTTTGTTTTCCGGCTGAAATTTTCAGGTCGAGCATCATCTCGATAAATTCTCCGTAAATTCTCTCGACAAGTTCTGAACCTACGTACAATTCTACATAGTTGATCATAAGAGTAGCGACCGAGTCAAAAACAAGGGTTCCTGAAGGGAGGGCCGGCGGAAAAATCTTGAGATACATGTTTGTAATGAGATCTCCGGCTCGTGGGATCAAAAGACTTTTTTCGGACCCGAATATTACTGTATTATCACCTGGAAATTGAACTCTTATGACTCGTGAGGAGTACAGGGTCTGTCCTTTGAATTTTTCTACAAAATATGTAACCTCTGGGTCTGAACTTAGATAAATATCCTCTTGTCCTAAAAAAGACAAGCTGGCACGACCGGCCATTCCTAATAAGTCGTAAGAACTTATTTTTAGTAATCATTCGTGTTGAACATGAGTCCGGCTATTCCATCTTTTATGGCCAAAATATTATAATTTACACCTATGACTCTAAACTGCTTAGAACTTGGATAAGAATTTGTATTGAGTTGAAGGTAGATGTCTCGAATACGACTAAAATTTACCTGGCCATATGGATTGGCAGTATTTGTCTGAGTTGTGAATGAATACATATAAAAGTTTCGAGTTGGGTAATTTATATAGTGATTGAATGGTTCTATACAATTGAGGTAAATACTATCTGTTACATCTGACGTGAAAGCTTCGGAAGCGTTAAAATTAAGAGACAAGCTGTTTAGATCTGAATACTGATAAGGGAGAGTACCATCAAGTTGAGTCACAAAAAATAACTCACGTACAGGATTTATGAAATTTAGTTTAAAAATACCTGATGTGAATTGAGAAGCGAGTTGAAACGTTTGATACTGACATTGTTGAATTACATAATTTACTTGTGATTTCTTGAACCAATTTATTTCTGGTTCGGCCAGATACACATATTCTGTAATTATAGTTGCGGTCAAAGGAGTTGTTATCGAGGATGTGTTTGTATTTGAAAGTTCTTGAAGATTTCTAAAAGTAACATGAATTTCGATGTCCTGTCTATCAAGAGCTGTTATGGGAATCGCCAATCCTGGATTTTGATAAAAGTAAAATGGTAAATTTATATAATATGTTCTGCCGGGAGGATAAATTTGACTCGAATCGTACTTTCCAGTAAGTAATTTAAGTCCGGGTTGATTTTCATAAGGAATGTAAAGATCGTTATAAAGTTCTATAAACTCTCCGGTAAGTGTCTGGATTGTTTGGCCGCCAATTACCAAGTTTACATAATTCACAAGCCAGGTCCCTACAGAGTCGTAATAATTGTATTGTTGTGGGGAAATTACATTTGAGGCCAGAGGATAGACCGAAATATATGTGTTTGAAAATATATTTGTTGTGGAACCTTTTTGATCGGTCGTTATGCAAATAGGTACATCTACTGGTACGGTTGAAACGTTATATGGGATATTTATGGTATATTCTTGCAAAACTCCATCATTAAAATCAAAATTATATGTAGTTGTTCCAAATCTTATACTTGAAACATTGTCAGATGGTGACAGTGTCGAAGTTAACATGTATGTACCGATGGCCGAAAAACTCAGATTACCCGTTGCTGGATTTATAGATATCATAGTGGAATAGTCAGTTGCATTCGGAAGAGTCCAATTCGTATTGAAATTAAAAGGAGTGTTTAGCCCGGTCGGTTGTACTTTAGTAGAAGGAGTGAGTAAGACGCCGTTATTTGAAAGAACGTATTCTAAATTTTCAAAACTCTGAGCTCCGACCTGACAAATTGAGTAAAATGACGGGCTAATAATTGAGGTCGAACTCGTTACAAAAATATTTGTATAATATTTCTGAGTTACATCTTGGACTGAAATTGGTATCGTAAACGCAAATGTAGGGTCTCTTCCCATAGAACTGAGAGTCGTGTATGTATAATCGACTGTTGAACCGTGCCAGACTGAAACGTTCGATACATAGTTGTTGGCGTATCCGGTAGCTGGCTGTTGGAGATAGATGGTTCCTGTAAGTAGCCAAGTTCCCCTAGACGTGAATGTCATTGAATGATCAGAACCTAATATAACCGTCTGATCTGCTGGTGCGTTAATATTTCCATACAATGGAACAACTGTTGAAATATTTTTAGGAATTGAAGTTGGTTGATTAAATACATAGAGATCATCTACCGGAGTAATCGCGAGATATGTTCCTGGATTAAACTGGGTGACCATGGATGTTGTATTTGCATAAAAGTAATAAGAATTAGACGTGTTTGTAACAACCAAGGGCATTTGTAAAGGCATTGAGGGATCTGGCGAGACGCGAAAATCTGCACTATAAGTGAATAATGGATTTGTAGGAATTCCATTTAGTTCGGTCTGTTCATTTGTATCTGAACCATAAGATATATTCAGTACTGAACCTGCTCCTAGATAAAATGAGGCCCGTACTACATAAGTTCCCGTGTTTACAAATTTTACTCGGCCATTCGTCGTTACTGAATAATTTTGCGTAAAATTTTCATTTGTCCAATTAAAAAGATTCAAGAAACTATTTGTTGAAGTTATCGAATATGAAGTAGTGAGATCAAGAAAAAGACTTGTTCGAGTATTTACAGTTGGTAAACTTGTGGTTTGGATCCATCCTGCTTGTTGTAACGTAAACTGAGCTGCCGTAGTTGTTGTAAAGTTGTAAATCAGATTTGACGAATTCAAAGGTGACACCTTGCCAAACTGTGGGTCAAGTCCCCAAAAAATACCAGTACTATCAACTTCTACGACTGAACAATTCATAAAAGAAAACTGGTTTGTCCCTGCAGAATATGAGATGTAGTTCATCATCTGAGATGAAAGCCATAGACTTATGTTATAAGTTGAATAGTACGTAAATCCTGGAACTGGTAAAGCAAAAAATTGATTATCTATAATTATTTTAGGATTGAAACCCGAAGTTACGAGTTCAGGCCATGCCCATAAAGAACCCGGATCAAAAAGAGGCGGGAGATCTACTTTGAGCGTCAAAGCGCGTATAAGGTCGCCTTTTGGTGGTATTCTGCAAATATTTTCTTGACCATACACAACTTCTTGATTTTCAAAAGGAATATCATAGGCCTCAAGAACAAAAGGTGTGTGGCGTTTATAAATTCCTGCAAAGTAAGTGACTTCTGGACTTCCTGTGAGATATGCATCCTGTTGTCCAACTGCTGCCAACTGGATATAACCAGCGGACATCTCTAGTAAAGGGAAACATTAGTTTCCCATCGCGTGCTCGCACGCTCCCCGTAGGATTTATTTACGGTCCAAAAGACTCGCGTAGGATCACAAGTTGCGCCCCAGCCCGTCCCTAATTTTAACTACACATCACAGGATGAGCCAGATACAGCTCAGAAAGTTTGATCCAAGCAAAATAGGGGATGACAAAGTCTGCGTTTTCATAGGAAAGCGTGGTACCGGAAAATCTACTCTCGTGACCGACATTCTCTGGAATAAGAAGCACATCCCGGCCGGTATCGCAATGTCAGGTACTGAGGACGGGAACGGACACTACAAGCAATTTATTCCAGATCTTTTCGTTTATGGAGAGTACAAAAAGGAGGCGGTCGAAAAGCTTCTCGAACGCCAGCACAGACTCGTCAAAACGCTCGGAAAAGACAAAGCCCCCTCTGTATTTTTGCTCATGGACGACTGCATGTATGATAGGGCCTTTATGAGAGATGACTGCATGCGTCGGCTTTTTATGAATGGCCGTCACTGGAACATATTCTTTATGCTGACGACCCAGTATTGTATGGATATGCTTCCATATGTCCGGACCAATGTTGATTATGTATTCGCCCTTCGAGACAATGTCAGGCAGAACCGTGAAAATCTTTACAAGGCTTTTTTTGGAGTGTTCCCAACGTTTGACCAGTTTTGTCAGGTTATGGATGCATGTACAGAAAATTACGAGTGCATGGTCCTTGATAACACCTCGAAGAGCAATAAAATTTCAGACTGTGTCTTTTGGTACAAGGCTCCGATACGCAAAAACTTCAGAGTGGGAGGTCCCTCCTTTTGGCAATATCATCAGAGGTACTACAACGCACGGGCCGCAAACACACCAGAGCATGTGAAAGACCCTAAACGGCGAGGTGAGACAGTTGTCGTGAAAAAATCACGATAATAATTTCCAACTAAAATTCAATAATGTTGACGTATGATCCTAATGTGGATACTATGACTCCAATTCCACCCCAAGAATCAAATTTAAATGAGGATTTAGCACGGGCCGCACTTGAGCGTCAGCAAAACCCTAGACCACCCACGAGTCTGGGTGATGTTGAGAAAAAGCCCGGAGTTCCTGTCGGGCTCCTTCGGGCGCCTTTAAATGAGCCCGAAAAAAACGTTGAGGAATTTCAAATGGCTGATTTCGCAACACCGATTGAAGAAGTTATGCCAGGTCCAGGCCAAATGATGCAAGATGAGATGATGGGTTCGCCCTATCAGATTCCTCAAAAATCTGCATACACGAGTGAAGGTTCGGAAGAGCCCAAGAAGAAGGCGGCCAAGAATCCCTTTGGCCTTCAGGATGACCAATATCAGGCGCTCCTCGCGGGAGTTGCTGCCGTTGTCGCATTTTCCAAGCCGGTTCAGAACAAGCTTGGAAATATGGTTCCAAAGTTTTTGGGATCTTCAGGAGAGATTTCAATTACAGGTATGGCAGTCACGGCTCTTGTTGCGGCCATAATATTTTACTTTGCGAAAAAGTACCTTGTTGAGCCTTAATCCTTCACCTCGTCCCCACAGTACTGTCGGGTCCCTGAAGGCGTATAGACTCCATTATCGATAGCAATCTTTTTCAATTTATCAAAATGAGCCCAAAAATTGGATGTATGATCGTACTCTGGGACGGACATGTGAGCCAACTCGTGTAAAAGTATATACATTGCTGAATTTACATCGCTTCCTGAAAGGCAGATGTAAATTTCATACCCTTTGTTTACATTCGAACCTATAGGGCCCTTGTCCTTGCTCCAATCAAGCATACCAGTGATTATGGCCGGTTTGCGAACCGGATCCCACACAGGATCTCCTGTCCGCTTCAATATGTCGAGAAGGATCCAGTACTTGATCTTGAGTTCGCTTAGCATATCTGGCTGTCTATTGGTCGAGACTATATATACGAGGACTAAAAAAAACATCAAAAATATAGGAATATATTCCATCTATTATTACACGAGTCTTTTTTTGAAGACGAATTTTGAATATAAATCCGAAATGAGACCGTTAGGGCTGTGAAGCATCGGTTCCCATATAACTAGGTCTATACCTTTCGCGTCCAGGGCCGACATGAGCTTCTGAGTATCGAGGAGAGGTTCATCCTTGGCCCCATCTGCATAAAACGGCCCATCTGCCAACTTGACGAGGAGTCTGCGACCGCCCTGATAGATGTCGAATGTGTTCCCGAGAGAATCTTCAAAGTGACCCTTTTCGTTCGAAATGCACTGAGCCTGAAACTTGTCGGGTGTGATGCCGATGAGAAGACCTCCTGGTTTGAGCGCACAGTCGATCGCCTTGATTGACTGTTCAAAATCATCCATTATGTAATGGAGTGAAAAGTTGTAACAAATCACGTCATAGGGCCCTGCAAATGCCGCCTGAACGATTGTCCCCGTGCCCAAAAAGAAAATTCCAAATTTCATATCGAAAGAGCGCGTTTCGGCCTCTTGCAGGGACTCTTCGTCAGGGTCTATGGCGAAAACGTGGGCCCCGACCGCCTTCCACTTCCACCAGTCTCCTCCGCGCCCACACCCGCAGTCCAGAACCTTGGAACGGGGAAGGACCCATTTTTGGATGAGGTCGCGCTTACACGCATTGTGCAGTTTGCGTAGAGCCTCCATACAAAGAACATGAGCGATTGCCTTATATCAGTGAAATGACACGAAAATTTGCACTTAAAAGGAAAGGCCCTATATAATTTAAAATGGGTACTCTCGAACAAGACTACCTGACGGTTCCAGGACAGTATTTTGCATGCATTTCATTTGTGGGTCCAGATCAGCCCCAGAAGAATGAGAAGCTCGGTCTGAAGATTCGCGGGTGTTTCTCTACGCGCGACGAGGCCGCCTCTCACGCCAAGCGCCTGCAAAAGGAGGATGCTCTGGTTGATATTTACGTAGTAGATATGTACAAGTGGCTTCTGGTCCCTCCGGACCGTTCCCAGATTGAGGATGTCCATTATCAAAATGAGAAGCTCGAGGAGATTATGACCAAGTATCGGGCAAATCAGAGTGCGGCCGCTTCTATGTTTGAGAAGCGCAAGCGCGATATGATGGCCAAGCCTCAGCCGGGCGAGTTTCCATATATCGACCCGTCCGACGAAAACTCCAAGTATTACACAAAGCCGGATGTTCCCCCCATTCCTCACCCGTCTGAAATTGTAGAGGAGCTCCGCAAGGAGTATCCTGACAAGACGATTGCAGAGCTCGTGGCCATGGCCGATGAGCAAGTAAATAAGATTATCGAGGAGCGCAAAAAGCCCGCGGTCGAGATCATCACTGATGATGAGGTCCCCGAGACTCCCTCAGTTTAATTTCATCACAAATAATAGAAAATGTTTTTTAAAGTTTTAACCTTGATAATAGTTATGTTCCTCATGTATATGTTATATGTGAGGTTTCCACCAGCACCGGCTAGAATATCTCAACCTGTTGCTGCGTACGACAATCAGTTTGAGGTATTCAGGGATATGGAACCGGCCGACCAGACTCGTGAGAATCCTTGGCTCGGTTTCCTTCAAGAAGATGTAAGAAAAAACCGTACAGGTCCTATAGGTGATTTTACGGGCTACGAAGATCCTTCTCCGAACGCACCTTTATATGCAGTTCAATGATCAAGTTGCGAAGCAACTTATTTCACAGGCTGAATGATGATCGGGCGCATACTTATGATAAGTATGCCAATAACAATACCTATGAGCACGAGACCAATTTGATTCTCCTTTAGAGACTCAAATAGATCTTTCTTGGGTGGTGGCGGTGCGTACATTGGCTCAAATCTCCGAGGAGATTCCATTTGTGAAGGCCACTCATTTTCTGGAGGGGGTGGGGCGCTTCTTGACTGGGGTTCGGACTGGTTTTTCGTCAGAAACGGTAGATTCTCCATCTGTAGAATATGAATCACTCTCGCTTTTATCTGGCACTATAAAGCCGTCCAAATCACCATTTTCATCAGCATCTGATTCGTCAGAGTCATCTTCACTATCAGATTCTACACCTTCTGAAACATCATCGGCTTCATCTGTATCATAATCATCTGGGTCGTAATCATCTTCGACCTTTTCGATAGGCTCATAACGAATTGGAGGCTTTGAAACTCGGCCGAAACGCGTCGTAGCTGCAGGAGGGCTAAGGACAGTGCTTTCAGCACTGGGACTACTGCCCATGACTCTTGATCGTGCCCGGGTCGCCGACATTTTCTACATAATCATCGAATGTATTGTTTAAGTACTTTGGAAAGAAGTGAAGACCCTGAGAAATTGCATTTTGATTCAAAATAAGTTCTCCTTCGAGAGCTAAATTTGTTCCTATGAGATTGAGCTCGTCATGTGTGTCGTCGGCCCTGCGGTTTCCAAGGGCCATATCTCTGATGCATTCGACCGCAACATAGAGTGACTGGGCGGCTGCATCAAGCTGTGTCGAAGCCAACCGTTCGAACTCGTGGAGATTTTCCAAAAAACGCTTCCAGCTGACTGGGTCCAGGCCCGAGTATGGATGCACCATGAGCTCGTATTTCTTGAATCTGCTTTTTGGGCCCATCGGCAGGAAAATCCATAGCAAAACGAGGAGAAGGACTACCCACAATAACAACTTCATTGAGTTGCTCTACTATTGATGGAGGAAGAATATGTTCACGGCCATGGAACTCGTTACAGTCCTCATCAAAACACCTCTGAGAAATGCGCCCTGAAACTATTGAAAACCATACGTGATTTGACTTGTGCTGACGTTTCAAGTTTTCACAGTACCGAGAGTCAGTTTGGACATACCACCCATCATGTTCATGTCTCTGGACCCTCTTGACATGGGTATTTTCCTGGCCGCGTATATATCTCTGAATATATTCTTCGATACCTTTCACCTCTCGTATCTCCTCATAATCTTTTGGTTCTTCCAAAGTTCGGACCGAGAAAAGTTCGAGAATTTCAACACTCGGAATCTTGGAAAACTCTCGGGTACTGTTGAGTTGGCGCCATGGAATATAGGGATCGCCCGTAGGTTTCTTATGGGACCAAAGCATCCTGAGTCCGGAACCCCCATAGACCGAGGCGTCTATGACTGTGTCCCAAGGTCCTTCTCCGAGGGCCTGGATCAATTTTGATCTTAAATTGAGAGCTTCGGTCCGTGTAACAACAAGTCGGGGCCAATGGATATGTACTCCTGATTTTATAAGTCCCTCTCCTATAGATCTCGGACGGGCCCGAGCTATCAGACACTCTGATACCCGGTCACCTCCCAGACTTTCATGAATTATGGAACAAAATTGAAGAAGATCTTCATCACTTAATTTTTCAGGAGCTTTGTAATCGAGGTCTACAAAAAACTTGAAGTGATCAGTCTTTTGTTCGACCACAAACAATTTTGATCCAAAATTGATAGTTTCTACATAGGCCCTGAAAAATTCGGGAGTTTCCTCGGGAGGAACAACAAGTGTCCCTCCGTCCATGAGTACATGAGTTCCGGTCCCTCGAGGAACCTTCCATTTTTCCATTACTATTTTAAAGTGTCAAGACTCTAAGTGTCATCGTCGGAATCAAGCGTGAGGAAAGACCAAATAGGTCTTGGCTTTTTGTCCTTTGACTTGGCCTCTTTAATTTTAGAATCAATTTCATCAAGGTCAGCCTCGGCCTTTTCAATCTCATAGTGGAGTTTGCGGATGGTCATAACATCAGCAAGTTTCTGGGGGTCAGTCGTGGTGTCGTTACACAGTTTGAGAAGGTGCGTTGCAAGATCAAGTTTTGATCGCGTCATCTTCTAATAACTTTATAGGACTTATTTATTTATTAACAACGCAAATTGAATGGAGTCTTGTTTGTCGATGATACAGCCTGGAGAAACTCGGGGTTTTTGATAACGTGCTGACGTATCATTGGCCAGAGGTTACCAATTTTGGTTATTGATTCAAGATTTTCAAATTTGCAGTCATCATTCTCATCGTAATTTTTGCGAAAAGGCACCTGATTCCCTTCCATTTTGTGTTTTTCTTCGGTAAAACGTTTGACTATATGTTTGTGTTCTATGGAAGTCATTGGCATGTCAAAAACATACACGTGGTAATGATTTATAACATCGACCCCGTCCTCAATGTCTCGAGGTTCGGGAGTATTTGTGACGAATTTAAAATAGGCGTAAGAGCCTCGTTTTAAATTGATCATTCCACGTGTTTCTTCTTCGAGTTCTCGAACCGCACAGCGAAGTGGGTTGAAAATCTCGCGTCGGCGACACCCGCCCGTAACAAAGGTCCATTCACGGTACCTGCGGTCATGAACGACCAGAAAGTGAGGAACATCATTCACCTGTGAGACTGGGATCGCTATCGCTTTGTGACGCTCTCTTGGAACTCGAAGATCCATTGTCCTCTACTAACATTTCGTGGATAAAAAAATTATTGAGTCTTCCCGTACGTGGTTTATAAGTAATCAAAAACAACAAACACGCGATAAAAGCCCAAACGAGCCAGTGCATTTCTAATTTTGTACCAGAGTTTAGTTGGCGTAAAGGAGCGACCCAAGACCGTTCTGGATTCTCAGAATATTGTAATTGACCGCGTACAGGTACTGGACCGGGTAATTGACTGGACCTGCGAGACCCTGGACACCATTTGTCAGGGTGGAAGGCACGACCAGCCGGTAATTGTCGAGGCGAGAGAAATTGAGCGTTCCGGTGGGCTGAAGCTTTGAGGTGTCGAGGCAGTAAGAAATGATGGCTACATTTGCGGTAGTGTTATTATGGACATATCCATAAGGAGTGTTGTAGTACTGGGGAACATCCACCCAGTGGTACAGGTGACGGGTATCGCCGACATCCACACCATTCACCTGCGTCTTGAGCTGGTAGTTGGCGGCGGTCTGTGAACCAGCTCCATTTGCATAAATCTGTGAATAATTTACACAAGGGAAAGCCAAGAACTTGACTGGCTGAGCCAGAGCGAGCTCCTGGACCGGGTTGGTTCCAAGGACTACACGCTGGACCTGTGTGATGAGGAGATCCTGCTTCTCCTTGGCGAACCAGTCACGCTCGGACTGGTCGAGATACACAAAGTTGGACCAGGCCTGGTACTGCAGAGATGAGTAGGGGGTGGAAGTTACGGACGTTCCATTGAAAAACGAAATTGTCAATGCTGCAGGAATTGGTGGAGTGTTTTGAGAAGGAAATGAAACTGTTATACTTGTTGCACTAGGAACAGCCGATACATAGACGGGGCCAGTATGAGGCAGGCCCGCAACGTACTGACCGATCTGAAGACCACCTGAACCCGTAGGGCTGACAACCTGTCCAATGTTCAGAGTTTGAGAAGTTGTTGCGGAGGTCTGTGCAGCCACGACAAGGGGGATCTGTGTAGAGCACACCGGTGAATACAGATTTGCAGTCTGGCCCAAGTTGAATTGAGAAGCTATGAAAGCAGCGGACGTGTTGGAAAATGAAAGAACCACATTGGAAAAGTATCCCTGGCCAGATGTGGGAGTAAAGGCGTTAGAGAATGACTGTATCACGGCCACATTAGTTTGTAAATTTGCAGTTGGGGATACCACAGCCATACCTGGAAACAGCGGACCGGTCGTCTGAGTAATCTGCACATTTGCCAAGTTGGAACTCAAAACAACATCTGAAAAAATATTTGCTGTTGAATTTGGAATGGAAGGCAGAACGGGCGTGGTCGTGTTACCGATTGTGATATTCTGAGTCAAATAAGGAGACCAAGTAATGCGGACCTCAACGTCGTGGAACTGGAGACCAATTAGGGGCAGGCACAGAGTCCACTCCTTGCAGAAGAAGAATTTAAGAGGAAAAAAGGAAGCCTTCTGGTTATTCAGAGTTGAGCTGTTCAGGTTGAGGTACCGCTGAGAATAGTTCTGGGCCCCAACAATTGGCTCGATATCAGCCATGTACTCAAAGTCCTGGGTATCCACAATCTGACCCCCAATGTAGAGCTCTACCTTGTCAATTACACGGGACCAGTCAACACCGACCATTCCTGCACCATTGTTATCGCGGACCGTGAGGAACACATAACTCAAAAGGTCACCCTTCTTCTCAAAACGGATCGTGGAAATGCCGTTTGCAATTGGAACACCCTGAATAACCTGACGCTCGATAGAGTTGGAGTAATGAGTGTACCGTTTGTAATTTGAGCGGTAAAAAGAAACTTCGGGCTTTCCAGTCAACCAAGCGTCCTGAGGGCCGACTGCTACGAGTTGAACCACACCTCCAGACATTTACTTTCTATTGATATTTTTTTAAACTGTACTTAATTCACAGAAACCGCGTCAGGAGTCTTGGGTGCGGCCAACGAATATGCCAGTGGGTTATTTTCAAGTTGCTGAATTGCAATATCCAGAAATCCTGGATCAGCTCTTGGATTGGCGTTTGGCTTGAACTCATTGAGAGGGTCGTCGTATTGGGGAGCCAAATAACTTCTGCCCTGGTTGGAGCCTGTGAGACCCATAGGTGGTACGGGAAGGATATAAGCCTCTGGGCGAAGCTGTGTTGCGGATCCTACCTGGTTGACAGGGTCGTTTCGAACATTCATACGGGCACCATTGGCTGCACGGTCCGGCTTGGAACGATCACCGCTTGCCCGCGTGAGAGTGGTATCAGTGTAAGAAGTCTTGCTCTCGGCATACGGCTGTTTGACGAAAAAGTTGGGTGCGCCCTCTGCCAGTGTATCATCACGAAGACCGGACTCCTGGCGGCGAGTCGTCTTTCTGGTCTTGAGATAGTCCGGACGGCCTTCTGGGGCCACGAATGCGCTCTGAG
>Ga0208499_1000549_pt1 | contig 13387 bp, 14 predicted proteins | sample CryBogCBE07Jul09_FD_185504 | JGI IMG/M metagenome (GOLD analysis project Ga0208499, IMG submission 185504) | Freshwater microbial communities from Crystal Bog, Wisconsin, USA - CBE07Jul09 (SPAdes) (version 2) | ecosystem: Environmental > Aquatic > Freshwater > Lake | place: Crystal Bog... | reverse complement strand
CTAGCGAGTTAGTAAGAATAAGATGACCAGAACCATTGATGGTTGCTGATACATAACCCGGAATAGGACCAACCGATTGACTTGTTCCATTGTTATACTGGAATACTAAATTGTTACCAACAAAAGATACCCCAGTGATCAAAACTCCGGGCGCCAGTGTGCTAGATATGTACTGCAACAGTGTTTGTTTAGTAACACCGTTTTGCACCACGACCGCAAGTTCATTACCCGATAAGGGTAACGTTGCTGCTGGTAATTGCGATATCGACTGATCTGACATGTTTTAGTCCGTTAAATCGCCGGATGTTCCAGCGGTCTGCGATTGTTGTGTTGTTTGTGTAATAAAAACAGAATCGCGATTTGAATTGTTTGGTTTTCTTGTACCGTCTACTGGGCTATCAATTGGTCCGTTAGGAGCTTGTGCAGTCATTAACTGCTGTCCGCCAACAGGACCTGTAGCAATATTGGTATCTGGTCTTGGAAACCGTAATGCAATGTTTTCTGTCTGGAGAGCAGGAAGTCTCCATGGGTCAAAGTTATCTAGGTCATAATGACACACCCGCATCCCCGGAAAGTTGGGGTCGGGTCTCAATTCAGAATAGGGGAATTTGATTCGGCAGCGATCACAGATCGCCACCGATAATACCGAATTACCTCTTGTGTCTAGATAGACTGGCATTTGTGTGCCTTAAGCGGATTGACCGTCTAACTTAATTAACTTACCTGTTACAATAATACCAACTGCATATGTACCCGTACTGGTTTTCAATTGCCACTGAATGTCTGTTTTTTGACCGTAAGCAAATGGATCTTGAGTGCGTGTTGCAGTATAAATTGAAGTAAAAGGTTGTTGCAAAATAGATGATTGAACACCAGTTACGTTATTGTTTGTAACAACGTTGTATACTAAATAATTACCACTAGTATAACTATTTGATGTGTTAGCTTCTACGTAATCTAAATAGAATGTGTATCCGTTTGGAACTGTATAAACTGCACTTTGGGATTTACCAACACCAGTGTTAATTTGAGCAATAGTATTTGCACCTTGCTTAACAGTAATGTTACCTTGATTAGTTACAAAACCACTTCCGGGTTTTGTTAAAAACAAGCTGTTAATACGCAAATAGCTATTAGTTGTTACGGTGTTTCCACTAGCAATTGTAACTGTCTCAGAAAGTGGGTTGAAGTTTGAATCCAAACCATTGATTAAAACAGTAGCACCAACGTCATTAGCAGATGAACTTGCTACGTTTGCTGTTGCAGCAGATGCTGGAAATGTATAAGTTGTAGCGTTTTCCCAAACAGGAATAGAAGTAGTTGTTACGTTAGCTTGATAGCCAAAAATGCTGACCGTAGAATGACCTGCGATCTGGTTACGCGCAACCTGAAGATCAAACGGCTCGTATGCACCCTGTACAGTTACAGAAGGCATTACAGCTGGTTGTTGTGCTATTAGATTTGTTACTAGATTCGATGCCATAATTAATTTCCTTTTAAGTTAAATTGGGGGCATTAGCCCCCAAGGCAATTAATTATTGGTGTAACCAGAACCGTAAGCAGTGATAGAACCGTCAACGTTACGGGCTGTGTATGATACATCAAAAGTACCACCCAAAGAACCACCAGTAATGGCTGTTACGTTAGCTGCAGAGAATGTCAATGTAGCATCTAATGTACCGATGTTATTGAGGATTGTTGCAGTAGCAGCAGTAGCTGTTGGAACATAAGCAATAACGCCACCAGCTGCAGTTGGGGTAATTGTACCGATTGCAGTAGTTGTGTTAGCACCAGTGCTTGGGTTTGTTTGGATGATTGAAACAGTGATTACGCCACCAGCCAAGTTAGCAGGAGCAGTAGTTTGGTACAAACGAACGTTAGTGATTTGTGCGCCAGCTGGCAATACAAATGGAGTTACAGTTGTTTGACCAACGTCAGCTGTAGTAAATGTTGTTGGGCTGGTTGTAGTTACTGTGATTGGGTTGGTGATGTAACTTTGTTGAGTTACTGATACGGCACCAGTGTTGTCTGGAGCGATTACGCCGTTGTTTGTTGGGTTATTGCGTTTGAATACGCGAATTGGGCCTGTAAATGTACTGGACATTTTAATTCCTTATCTTAGTGGGTATCCCAAGTTGTCTCTAAGTCGTCTTGCCGGGAAGGGTCGGCAGTCAAAATGGGATGAATCTTCCTATACATACTAATGCAAACTTTTAAGTATTTCCGCCCTAAAAAGCAAAAAAGCCACCTTGTGGGTGGCTTTTCTGTACTTCTTGTGGTTTTTTGATTACAAACCAGCAGTTCCGAAAATGTTACGCGCATCGTGCCAGCCAGTAGCATAGCGCTCTGTAGCCTTGTAGCGCATAGAATCAGTTTCGAAATCGCCTTCCATGGATTTCTCCATTGGACGACGCATAACGAGCATGAGACCATTTTCGGCATCGGTCTGGATCCACCAAGCTTTGGAAGAGCTCAAACGGGTTACAACGTGTGTACCCTTTGGCAACATACCAGTAGACTTGATTGGGTTCAGATCGTTGTCAGCTGTACCAGAACGGAGAACTGACTTCAGAATTACTTCTGATTGGAACTCGAGTGCTGGTGGAACAACTAACTGCTCTGCCTTCAAACGGATACGCTTACCGTTGTTGTCTACAGCTGAGCGAATTTGAATCAACAACTGTTCAACAGAAGTTTGGCTCAAAGAAGCTGCAGTAGATAACTGGTTAGAGTAAGAACCGCCGTTAGCGATTGGGTGTGCTGTGTTGATCAATGTTACGCCATCACCACCGACATAGCCGGAAGTAAATGCGAAGTTGAGCAAGTTAGCACATAATGTTTCTTTGGTTTCAATCATTGACTGAGCGAGGTGCTTAGCAAATGTTGAGCCGATACGAATGTGATCGCCGTCTTCCATCAAAACTTTGGTCAAAGCGTATGCCAAGCCATAGATTTGGTAGATGAAACGGGTGATGTACAATGTACCGCCTTGATCGTAGCTAACTGGAGTGCCATCAGGCATTGCAGGAGCTGCGTTCATACCGAAGAGCATTACTTCTTCATGGTAGTTACGTGGAATACCTTGGATCTGTTCTACAAATCCTTTCCACTCGTCGTCACGTTGTTCGTAAACACCGTCAAAGACTTCGTTGATAATCGGTTCGACTACCGCACGAAAGTCTGTACTGCGCATTGGGGTTGCCATGTGCTATTCCTTTCGTATTAAACTGCGACAGATGCGGCAGCAAACTGGTTATTGGCGATTACAACTTGAACGATGGTGTATGAATCACCCCATGCGTTTGTTGAACCGGGTGGATATGCTACTTCACGACCGAGACCAACTACACGAACTTGACCTTGTGCGCCAGAAGCAACAGGAGTTGCCAAGAGAGCAGTTGTGGAGAAGCCTGCACCACCAGTACCGATTGTGTAACCATCAGTTACCAAAGAGCCTGCTGTAGTGTCGAAGTTGTACTCAGAGCCGAGAGCGTTAGCGTTAGCAGAGCCGTTAACTTGGATTTCATAGACCAAAGCTGGGTCTTGGAAAATCCAGAAAACGATCTGGGTAGCAGCAGCTAAAGAAGTTGCAGTGATTGACTTACCAAGGGTACGACGACCTTCAGCGGTTGTATATTCTACACCGTCGAAAGAACCGTATACTTTACCGCTTGCGGCGGTTTGGTTAGCAATGGTTAATTGGCCTGTTGAAGTGATTGCCACAGGTGTGTACTGATAAAACGCTACTTGAGCACCGGTTAAGGAGTAAGGAGCTGTGTACGCACCACCAGTTGTGCTGGTGAGACCATAATTGTTAGTACCAATGAAAGGTACAGAACGATCAAGGCCACTTGGGTGGTAAGCTGGCTTCAGACCAAAGGGTTGAAATACTGTAGACATAGTCTATTGTTCCTTTGTTTTTGAAGAATGTTAAGAGAAACGAATGTTTTTATTATTCGCTTTTGCGGCCTCTTTTTCCATTTCCAAAAGTCCACCTTCGAGTACTGAACGCCCACCTTTACTTCCCTCAGCAGCACCCCGGACGTTTGCCGTAATGTTGCGTTGGTGCTCGAGAGGATCCTCGAGGTGGAGCATTTTCATAACTTCTTGGTAGATATCTTCTGGTAATTTGAAGAGGACCATTTCGTTACAACTAACACAGCCTTCAAACTTGCCCGAGCTCATCTTGCCTAGTCCTTCAAAGTCTTTACCCAACTCAGAGACTTTAACTGGCTCATAACCCAATGCCATACGTTTGTCGATACTGTCGTAAGTATTTGTGGTGGATAACCAACACAAATGCATCCCGGGGATAAGTCCCGCTGGGAGATCGGGCAACGCACTATTTGCCCACTTGTCTCTAAACGCATCAAGGCGTTCCCGACGTGCAATGTCATCTGGATGTGCGGTATTCGCACGTTCCATTACTTCTTGTGCTCGATCGGCTAAGCGATCATCTAAGTCACGTTTAATTCTTGTATTTGCCATTTTTCATTAACCTTTATTTTGACGATCATACTGCGCATAGGCGCGGATCATTTTATTGCGACGCTCTACATCATCCCAAGCCCCAGCATCTTTAATTGCTTGTACACGATCACGACTTAGCGTAATGGTGCCGGGTTTTTGGCCCGATGGGTTGGTTGTACGGCTAGAAGCCGTTGGACCTGCAGCGCGTCGTTGATTTGAACTATTACCTTTTGATGCATAACGGTGAGGAAGTCGTGTTGATAAACGACTATCCAACTCGTCCCAGTATTCTGGGTCTGCTGGATCCCACCCATCTTGGGCAAGTTCTTGGTCAACTACTTTGGCAATTCTACTATCTGTATCTCGAGCTTGTGGATCATACCAAGCGTTCTTTTTCAGCCACTTTGTTGCATTTTGCTGTACTTCTGTGTTGACTGGGTTTGGAACGTTTTGTCTTGGCGCCTTAGCAGCCTCGAGTTGTTGTTTCTTATAATGTTGCGCTTGATTAAAACGCTGTTTAGCGTCAGTCAATTGCTCCAAATATTCGACTTGAGCCGCGGCATCGTTGTTTCGAGCAGCTTCTAACATCTTTAATTTGGCATATTCGATTTTAGTGGCTTCATCTTCGATAGCCTTATCTAATTGCGCAAATTGGTACGATGATGCAGTGCTTTCCACTTTTGCAAGGCGTTCTGCCAACTCAGCATTGCGTCTCTCAAGTGCGGTAATCTTGTTCTTTGCTGAGATTTCACGCTGTCTCTTTAATTCTTTCTTGAGTTTGCGTTCTTCTCTGCGAGCTTCGCGAATAGCTTCACGTTCTTCGTCTGTTTCACCCTCTTCTGCGGCTTCATCATCGCCGGCAGCATGGGTTTCTTCGTCTTCATCGTCGTGCTCTTCTTCTTTTTCAGCTTTTTTGTCTTTTTTCTTCTTTTTGCCTTCAGTTTCTTGCTCTTCTTGAGCTTCAACTTCAATTTCCTCGGGCAAATCAATTTTGGCTAAGACAGAGCCGTCATCAAGTTCCTTCACAGGAACGTCTTTTTCATTTTCTGCCATAATTTTCTTTCAAAATTAGTCTACAAACGCCTTCATCTTCTGCGCATACTCAAAACTGCGAATACGAGAGATGATTTCACGTGCCTGAAGGGTAATAAACACCACTGGGGCGCCATCATCATCAGGATTAATAACAAAACGATCGCCGCCGTATTTGATGGTTCTTACCAAATCACCAACTTTGCACCATGGGCCTTCAATCCAAGGCTCTAAGGTATCGGGTGACTTATATGCAAGTGGTCCAATCTGGATTACTTTAGCTACAGTCTCGTTAAAACGTAGGGTTTGTTTGGTTTCATCCACAAGGATGATTCCGCCTTTGCTAGTGGTCTTTTCTCGGCGTAACTGCACCAATACTCGATCTCCAGCCACATCGACTCCGGGATCTACTTCAGGAAAACACTCCAACTCCGTACGTAAATCTGGTTCGTCTTTTTGGTTTAAATCAAATGCCGCCATTCGGCTGCCTCCTGCGATCTTTACAGATCTTCTTCGTCGTCTTCCGTTAAAATTTCGTCAATAATGTCAAGAGCCGACTGTAAACCTTCGATTCTCCCAACATACTGCCTATAATCGTCAAATGAATTGACGTTTGTTCCCGCAGTAACGGTTTCTGCTTGAATTTTTATCTCAGCGCGTACGCGACCGATAATTTCACTTACAATGTCCTTCATATTCTTACTAATGCAAACATTTGGGACATTCCGCCCCAAATATTAATAAAAGTTTCCGCCGCCGATTTCATTTAGATTCTTATCTGGACCAACTTTAGAAGACTTAGCCATCTTAGCTTGTGATGCGCCGATCTTCCAGTTGTTGTCACGATGAGAACCTGAATCGCCTTGGTCTAACTTAGCGTCAGGACCGCCGCCAGAGCTTTGCTTGCCCATTTGTTTGTAGGTTTGACGAAAACCTAATTCATCTTTTGCCATTATTGTTCCTCAGTGGGTGGTTGTTGTACTTCTTGTTGCTGCTGTTGCATCTCTTGTTGCTGTTGTGCTTGTTGCAATTGTTGCTGGTGCTGCTGATCAGCTTGCGCCAACTGTTGCTGATGTTGCTGCATGTCTTGTTGCAATTGCTGTTGTCCTTGAGCCATTTTGTTTTGTGCTTCAATAGCTTGTTGGACTTGGGCAGCTTGTTGCTCAAACGCTTGTTGCTGTACAGCTAAACCATGGGCGCGAATATCTTGTTCGGCCGCGATGATCGCATCTCTAGCTGATGCATCTTGCTCAGCTTCTAACTGGGCTTGCATCTGGCTCATCTGAGCGCCAGCGGTAATCATTGCAATACGTTCTTTGGCAGCGTTGTTAATGTTTGCCATTGCAATATCGGTAGCATTACGCTGGTTGTCAATATTGGTCTGGGTGCTGTACTTTGCTTGCAACTCTTGAACTTGCTGTTGCAACTCAGCCACTTTAACCTGATACTCTTGCTGCGCTTTTTGTACATCCAGTTGCAGTTTGTTTTGGAACTCTTGCGTTTTGCGCTGAGTCTCAGCCATTTGAGTCTTAACAATTGCTGCAGCAGTTGGATCAGACATAAGCTGATTTTGTTGCTGAGCTTGCTGTGCTTGCGCGACTTTTTGTGCCAACTGACCAATCTGCTGGACATATGGTGTCATGGTGCGCTTGGAGTCTTCGTCTACCAATTGTGATGCTAAGGCCAACGCTTGTTGTGCTTCCAAGTCTAATGGCTTCTCGGTATGCAACTCAAGGATATCATGACCACCAGATGCCTGCGCCACATAAGAGCGCATAGACTGCAGGTAGTGTAATGTTAAATGCTGTTTGATATGATCAAGAGCATGAGGAGCAAAAGTAGGCCCAATAACTGGATTGCCACCATAGGCAGGATTGTTTGCGTATTCAAGGTGTACCTTAATGTGTGCAATGTGATCTTGGTCTGGGTAGGCTGCAGCTGGACGGCCCATGGTCATCGAAACGTTTTCGAGAGCTGGGTTAGATTCAGACGCGCCTTCTGGATTAGGCATGATCTCTTCAATGTCCGGTACTTTCATTTGCTGCAATATGCGGTTGTAAACAGATCGCATATCAAACGTGCCGGGACGCATTTGGTTAGCTTGTGTGGCTAACTGGAGAACAGCTTGACTCTGAGCAAGACGTTGTGTCTCAGAGAAAATGTTAGGATCAGATACAGGACGTACGTCGTTGTTTTCAGCAAAGTCGCGAACCTCAATCTCAGTACCAGATTCGTTGTCCATCTCAGACAAGTACCAATGGTTAATACGAGATACGATTTCTAATGATTTAGCTTGGCTACGATGTAAACGAGCATGGATAGCTGAGAATACTTTGGCGCCCTGTTCAATCAGCGCTTGGGCTGTGCCAACAGGCATGTTGTTATTGGCTTCACCAATCTTCTCTTCAGAAGTAGAAACAACACCTTTAGCTGCGGTAGTTAACCAACCCAATAAATCAAACAACACCGATGAAGGTGGATTGAACGGCATTGGCATGGCGATCTTACGTACATCGTCAATACCGGGACCAGATTCAACTTCAACTACTTGGGTGGGTTCAATCCTATCAGACTGTCCAGACACGCGTCCAGTTTTGAGTTTAAGTAATGTCTGAGAGTTGTTGATATGAGCAGCGTCAAGCAGAGCACGTAAAGCGCCAGTGAGAGCAGCAGACAAACCACCAATAAGATGGGGGAGACCAATAGCGTAAGCACCACGCCAAGGAATGAATTTGAATTCAACGTACCAATCCAGTTTTGTGAGCTTCTCATCGCCTGATTCCCAATTTCGTCTTAATGCGAGCACCTTACTAGTTGTCTCATCGATAGTGAGAATGTAAGGGGCGCGGCGTCCTTCAGTTTCAACATCATCTTCCAAACGCAAGAAACAGGTAATCTCATAAACACGACGAAGATTGTCAATATTCTTCGATGGCATTTCTTTGCCTTCGATTTTGTTATTGGCTTCTTCAGAGCGGGTTTGTTCAGTTAACGGTGCATCGGATGTCGTAAATGACTCGATGTCTTTGTAAATGCCTTGTTCGATACGCTGAAGGTAAATGTCTTCAGTAATATCTTGTACTTCAGTAACGCGTTGTGATGTGTAGAAATTGGTAGAGGAGTATGGGAGGATGATGTTGTCAATTGGTGCCCACTCGCAAGTAGGACGCAACTGCTCTTCATCAAAACGCCATTTAAGGAATTGTGATCCGCCAAGTGGTAACTGAGTGAGCAATTGCTCCATCTCGTCACGGTACTCAGCGATTTGTTCTGTAAGCTGCCAGTTAAGAAACTCTGCTTTACGCTGTGCAGTATCTTGTCTTTCTAATGTGGCGTTACCCTTGATGTTGGATTTGACCAAACCTTCAGGGGGTAATAATTCTTTTGCAGATGATGCAGCAAAGTCAACACAGGCTTCTGCCATGACAGGGTGCACCACTTTGGATGCGCCATCAAACACTGCACCACCGGGTGCGTCTTTGCCAAGGCCAGTGCGGCGTAGACCTTCTTCGTATTGTTTGTCGCGTTGCTTACGGGCTTCTTTGTCTACGTCAATGTAGTCAAGGTATTCGTAAGCCAAAGTAAGAAGCGTGTCCTCATCAAACTCTTCTGCCAAGTTGGCATAGAATTCTGGATTCTTTTGTGGACCTTCTTTGGGTTTAAAATTAACAACAACGGAACCGTCATCCAACTCAATGACTTCTTGATCCACTTCTTCTGGATCTAGCCCGAGATCTTGCTCGAACTCTTCCTTTTGCATTTCTTGCTCAGCGTCGTCCTTGAGATCTTCGTCACGGTCTAAACCGGGAAGATTGCCGCCTTGCTGGATGGGTAACTGTGGATTTGCCATAGATTCTATAAAATTGGGTGGAAATTGTTCCTATTAATACTAATGCAAATAAACGGGGGTTTCCGCCCTACTGGGCGTAAGGATTTGCTGCCCGTTTGCGGAAATCATCATCGGCATATGAATAATCGCGCGCTGGGAGTGGATCAAGCTGAATCCAGCCAGTATCGCGCAAAACACGCAGGGCTTGTGACAAAGAGTCTACATAGTCATCATGACCGCCGCCTTCTGGGAACGAACACACTTGTCTAAGGAACCGTTTGGCCCAGTCTGCAAACTCGCCTTTGATTTTGGGATCTTCTGGTATCCAGACTTTACCTTTGGCAATGAGGGGCGCGACAATGTTGATACGCTGCACCTTATCGGCACGACCGGGGTTGTAACCACGTACATCAATGCCAGATCCTTGCAACTCTTGGATCAATGAGATACCAGCAGACTTATCTTCCATCAGCACCATGTCCGCTTTACGACCTTTGGCAAAGTCATTGTCTGCCCCATAAACCACTTCCTTAAAGTCGTCAATGACTTTACGGCGCAACTCTGGGTAAGCTAAGTGACCGTCCCAAGCATCTAAAAGAATGATGCCCACACCAATATCGGTGGTTTCAAACACACCCCATACTGTGCAAGCTGTCGGGTCGTTGGTGGTTTTTTCTGAGGTAGCTGGGTCGTATGACGCAATGACATATTCAAGGTCGGGGGTGGGCTTATCTGCTGGCCACATGCGGAACTGTCTACGCTTGATGATACCAGCTTGCTCGGGGTCAAGGATTTCACCATAAATCTCCTGACGACCAATGTCAGTGCCATCGTAAGTTTCTAACTGTTTAAAAAATGTCTCGGAGAGGTTCGACCTATTGTCATACGATGATGCGTTGACCATGTAGACGTCGCCACCGATTTTTCCTTCGGCAAGGTCGACGATAAGTTCTTTTGGCTTTGGTGTGGTTGTGATGATTTGCTGGACTCGCTCGATGCGAGGATCGCGCAGACGGAGGGTGAACTGTACTCCATCGTATGCGTCATCAAGATATTCGAAGGCGCACAACTCGTCAAACCAAGCTCCGTGGAACTGTTTACCACGATATCGTTCTGGCTCTGAGGCGGGGATGCCTTGAATGAGAGATCCGTTGGTGAGGGTAATTTCAAAGAGGGACTTGTTGTAATCTCGTATAAGGCTCTTGGGTATGATATTGAGAAGACCGGAGTCTCCTTCGAAGCAAGTTGCACGGATATCATTAGAGGTTGGGGCAGTGACAAGCCAGCGTGTGTTGTCGTACATCCAAGCACGAATACCAATCCAATGAGACGCCGTATGTGTCTTACCAGATCCGCGCCCCGCCAACATAAGAAACGTATCATACTCTCCATCGTCTGGTTCTTTTTGGTGTGGTAGTGCTTGCAAGTGCCAACGGATGCGCCAAATGGCTGCATCAAGCTCGGCTTTAGGCCAATGCTGCCGTGCGGCTGCAAACTTTTTCAGTTCGAGTTCTTGTTTTGCTGTTAAAGACATGAAATAAAACCGGCTCCTACCAAGAAGCTATTATCAGCTCCTTCTGTTTCAATGTGGACGCACAACTGTTCGCCCATGGGTTCAATTTGTTTGATGTACCGCCTGTCGTTGTGCACTTTTAGTGGCGGAGATACTTGTTCATCTAGTAATTTTAACCTAGATTTGAATGATATGGTGTAATATTCTTTGGTCTCGTCAAACGTGCAGGTTGTTTTATGACCAAGAGATTCCACGAGAAATTGTACTTGGCTAAAAATGCGCTGATGCTGTGAGGTAAATCGAAATCGGTCACGCTTTGCGGAATACTGGCGATGTTTTGCGTGTAATATTCCACGTAGCAACTCAAGGCGCTGTTCATGCGAGCCAAGCAGATAGTTATTTGGGATCTGCCACGGGATATCTGGCATGAGTTGCGATTCGATTGACGGATAAACAGAAAATTCCCGCTCGCCAGTATTAATCTTTTTGCCAACCGTAATCTTGTAGCCATGTTCTTTGAACTGGCGCTCGACTTCTTCCCATTTGCCACGGGGCGCGGATAACTTTTTGGTAGAGCGTCGGCTAAAAAACCAAAACCCAAAGATAAACGGCGGTACTGGCAGCGTTTGGGTGGGTAGTTCCAATGGTTTTGCCGATGGAACCGAGAAAGTTGAGCGGTTATTATTGGTTTTAAGGCTGGCAGTCAGTAAGTCTTCCAGCTTAGTATCTTTTAACGGGCGCAAAAACTGACGCTTGCCTTTGTATTCGTTTAGGCGTTTGCGGTATTTGGGGTTTTCTAAGGGAAGTCTTAGGTTCTTGTCACCCGAAACCGTGAGGTGGTCATTAAAGACAACCTGATAGCAGTCGTTGGCTCGGTATTTTTGGATGAGTTTGATGCGTACTAGCTTGCCTTCACGGTTAAAGACATAATCGCCTTCAGACAAAGTATGCGCATACTTCCAATAATCAAGGGTTAATACTTTTTCGTTCGCTAGGATCGCCATGGAAATTATCAAGGACCCATCGGTCCAGCCAGCGCCCTAACGGCGCTCGTATGTTGTTCTGGATTCTGATGGGCAATCTCTGGATATTGATGGCATCGGTCACCATTAAGCGGTATTTGAGGTACGCGCGGGTTTCTTTATCCAATACAGCAATGGGCACATCAACAGAATCAAAGTTATAGAGGTCGCAAACCAAAACCCTCAAGCCACGAAGAACACCGTCTTCGCTTTCTAGAGCACCTTGGATTTGGTATACATATTTACTCATAATCTAACTAATGCAAAATTATTGCAGTTTCCGTCCCAATCCAAAAAAATAAACCAAAAATTGTCACAGTAGTCACAGTAGTCAGGGTCTATTTCACTTTTGCTCCAAGATAAATCTTTTTCTTTTTTAAAATAATAAAATAATAGAAATAAAGGGTGACTACTATGACTACTGTGACAATCAAGGACTTACAAGCGCACCCTCAACGAACTATCAAGGACTTACGAGCGATACTTAAAGCAACAGTAGTCAGGGTTCCCACATTGTGAAATGCTTTTACCTGTAATTTTGCAAAAAAAATTTTCACAGGTCAAGGTTTTGTGCAAACTACGAAAAATAAACGGGCTGTCAATCTGTGTGGGGCCCTCCCACCCACCTAGGGGGGTCTGCTAATTTGGTGCATCGCAATATAAAAAGCACCCCTAAGTGAGTGAGCGCTTACTTACATCAATAACCATATTGCCATCATGGGTATATGGGCGCGAAGTGAGCGCTCACTTACATTGTGGGCGCGAGCCATCAAGGGCTCTCCCCCAATGCACCATTATGGTGCATTGGCTTAGAGGGCTCATAAGCGATGAGGGCATCAGATGGGGCTCTCATATTGCCGTGATGCCAATATGGGCGCGATGGGCGCGATAGGGGGCTTACAGTTCAATGCGCGCGCGATGGTCACATTGAAGATGGGGCGCGAATAGCGCAATCAATCGGGCAATCGAGCCCCCATAAATCCCACGATCTCCCACAATGGAGGGCAAGGGTAAACACCTAAATCGATGCCATCAAAATGTCATATTTATGCGCTTACAATCGGGGAGCGGGAATAGTTCTCGCAATCACTTATTGAAAGGATTTAACAGAATGAGCAATCTATTAAAGTATTCAACGGATAAATTGCGGGATAGTTCGTGGGCTCAATCCATGCGCTTATATATGCAGGACAATATTCGCGGGTATTTATATCGATCTGATCGATGGAATAGGAATGTATTTGCATTACGGGGATTTAATGAGATGCGAACTCAATTAAAAGTATTGGGAGAATCATTGGCTCGATGCAAATCAACTGATGATGATTCTGAAGCCCTTGAAATAATCAATGGGGCGCAATTCCGATGGGCTCGCAATACTTTTGATTTACGCGAAGTTTTGGAAGATATGTTTGGAGATTATTTTCGGGAATGTGATGATTGCAATCGCATTGATTTTGAGAATAATTTTCAATGGGCTTATCACGATCAATGTATTTGCGAATCGTGCATCAATGATGG
>Ga0208499_1000547_pt1 | contig 13407 bp, 18 predicted proteins | sample CryBogCBE07Jul09_FD_185504 | JGI IMG/M metagenome (GOLD analysis project Ga0208499, IMG submission 185504) | Freshwater microbial communities from Crystal Bog, Wisconsin, USA - CBE07Jul09 (SPAdes) (version 2) | ecosystem: Environmental > Aquatic > Freshwater > Lake | place: Crystal Bog... | reverse complement strand
ACCTCTTACACTAGGACAATGGTTTAGTGTTGCGGTTACTCATAGTTTAGATGGAACTGTATCATACTATTTTAACGGACAACCTGCGGGAACTAATACAGGTGTAACATTTAGCCAGTGGGCTAGCAATGGTAATGAAAACATCGGTGTTGGTGACAACTACTGGTATGGCGACATTGCTGTGTGTGCGGCCTACGGTCGTGCGCTCAGTGCCGATGAAATACAACAGGATCACAGTGCCATGGCTGTTAGAGGATATTTTGACATCCTCACTAGCAATCTTGCCATATGGATTGATGCCAACAATACGGCTAGCTATTCAGGTACCGGAGTTGCTATCACTGACTTGTCGGGCAACAGTCGTACACAAAATTTAAATGTAGCTTCACAATTTACCGCGTTAAATGGTGTAAATTGTTTTGACTGTAACAGTTATGCTATTGGTGCTCCAACAGTACCTGTATTACCTACTACAGGATTTACCTATATTATATGGGCTAGAATGAAATCCAGCAGTGCCGACTGGAGAACATTACTTAGATCCAGCCCAGACGACCATGCTATACTAATACAAGTGGGCACTGATAATCTAGGCATGTTTAATAATCCTACCAGTACTTTTTATCCTTCAGGATATACAGTAACCAGCCTAGCTAATAAATGGGCTCAATGGGCTGTCACAGGTGATAGCTCAGGGCAGACATTTTATATCAATGGACAACAAGTAGGAACTGTAACGGGGCAGACTGCAGCTGGTAACAGTCATTGGCTTGTAGGTGGCATTAACAGCACACAGAATTTTGGCTATGTGGCCAATATGCTCATGTATACTACCAAGCTGACCCAGACACAGATAGTACAGAATTATACAGCACTACGCAACAGATTCAATGTTTAAAAACGGGTAAATATACTAAAGAGAGCGCATAATGACAACACTACAAATAATTAACCTAGGCAGTTACCCAAACGATGGTACTGGAGACGACTTACGCACGGCATTTCTTAAAGTTAATGCTAACTTCCAAACATTATTTGCCGAGGGTGCTGTAACTAATGGTGCTAATCTTGGTAGTGGCGTAGCACTGTTTTCTGGAAAAAACACAAATACATCAAATTTAGAATTTAAAACCTTAGTTAGCGATGGTAGTGTTAACATTACCAATCAAGGTAATACATTGCTATTGTCAGCTGTAACAAATTTACAATCTCAAACTAATCCTGTGTTAGGTGGAGATTTAAATCTTAATGGACATATTATTTCTGGCGGTGATGTTCAAACTACAATGTTTAATTATGACATGCAAATAGATAATAATTTATTATCTGTAATGATAGAAGGTGATGGAAATTTAGATTTTGGAACATTAGTATACCCTACTGGATATCAACGATCCATTAAAGGATATTCTGTAGATTTTAACGGAACTAATATTAACGGGTTTGCAAATCCATTAAAAAATGATTATGATTTGGGATCACTAGACACACCAAATGATATAAAAGTTGGTAATCATTTTTTAACCCTAGGTGGCAATTTAACAACTACAGGCGGCAATATAAGTGTAACAGCATCAGGAGTTATTAATTTATCATTGGCAACTGGCGGAACTGTTGCTGTAAGAGAAGCAGGATTAAGTCAATTTACATCAAGTACTAGCGCACAACTTTCTAGTGTAATTTCCGATGACACTGGTACTGGTAGTTTAGTTTTTAATACTAATCCAATTTTTTCAGGAACTGTTAGCGCAACTAATATAAGTGCAGGTGGATACATTTATTGTACTGGAAATTTTGCAGTCAACGGAACACAATTTGAAGTGGATTCTGCAACCGGCAACACTGTAATAGGAGGATCATTAACTAGAAAAGGTCTTAATATAACTCCTGCAAATTTTGTTACAATTAGTAGTTCAGGTCTTGTTCGTTTAAGTTCTACAGTTAGTGAAAATATACTATTAGTATCTTCTTCTAGTTTAAATTCTATTTTAATATTACCACTAACTAGTACAGACGGCCAAATATGTAAATTTACGGTAACTACTAATTCCTTAACAGTATCTACAGCACCTTCAGGTACAAGTACAATAGTTGGCGGATTAACGTCTGTTTCTGTAACCAATCCAACTACTATAACATTTATATATAGTAACTTATACAATACTTGGTACAGACAATAATCTGGAGTTTAATTTATAATGCTAAACGTCTGGACACAATTATCAGGATATTCTCTAGGGTTCTTACGAGAACAAATTACAGTCAATATACCATTACCAGTTACAAACGACACAGGAGTATCATATCGAGTAATTTCAGGATCGCTACCTAGTGGATTAAGTATTTCTGGAAATCATATTACCGGAAGCCCGTATATTGTTTCTAATATAACTAGTTACGAATTCTGTATTAGAGCAAGTTTAAGATCAGACGTATCTGATAGAACTTTTACAATAACTATCGACGGTAATAATCCTCCAATATTTGTTACACCAGCAGGGTTGTTGCCTGTAGGTCCAAATCAACAATTATATACTACAGACCAAACATACTTAGAATATCAAATAGAAGTTAGTGATTTAAATGTAGTCACCGGAAAAACTTTAAATTTTTATATAGCATCGGGCGATGGAAGTTTACCTCCAGGTCTTGGTCTAAGTAGTTCAGGATTGATTAGTGGATATATTCTGCCTGCGCCGAAAATTAGCATAAGTGATGGAAGCGGAAGATATGATGATATCAGGTATGATTCAAGCGTATTTGATGTTGGAGCAGTATCCAATAACGGATTTGATAGTTATCAGTACGATGATGTGCAATTTGATTATTTTATTCCTACAACAGTTTCACAAACTTTAAGTTTAAATTATCAGTTTAAAATTACAGTTACAGACGGTGTCAATTATGCTCAAAGAGTTTTTAAAATATTTGTTGCAGGAACTGACGAATTTAGAGCTGATAGTACAACCTACGACGGGCTTGCTGATAATTTTTCAGCCGATAGTACTTATGTTAGAAAACCTCAATGGTTATCAGATAGTAATTTAGGTGTATTTAGATCAAATAATTATTTAACGGTACCAGTTGCGCTATACGATAATAATAATGTGGTATTTCGTATAGATCCAATAAATCACGATTGTTATGCAGTTGCTTATCAAATTTCTATGACTGATAACATACTAAACAGTGCAAGTATTACTGTTGATAACGCATCTGTAATGCCAATTGTAGGTCAATATTTTACACTTGATTTTTATGTAGACGGTGCTACTGATCAATTATATCAAATACTTCAAGTAACCCCGTTATCATCTACAAGATATAGATTATTATTATCATCAAAATTGGCAATTACAATACCAAACAATACAGCATTTTACATAGGAAGCCTTAGTCAATTACCTCCAGGTGTAAATTTTGATGGAGAAACTGGAGATTTATACGGCATAGTTCCTTATCAACCTGCAGTTTCTGAAAAATACACATTTACAATTACAGCAACTCGACCTGGAGATACCAATGAAGAGCTAGTGAGTTCTAGTAAAACATTTTATCTAATAATACTTGGCAGTGTGCATAGTGTTATTACATGGATAACACCAGAAAATCTAGGTGTTATCCCGGCAGATTATATATCCACATTAAGTGTTGTTGCTACAACTAGTATAGCTGATGCGGTGGTTACTTATCAATTAGTCGATGGTAGTCTGCCACCAGGCATAACACTAACAACAGACGGTGAGCTAACTGGAATTCCTAATCAATTTAATAATTCGTTAGTAGGAGTAGCAGGACTTATTAGTTTTGATAATTCTACAACCACATTTGATTCAGGTTTAACAACATTCGACCGCATATATACTTTTAGTATTCAAGCCGCTGATCAATACGGTTATAGTGCAATTACAAGAACTTTTTCAGTAACCATTAGCAGTCCAAATACTGTGATTTATAATAATATAACAGCAAGACCTTACTTAGTTCCTAAACAAAGAACTCTGTTTAGTAGTTTTATCAGTAATAGTAATATATTCACACCTGAAAGTATTTACAGACCTAACGATAGTAATTTTGGCATTCAAACCGATTTAACCATGTTAGTATATGCAGGAATAGAATCTGAGGCAGCAGCGGCTTATGTCGGTGCCATGGGGCTGAACATGAAACGTAAACGTTTTCAATTTGGCAATTTAAAAAAAGCTGTAGCTGTTGATCCGGCAACTAATTCCGCTGTGTACGAAGTAGTCTATATGCAAATGGTAGATCCACTCGAACCAAACGGTAAGCATTTACCGTTGTCTATAAAAACCAATACAAACGCATCTGAAAAAATAACAGTGGATCTTAGCAACTCAATTTGGACCAATAAACCTTCAGACTTGTATAGTATCTATCCAGATTTACAAAGACCCAATTATACTATTACAGTTGATAGTACAGGCTATGAAATTAATACATCTAATCCTGATACTGTTTTTCCTAACAGTATAACCAATTGGCAAACTAGAATCAGTCAAGTTGGTACAACTGAAAGAAATTACCTGCCGTTGTGGATGCGTACAATACAATCGGGACAAAAACAACAGTTAGGATATATTTTAGCTATTCCATTATGTTTTTGTAAAGTAGGAACAGCAGATACTATTTTACTAAACATAAAACATAATCCATTTGATTTTACTCAATTGGACTATACTATAGATAGATACACAATAACTTCCGCGGCAGGATATGCTAGCGATAAATATTTAATATTCAAAAATAATAGGATAACCGTATGACCAGTCAAATAAACTATTCAGCTATAAATGAGTCTTACCCAGTGCCGGGCCAAGATAACAATAGTCAAGGATTCAGAGATAATTTTGCAGCTATTTCAGCAGGACTTGCACAAGCTGCTACAGAAATTACAGCTCTGCAAACTAACGGTATTGATGTTACAAATACTAATGGAAATAATTTACAAGGTAATACACTGTATAACGGATTATACAAACAGTTTAACGGAGTATTTTATAGTGTACCGTCAGTTACTTCTAGTGGTATAACTGTATTTTTAAACAACGGTCCGGTACAACAATTTACACTTACCTCAAATGCCACTCTGACCATTGACTGGTCGGGTGTAGCACCTGGTACATACGCTGTAATTAGAATAATGTTAATCAGTGATCAAACTGGTTCATATACAGCTACACTAGCGGGCGGAGTAGGTGTAAGTAATTTCCATTTTAAATTAGCAACAGGTTGGACAAGCGGTCCTGCAACTGGCGGAAATTCAAGTGTGCCAACCGTAACACTATCCAATAATGGAAAATACGAAGTTATTGAAGCATGGTCAGTAGATGGTGGAAGTACTGTATTTTTAAAGAGTGTAGGCGAATACTAATGCATCCGTTGGCCGGTAATTTGTCAGAAATAAAAGATCAAGAATTAGAAACCAAGATTTTTGATCTTACCAAAAAATATTTTATGACCGTGAATCCCGAAGTACGACAACAAATGAGTATGTTGTTAGATTCGTACAATGAAGAACTCAAAAAAAGACGCAATGCCAATTTAGCAAAAATAATGGCAAATAAAGACCTTGACAAATTAGTAAAAGTCAGCTAAACTGTCTGCATGCGTCAAGACAAATTCGGTAATCCTATTTTTAATTCTCAAGATATATTTAAATTCCTGTATCAAGGAAAACTTACTAACCTCAAGGATCTCACTGTAGATTATACAGAAGATATTAGACAGTTAGAACAAACAGCCGGATTTACATTTCAAAGATTCAACGAACAGTTAGAATCAATTTCAATTGAAGATTTCGATAGTGCATTACAAACAGACTGGTTTATGCCCGAGGAATATAAAGATTTCGATGTAGCTAGTTGGTGTTTAGATCGGTGTACCACTGAAGAACAGGAAAAACGTGTTATAGCCGAAATCCAAGCATATGAAGAACGTGGTATGATTCCGCTACTTCAATGGACTAAACATTTTGTAGATACTTGTAACGAAAATGGTATTGTATGGGGTGTAGGTCGTGGATCAAGCGTAGCCAGTTTTGTACTGTATTTGTTAGGTGTACATCAAATTGATTCTGTCAAATATAATTTAGACTGGCAAGAATTCTTGAGATAAGTACATGTATAATTAAGGAGATCGAAATGCCAGCCAAAGAACAACAACGAACTGTATATAGAACATCGAGAGGTCGAGAAATCGACATGGGGAAACTGATACAAAAGAACGAACTGGTACAAGCTGTAGGCAATGCTAAGGTAAATGCTCGCGGTGACAAACTAGGTCCAGGTGGTGTAATTGTTAAACGTAGAGAAGAAATTGTCAACGAATCGTCAGGTATCCCTGGACAAATTAATACCAGCAGACCGCATGCAACAAAACCTGCTCCAAGTGTAGCTCAACCAGCACCTGTGATTATTCCAGAAACAGTTGTACCGGCAGCTAAATCAAAGAAAGATATCAATGATCAAGATCCTGAAGGGCTAGAAGAATGAGTAAGGTAACAGGCAAACTTATACCAATTCGTGATAATGTTTTAATCACAGATATGGATTTTGGTGAGCAGAAAACATCAAGCGGAATTGTCCTTCTTAGTGACGACGGCAAAAGCGAAGGTGTTAAAAGTCGTTGGGGTCGTGTTTGGGCCGTTGGGCCGCAGCAAAAAGATGTCAAAGTTGGAGAATGGATACTACTAGAACATGGTCGCTGGACTCGAGGTGTTACTGTAGTTGAAGAAGATGGTACTGAAATTACTATTCGTCGTGCTGATACAAAGGCCATTCTTATGGTCAGCGAAGAAAAACCCAATCAAATTATCTACGGAGCTCATAGTACAGTAACACACGCTACTGTAGACCCGAGCACATTTATGCAACCGTCATTTTAATATATTTTAATCTTTCGAGTAACAGGTTCCTTGACAGAACCTGTTTTCACCTGTATACTGTACAAAAGGAGAATCTTATGAGCACACATGAAGAAGCTGTAGCAGACATTAAGAAGGCAAAAAGCGTACTAGAAGCTGCACCCACTAGTAAAAAGTTTTTAACGCATACCAGTGTAAGTATGATTAAAAGTGGAGTTAGGATTGCTGCAGGGTTGGCACTTGCCGGTGGCGGCTGGTTAGAAATGAATCCGTATTTGCAAGCTGCGGGCGGGTTGTTAGTAGTGGCAGAAATTTTAGGCATTATTGAGGAATTAGTATGAAAGAATTGTGGGTAGAAAAATACCGTCCTTCCACTGTTGACGAATATGTTTTTAGAGATGGTCATCAAAAGTCTCAAATTCTAAAGTGGATTAAGGATAAAAGTATCCCACATTTGCTATTAAGCGGAAATGCTGGTATCGGTAAGACAACACTAGCAAAAGTCTTGTTTAATGAATTAGAAATTAATGACTTAGATGTTATGGAAATTAATGCGTCACGTGAAAACAGCGCAGAAACTATCCGAGATAAGATTACAAACTTTGTACAAATGATACCATTTGGTGATTTTAAAGTTGTATTGCTAGATGAGGCAGATTATCTTACACCCAATGCACAAGCTATTCTGCGTGGAGTCATGGAAACATATCATACTACTGCTCGTTTTATACTCACTTGTAACTATCCCAATCGTATTATTCCTGCATTACACAGTAGATGTCAAGGCTTTCATATTGAGCGTGTCGATATTACAGAGTTTACCGCTCGTGTTGCTACTATCTTACTAACAGAAAATGTTGAATTTGAAATCGATACATTAGATACGTATGTGAGATCGACATATCCGGACTTACGTAAATGTATCAATATGGTGCAAATGAACAGTAATGATGGTAAATTATCGAGTCCCAATTCTGGAGATACAGGCGAAGCAGATTATAAAATTCGAATGGTTGAATTGTTTAAGGCTGGCAAAATTTCCGAAGCACGTAAATTAGTTTGTAGCCAGGCTCGTCCAGAAGAAATGGAAGAAATTTATCGTTGGCTATATGATAATATCGAAATCTTCGGTGACAATGCAACCCAGGACAAAGCTATCCTAATTATCAAGCAAGGTCTAGTAGATCATGCACTAGTTATTGATCCTGAGATTAATCTTGCAGCAACATTAATTCGACTTAGCCATCTATGAAACAGCGATTAATAACCGCTTACATGAAAACTGCAGAAACATTTGCAGAGCTGAGTCACGCACGTAGACTACATGTTGGCGCTATTGTTGTTAAAGATGATCGTATTATCAGTATTGGTTATAATGGAATGCCTGCAGGTTGGGATAATAATTGCGAAGATGTGCTAGAAGATGATATGTTAAAAACAAAACCAGAGGTCTTACATGCAGAGCGGAATGCCCTAGACAAGTTAGCAAAGGGCAACGAAGGCGGACTAGGATCTACTATGTTTATTACCCATGCTCCTTGTTTAGAATGTGCTAAAAGCATTTACGGAGCAGGCATATCTCAAGTATTTTACAGAGATTCGTATCGTAGTGAAGATGGCATTCAGTTTCTTACAAAATGCAGTGTAACTGTTACACAAATAAAAAAGGACTCATAAAGAGTCCTTTTTCCAACGACTATCTAAAGTATTTCTACTTTATTCTCCATAAACCGCTAACACCTCCTTCACGGCATTATGGCGTTCGATGTCGCGAGCATCAAATTGAATAATATCAATGTGCTCTAAATATTCCTTTTGTTCAAGTAGTTTGCAAAAATCAATCAAACCGTTATCGCTCAATCGGTCTGCTTGTGCCAAATCTCCTGTCACTACCATCTTAGACCCTTCTCCTAAACGGGTCAGTAGCATTTTCATTTGATTAACTGTAGCATTTTGCATTTCATCTGCAACTATATATGCGTTTTTAAATGTTCTGCCTCTCATATAGGCAAGTGGACTTATTTCAATAACACCTTCCTCCAGCATTTTAGCTATGTCTTTCTTTTGGTAATATTCGCCCAAGACATCAAATATAGGTCTTGTCCATGGCGCCATTTTTTCATTTAAGTCACCTGGTAAAAATCCTAAATCCTCATCTACGGACACGGCGGGTCTTGTCACAACGATTTTGTCAACTAGACCTTCCTGAAACATCTTTATCCCGTACTGTACAGCCAACATGGTTTTACCCGTGCCAGCAGGGCCAATGGCAAGTACTATGCTAGTGGATTCTGCATACAGTTTGCTGAGATAAAGTTTCTGATTAGAATTTCGTGCATTGATTATTACACGATTTTTCTTTTGAGGAAGATATGGCTCAAAATCGATTATGTTAACTTCTGATGTAAAACGCTTTTTCACTCGTTGTTTACTCATTAAAGTTGCTCCTACTTTACTGTTAAAGTAGAACTTGTAGTGACCGCCCTTGATAACTACAGAGGTCCTACACTATTATTTAACGGATCTACAGAATAATAAACTAATACGTTATGATTTTGAACCAGCTAAATAAGTATAAGCAGACTAGGACATTAAATGTACCACGATATTTTAGATGTTATACGTAACATACAAGATTTATATGAAAACAACAGCAGTTTAGCTGTTTTAAAAGACTTTGAACGTGTTTTTGAAGAAACAGACATGTATGCCTACGAACACTGGGAAGATGGTGAATTAGCATACGGACCTAAAGTAGACCGTCATTGGATCACCGCAGGATTCATGTGGGACCGTGACAAGATGCCAAATCCTGTAGCAGCAAAAAGATTAACAGAATTAGGTTGTAAAGTTAAGTATCAAAAAAGTCACTTGCTAGAACCGCGTGAAATTCTTACACCCGAAGACATTCGTCCTAACAGCAAAAAAGGTAAACTCGATCGCAAACCTGTTTGGATTGTAGAAATACAAATGCCTAAAAAAGTAGCATTTGATATCTATAAAGGCTACATGGACAAAATGAAAAACGATTATAAAGATTCTAAACCTACAGAATCTACTGGAGCATCTGCTGCGGCTGCACCGCAAGCGCCTGCTGCGCCTGCTGCACCTGCTGCACCGGCTGCACCTAGCGGAGCACCAGCAGGAGGAGCTGTATGAGCTTAGTTGAAAGTTTAAGAGCTAAGGATCTTAGATACCTAGTTAAAAAAGTATTTGAGATTGACAGTTTTAAAAGCAAAGTAGGTCAAGACGAAGATATTGTTGTTTTAAGTTTTAGTGTAGATCAAGAAGATCCAGCTAAAGACTTAGAAAACTTTTTTGAAATGGGTTACAATTTTGTGCTAGACGCAGATTGCACTCCTGGAGAATTAGATGATGGTTCATATCGTGTGTATGTTGAATTAGAACGTAGCAGAAATTCAGCTGAGCAAGTTTTTGAACTAATAGAAGGTGTTAAAAAAATCACCGGTTTAGAAGACATGCGTTTTAGATACTTTAAAAGTTTTAAAAGCGAAGATGCTACTTTAGAAAACTTAATGGCTGCAATACCTAAAGATAAAGAAGCATATAACATTGCAACTCAGAAAAATAATTTAGACAATTTCAGTAATTTTTTCAGTAACAGCTATGCAGACACATTAAATGTTGTGGACGAAAGCATTAGTTTTAAAAGACCTTATAGTGGAACTGTAACATTTAATATTGTAAATAGCGGTAATAAAACTGATGTTTATGATAGTATACGTGGACCAATTGTATTAGAAGGCAAGGACATGGCCGAAGTCATGTTTTTAACTAAAGTTATTGGCAATTACAATATTACCAAAATAGGTAGTACATTTATATTTGAAAATAACGGCTGGGCCGTTGCACTAGAGAGGATACAATAATGGCAGATTTTACATTTAATTTTACACCAGATAAGCTAGCGTCTTGTCTACCAGGTAACCCATATATCGAACATTGGCACGAAGCATTGTGTAAGATCCTCCCTGACTACGACATCAGCACTCCACAACGTGTTGGTGCGTTTTTAGCACAAACAGCACACGAGTCTGGTGGGTATAAAGCTCTTAAAGAAAATTTAAACTATCGTGCAGAAACATTGTGTAAAGTATGGCCACATTACTTCCCTAATATGGATGTTGCCAACCAATATGCACATAACCAAGAAGCTATCGCTAACAGAGCATACGCTAACCGCATGGGCAACGGTCCAGAAGAATCAGGCGATGGCTTCCGTTACTGTGGTCGTGGACTTATTCAATTGACTGGTAAGGCAAACTATAGTGCATTTGCACAAAGCATTGATACACCAGTAGAAGAAATTCCAGAATTTCTTGGAACATTTGAAGGTGCTATTCAATCAGCTTGCTGGTTCTGGGAAACTAATAATCTAAATCAATACGCAGATAGCGGTGATATCCTAACTATGACTAAAAAGATTAATGGTGGCACACTAGGGCTTGCAGAACGTCAACAACACTATCAAAACTTCATGCAAGTGTTAGGTGCGTAATGTTTAGTTGGATAATAGAACTAATACTAGGTGGATTGCCTAGTTGGATATGGCCAGCAATTGCTGGTGGCGGGTTTGTTGTATATTCATTATCTGCCGTATTAGGAACTTTTCCAGCATTTAAACCCTATGCAATGTTTATCAAACCATTAGGTGCTGTAATATGTGTTGGTGGAATTTTTATGTTTGGTGGAGCTGGAGTTACAGCTATCTATCAAGCACAAGTAGAAGAAATGAAACACAAAGTTGAACTAGCGGAACAGGCTAGCAAAGGTGCTAACGATTTACTAGCTGAAAAAAGTAAAGCTAAGGCAAAAGTTGTACATGATGTAACTGTGGTATACAGGGACAGAATTAAAGAAGTAGAAAAACAAATCGATGCCGATTGTAAATTAGATTCTGAAGTTCCTAAAATTATCAACGATGCAGCACGTAATCCGTTAAAGGCGACTAAATGAAAAAATTAATCTCTTTAATACTTGCTACTACTCTAGTAGGATGTGCTAGTAATGCTCCTGTAAAAATGTCGTTTCCATCGGTTCCAGCAGATTTAACTACTGCTTGCCCTGATTTGAAACCTGTAGATCCGGCAACTGGAAAACTCAGCGAAGTAATAGATACTGTAGTAGTTAATTATGGAGAATATTATACTTGCAAAGATCGTGTAGATAATTGGATCGATTGGTATAATACCCAACAGAAGATATTTAACAACGTGAAATAAATACGTATATAACAGCCAAAAGGAGCGAACTAAATGGCAGACGAACAAGAAAAAGACAGCGGTGGCGGTGCAGAATGGATGCAAAAACTATGGCGTCCAGCAATGGGTTGGATGTATATGTTAATCTGTATGGCCGACATGATAGTATTTCCAGTATTGTGGGCGTTATGGCAAGGTATTAATCACGTGCCTATTACACAATGGAATCCCCTAACACTTCAAGGTGCAGGATTATTCCACATTGCTATGGGTGCAGTATTGGGTATTAGTGCATTTGGCCGTACACAAGAAAAACTAGCAGGTACAGCAGCTAATCCAACTTCTTCAAGTCAAACTATAACCAATAATCAAAATATGTCAGGAAATGTTGCTGGCGGTTTCGGTAGTGGTCAAGGCGGAATGGGTGGCGGTGGTTTCGGAGGAAGTTCAGGCGGGTTTGGCGCACCAGCAGGCGGTGGTTTCGGGGGAGCAAGTAATGGCGGATTCGGTTCATCAACAGGCGGGTTTGGCGCACCAGCAGGCGGTGGTTTCGGGGGAGCAAGTAATGGCGGATTCGGTTCATCAACAGGCGGGGCTCCAGCATTTGGCGCACCTGCGGCAGGAGGATTCGGTTCCTCCAGCGGTGGTTTCGGGGCAACAACATCTCCGACACCAGCAGCAAGTGGCTTTGGCGGAGGCGGGTTTGGAAGCACACCTTCAACACCTACATTTGGCGGGACAACAACAACACCAGCAGTAAATGCTAAGGGACAAAAAGTTGTCCCACAAGACGATCAACCACCATTATAAGGAAAACAAAATGAAAAAACTATTATCATTATTAATCGTAGCTGTATTTGCATCAACAGCAATAGCATCTGAGCCAGCTAAAAAAGAAGCTCCAGCTAAAAAAGAAGCTCCAGCTAAAAAAGAAGTTAAAAAACATAAAAAGTTTGAAGGCGAAAAAGTAGAAGGCACTAAACCTGATACTCCTACTAAAAAATAATCATTATGGCAAATACTCGTAAACTACATTACAAAGATGTTAAATCTGATGCTGCCGCGTATGTGGGAGAAGTTGGGAGCATATTCTTTGATCCCGCAACTACTACCTTACGCATAGGTGATGGTTATACCCAAGGCGGCATACCCGTAACTGATGGAAAGACTGCTAGTATGTTTGGTGCTGATCATGGTCATGACAACGCCTACATAACGTCAAGTAATCATTATACCGGTGATCTTGCTTATAACTGGACTTTTCAATGGCAGAGTAATAGTAAAGGCGAAATTATTTGCTAC
>Ga0208499_1000545_pt1 | contig 13421 bp, 8 predicted proteins | sample CryBogCBE07Jul09_FD_185504 | JGI IMG/M metagenome (GOLD analysis project Ga0208499, IMG submission 185504) | Freshwater microbial communities from Crystal Bog, Wisconsin, USA - CBE07Jul09 (SPAdes) (version 2) | ecosystem: Environmental > Aquatic > Freshwater > Lake | place: Crystal Bog... | reverse complement strand
GCTAGTTCACCTGCTGGGCCTATTAGCGTTCCGCCGCTAATAGGAGCTAGTTCACCTGCTGGGCCTATTAGCGTTCCGCCGCTAATAGGAGCTAGTTCAGGAATCGACACCTACCCCGTCACCGACACCACCTATGGCGGAGACTGCTCTCAAATCTGTTGCACCTATTTAAATCACGTCATGACATCCTGGTACTCCTGTCTTCCCACCAATCTTGTCATCGGTTCTCTTACCTATCGCATGGGACTTATCAATCTTACCCCAAATACCTACAATCTTCTCAGTACCGTTGCTCAGATCACTTCCACGGGTAATATGAACTTCTTTATGCAAGTCAATGATGAACAGGGGTTTAATAATATGGATGTGGTTATGAATGAGAATTATGCAGTGTCGAATGATACAACAGGGCAGGTGAAACTGATGGCAGCAAAGATTCTGATGGGCAACGTGGGTGATACGGGGATTTCACAAACGCTTATTCAGAATCCTGCTATATTTGAGACAACATTGGGAAAATTGGATAAGCTAAGTATTAAGATCTATTATGATGACAATGCATTGAGCCCTGCTTGGCAGTACTTGCCTTTTTTGCTTGATATTAATGAATGGGATGCTACTTGGCAGGTTGACGAAGAGATTGGTCTAGCTAATCAATCAAGTGGATGGGGTCCGCGACCGAGTATACCTGTACCTAAGAATCCTGATGCGACTCCTTATATTATTCTAAGTCATCGTAACAATCCGAACAATGTATAGTTACTTTTTGCATACATTTGTTGCAGTTATTTATAAGTCCACAAAAATCGTTTGCAGTTATTTTTTTTGCGAATGTTTTTGCGGACTTTTTTTTAAAAAGTCCAGGTAATGAGCCAGCTCCACGCCCCCAATCCAACCCTAAGTCAATATCCCTTTCAAAACGTCGAAGGCAACATCTTTACACCCGTCTGTCTTCAAACCCATTGGGACCCCACACTTATGTTAAAATACATTCTCCCTCAGCAAAAAGTGGGCCTCGTACAAGATTTTCGCCCCTGGGTCAAGGTCTGCAAGAATTATGTTACCAGCGGCCCTGCCATGGAAGCACCCATGCCACCTTCCAATATGGTATTTCCTAAAGGCGGCGAATTCTATCCGCCCGGTCGTTATGCACAGGCCATTGATGATGAATCTGTATTGAGAACCCTGGATAAGCCCCTGGACAAATGGTGCCCTGGTACACAATACATTCCGTCACTTGGAAGCAACATGTACAACGCGGGCTCCACGGTTCCTGACCGCAAACACAGTAGTAGTGCCTTCGTAGACGAGCTGGCCATGCCTCAAGCCCTTCTCCGCACAAACGTGTATACCTGCCGCAGTGCAAATGACACCAAAAACTTTGATCGCAGCGGGCGCCTCTTCAATAATCCTACGAAGCAGGATCGGTACGGGGCAGAGAAGTTCTACGCGCACAAGGATGCAACGGTGTCGCTGGAAACGGGTCAACAATATGGTCGCGGTGATCCCATGCCGCACGGTGGTGTAAACCGTGTACGACCGACGGGACAGTCCGCCGTTTCGCGTCAGGCAGTGCACCCTCAAAGCGGTTTCTCGCAACCTGGTGGCGCGTTACCCTTAGACAAGCTGAATGAATCGCGCCCTCTTAAACCCGTTTATGGAACGAATATGAATGCTATGAATGCTATGAGTGCTATGAATGCTATGAATACAGATTATACTTCCGTTGTAGGTGTTGCCACATCTGGCTCAGCTGCTCCCGTATGGTAGGCGTTATTTTATAATGCGAGATGAATCCATTTGATACATTTACAAATCCAATTGACTCCAGCTTTTTATCATATAATTCTTCATAAGCATACTGTTTCAGTAAAAGCAGTATCTTATCATCGTTGGTTGGCGTTTCATGAAATGCAATGGTATACGCCGCCTTATCTGTTATAATATCAAACTGAATCGGTCGAATCCCCTCCGCCTCAATTCTGCAGTGAAACACGGGATTCTCCTGTGTCACAATCCACGGTGGGATGGCTTTCTCTACGATCGATGCAAAGGCCTGTTGTTCTAGGTATAATAGGCGCGGGGATTCTGTGAGGTACGGTAGCACGGTACTGTGCTGATACAGTGGGATATTTCGCCCTTCAATAATTGATTTAATCGCGGCAATCCGCCATAGATCACCGAGAATGTCGTGCGTCTTCTTTGCGGGATCGAGAATGCTATGCCAACTTGCAAGGACTTCAGGACGCAGCTCCGTCGGCACTGAGTTGCGCACCACTCCAAACGTGAATTCGTCCAGATCAAACCCGTGATGACGCAAAGGGCGAAGCTGCCCGCGAATCTTAGAAATAATGACAAGTGCATGGGACATCTCCTGCATATCCCAGGTTAAATGGGGGAGTTTCCGATGAACATATGCCTCGAGGGTGCTATATTCGAGCGGTTTCATTTCGCGCGTATGCTTCATAAATTTGTGGACGAGATGCTCCAGCTCTGCCTCATAGAGCTCCCAGAATTCAATGTCCTCCCTGTAGATTCGAAGCGTAAGAAGCGCCTCGCTAATCTCGGGCGTACACAGTTCATGGAGCTTATGATGATGGATGGCGCATTCGCGCAATGTCATGAGGCGAATCATTTCAAACCATGTATCACGGACGTCGTTCGATTTCACCCATTCAGGGACGGCAAACATGTATCCAAAGGGGAAAATGGCCTCGGTAGAACACTCATGCAATGTGGGAACATGCCCTTGCTCTCTCAGTTGCATCCAATCCGCGCCATCAAATCCGTGAAGCATGTCCTCAATGCTCATCGTGGAAGCGGCTGCCTCCACTGTACTTAGTTTGAAGGAGGTTACGTTGTGAAAGGTGAGAAAGGGGCGAGGGATCTCGCGAACAAAGCGTGACAGTGCGCGCTCTTGGCGCGAATATGTCATATACAGTCCCTTCTTTGCACGAGTGACACCCACGTAGAATAATCTGCGCTCGCAGATTATGTCTTCGTCGTTTTTGCGAGAAGGGAAGATGTCGTCGTGGAGATTCATAAAAAACACAATGTCCCATTCGAGGCCTTTACTCGCATGAATCGTCGCAAGAGATACTTTATTGCTGTGTTTGTCACGATCGGCATCGTGTTTATCGTGTTTATCGTTCTTTTGCTGATGCGTCTGTGTATAGAGCATATATGGTATCTTTTTACAGTGCAGACGCTCCTCGATCTTAAACAAGTCCGAGTTGTATCGCGACAATACTGCAAAGGTAAACGTTGGCAACTGCTGAATCATCTTCTCCAATGAATTTACAATCCAGTCATATTCGTCAGAGGAGCGAAAAAAGAAATGCACTTCGGGCTTCTTACCGCCTTTTCCATTTGCTACCATCTTTTCTTTAAAGGGAAGTGTGGGGATAAACCGCATAATAGAATTGGCAATGGTTACAATGGCCTCGGTAGAACGATAATTCATGCACAGCTGATAATCGTGCACTCGTGGGATCTTTTGATGAAATTGGAGGATATAATCGACGGATGATCCGCGCCAGGTATAAATGTTCTGGGCATCGTCGCCTACAATGGACATGGTTGCCCATGGATGATAAAACCCCTTCAGAAGCTCCCACTGGATCTCATTGCAATCCTGGAATTCATCTACAATGATGGTGCGAAAGCGTTTTATCCATTTCTTGGCACGATCCGTTTCTAACCATTTGACAAGGCGATAAGGGAGCTCATCGATAAAGGGTTGATCCATAATCATATGTGGGGCTTGTTCGCGCAGGATTTCGGCACTTAATGCGTGAAAGGTTCCAGCGTACATCTTAACGGGCCCGATAAGCTTGTGCACGCGGTGAATCATCTCTTGTGCCGCTGCGCGGCTAAAGGATACGAGTAAGATCCTACTTGGATCGATGTCATATTCTTGGACTAGGTAGGCAATTCGTGCAGTAATGGTGGTGGTTTTTCCTGAGCCGGCTGATGCAAGGATGCGCTGATTCTCGGATGAATTACTGGTAATTACTTTGTACTGTTCTTCGTTGACTTGGACTGAGCCGTGACTGAATCCGAGTTCCATGGAACCTGATGGGGATTTATGCCCTTTATATGGGATAGGTGATTAACTCTTAAGCGGGTTGCATGGGTTACATGATACATACACTGTAAAGTCATCGTAGAAGATACCACCCATCAAAGCGGATCTCTTGGGGATTTAAAGCGGATCTCTTGGGGATTTAAAGCGGATCTCTTGGGGATTTAAAGACAGAGAATTTAAAGAAAATACATCCAAACAGGCAAAATACATCCAACCAGGGGGTTTAAGGGGGAGACGTGTGTCCCCCTATATGAGTCTAGTTGAATTAGAAAGAGTAGTTGCACTCCAACTAGATAAATCAAGTGTAAATACATTAGAATCATTAAAAGCACAAAATCACATATATGGATGTTTTATTGTGATGGAGGATTTATGTAATGATACAAAGCTGAATCTTGTCGACATAGAACATCACTTTTCATCTATTGGTATTCGCCATGGATTTGTCATGGATACGTCCCTGCTTCTAAATTCGTTGCCTGAATACAAATTGACATGGCTAGCATACTTTAAAGAGTTACAACAGTCGCGTGATATCGCATTCGTTGATCAAACAGAGGATACTCTCATCGATGTTGTTAGGCGACATGTAAAAGAAGAACACAGCTTTTTAATGAAAGCGATCGAGTCAGGTGTATTGCCACAGGGCACCGTTGCAGATATTGTAGAGATGCTGCTTGCTGGGTTAACTGATTTTGTAGGTAAACAGGAAGACAAGAAGGAAGTTAATAACGAAGTTGTAAATGAAGTTGTAAACGAAGTTAAGAACGAAGTTAAGAACGAAGTTGTGAACGAAGTTAAAAACGAAGTTGTGAACGAAGTTAAAAACGAAGTTGTGAACGAAGTTGTAAACGAAGACAAGAACAAAGTTAAAAACGAAGTTGTAAACGAAGTTGTAAACGAAGACAAGAACGACGTTCCATCTATTTCATTGGTTAAAGCACCTCTAAAGAAAACTCGTTTCGCACGTACCCGTCACGCACTGCATATCACTGTACCTACTAAGAAATATTTGGCAAAAACGCGACGTGTGGTTAAAAAATAAACATTACGATCCACATGTAACATAGCAGGATGCTTGACATTCTTTTGATTCTTCTTGTTCTGTTTCTCATTTTAACCTTTTTCTACAAACAGTCAATATGCGAGTTCCGAATCAATCAGCTCGAATGGACACAGCGCGAAAACATAATTGAACTACTGCAAGAGAAAGTTCCGCTTGTTGTACGAAGTATTCCCTCCGCAGCATTTTGGACACATATGGATGTACAAGCACGTAACTGCTTTTCTACTTTATCGGTGTTTCAGGATATTACATTACCTGACTGGTTACTAGCGAGTAACCAATTAACAAATGATCGCTTAGCGAGTAACCAATTAACAAATGATCGCTTAGCGAGTAACCAATTAACAAATGATCGCTTAGCGAGTAACCAATTAACAAATGATCGCTTAGCGAGTAATCGCTTAGTGATCTCCTGTCCCTGGAAGCACGATCAAGCTGAACTTATTGCATCCGCATCTGGTATATCTATCTGGGCTGCAAAATGGTTAAACCCCGCTGTCATCTCTCGATTTATGTCATATTGGCTATTTCCCAAATATTACTGTTGGGCATCCAACGTAGGACTTCGTAAAATGTCTGCAATCACAACATGCATCTTTCCTGTCGACGGTGAAATCACTGTAAGTCTACTGCCCGAATCCGTTGAAAGCTACTTGCCTGCATCCTGGAATGATTGTTTTCCTTCAGAACTAACCATTAAAGATACACCGTTCATTGCGGATGTAAAATATATTGATATTGTGTTACGTCCTGGTAGCTGTCTATTTGTACCAGCGCACTGGTTTGTGGCGTGGACACAGCATGGAACTGCAAAGTCTATACCCATGGTCTGCCAAATCTCCTATCATTCGCCGATTAGCTATTTGGCATACCAGAGTCGAAAAGTGATCTAAGGTTATAACTGTATAATATAATTAAAGATGGATATGGATACAGTATCAGATGTGGGTGTAGACTGTAACACTGTCTCTTACTGTGTTTCAGATACTGTTTCAGACATAGTCTCTGACACAGACTTAGACACAGACTTAGACTCAGCCCTAGACTGTGTCAGAGACTGTGTCTTAGACACAGAATTAAAGTCAGTTAAAGAAATGGATGAACTAATTCATCAACTACACAGCTTTAATAATATGCACGACAGTATTATTGAACGACTATATACAGTACAGAGTACAATAACCGATTCTATTCTACTGAATGGAGTTGATTTAGATGATATATTAGAAGAGGCATTTCAAAATGCAGCACGCATTGTAGAGGAATCAGGAGAGAATCATTTTACCAAACTGCTTTTAGCTAAATTATAACGGCATATAACTTACAAAAATTGATACGCAATTTATTCTATAAATAAAACAAACAACATGTCACTCGATACTCTCACCAATGAACAGCGCGGTGTTCTCCATGAATTATTAAAAGGTCACAGCATTGCACTTCTCGGCGCAGCAGGGTGCGGAAAGAGTTATTTATTATCCATAATCTATACAGATTTCCCTCGCTTATGGAAACAGATGCATCCTTACAGCGAAGGTACTGTGCAAATTCAGATGTGCGCCCTCACAGGATGCGCAGCACTGCTTCTTGGTCACAATGCCAAAACGGTTCATTCCTGGGCAGGAATTGGACTCGGCAAGGGAACGGTGGATGAACTGTGTCTTAAAATTCGAAAGAATACGCGTGCTAAACGTAACTGGGTAACCACTGACTTACTGATCATCGATGAAATCTCTATGATGACAGCCGAGCTACTGGATAAATTAAGTGAAATTGGGAAGAAAATACGTAAAGATGAGAGAACATTTGGTGGAATTCAACTACTCTTTGTAGGTGACTTCTATCAATTACCGCCTGTTATAAAGCAGGGCGACAAGCAGAGCGACAAGCAGAGCGACAATAAGCAGAGCGACAATAAGCAAGAAGACAATAAGCAGGGCGACAAGAAGAACAATCCCATATTCGCATTTGAATCCACTACATGGAAAGAGGGCATTCACAGTGCCATTGAGCTAACCATGATTCAGCGTCAAAAAGACCCACTTTTCCAGCAAGTTCTTAAAGAGGCGCGCACAGGTGTCTTTACTGAAGAATCGTGTGCACTGCTGCGAAACTACCAGGATCGTGACTGGAAAGCCAATAAGATTCGCCCCACACTACTCTTTCCGCGTCGAGCAGAAGTGGACATGATCAATGAATCGAATCTGAAGGCGCTGATTGCTGCTGCAAAGCCCCGTCAATCCTACAAAGCAAGACTGGTGTACGATGTTAAGAAGATGATTCCCTCCTTTTCCGAGAAGAATGAACAGTTTCAGCGCACAGTCGCTGCACTGGATGCGGAGGCGGCCTACGCCATTGAACTCGAACTTGTAGAAGATGCACAAGTCATGCTCATTGCAAACATTGATCCTGGCGCAGGTCTTGTTAATGGCTCGCGCGGTGTTATTGTAGGCTTCTGTAGAGCAACAACGCATCCCATTGTGGAATTTGTAAACGGCGCGCGGCGGATCATGGGGCCACATAATTGGGTAATTGATGGCTATCCATTCGTTTCACGGGCACAGGTACCATTGCGCCTAGCATTCAGTTGCACAATCCACAAAGCACAGGGAGCTTCACTCGATTGCGCTCTTGTTGATATCGGTCCTAATAACTTTGAATATGGTCAGGCATATGTGGCGCTATCACGTGTGCGCTCCTTGGATGCATTGTTTGTCTATGACTTTGATGCTAGCGCGTTTCGAGTGCATCCACGGGTTAAAGCGTTTTATAAAGGGTTGATAGTGCAGAAGTTGGAGGAGTATCCTATGTTTCATCAAGAAGAGATTAAAGAGGAGCCTGGTGCTAAGGTAGAAGAGGTGCCACAGGTAGAAGAGGTGCCACAGGTAGAAGAGGAGCCACAAGTAGACGAACCGTGTTCCAAACCGAAGGTAGACGAACTGTGTTCCAAACCGAAGGTAGACGAACTGTGTTCCAAACCAAAGGTACAAGAAGAGGAACCAGGGTCTAAACTGAAAGACGAAACAAAAGAGGAACCCACAAATTGGCTCTACGATTCCATCCCCAACACTTGGCTACAAAGTCTTACCCCACAAAAAGATCAACTTCTCAAGCTATCAACGCTGCTTAGTACAAAGGAATTCCTGCCACCCCGCGAACATATCTGGTCTGCTCTCACGGCAACATCGCTCACAGACGTCAAAGTAGTTATTCTCGGCCAAGACCCCTATCCTACACCAGGTAATGCGCACGGTCTAGCATTCTCTGTGCTACCTGATGTTAAATTGGTTCCTGCCTCACTGAAAAACATCTACAAAGAATTGGCGACCGATCTCGGTGTACCTAACAATAGAAAGACGGGCTATTTAGAATCGTGGGCAAACCAGGGCATTCTGTTACTTAATACAGTGTTAACGGTGGAAGCGGGTGCGCCACAGTCGCATGCCAAACTGGGGTGGGAACCCATTACCGATCATTTGATTCGAACCATTGCTGCGCAAACTGAGCGCGTGGTATTTGTCTTATGGGGTAAATCTGCACAGGTAAAGAAGAATATTCTAAGTTTATACCTTGATAAAAATAAACATAGAGTATTTGAATCGGCGCATCCGTCGCCGCTTAGTGCTACAAAGGGATTCTTTGGGTCGCGTCCATTTAGTAGTATAAACGCATGGTTGACGGAGATGGGGCGTGAACCGATTGATTGGTAACAGTTGTTGCCTTGTGACAATTGTTGCCTTATGACAGTTGTTGCCTTGTGATATACGCGTTTTACATACTGCAAAATAACTTATACAATGCAAACTCCTTTCTAGAAATACGTAGATAAATATCTATTATCTTTTTTTTCTCTTCATCGGTCCAATTGGCCCATTTTGTTTTTAGGTCTTCCGTGTCTAACTTGTGCAAGAGGGTGTCTGTATCTAGCGGACTTGCGTTATCCAGTGGACTCGCGTTATCCAGTGGACTTGCGTTATCCAGTGGACTTACGTTATCCAGTGGACTTACGTTATCCATACTTCTACACAGATCTAATATCTTTACATGGTATAGAATGTCATCCGTTTTACGAACGAATGCCGCATTTACGGCGCGCACCAAGCCTACTACGGGCGATACTAAAACGTCCTTTGTCGTCGATGATCACCTCGGATGGCTAAAATGTGACGGTCGCAGTCTAGATACCACCTCCTACAATCTCCTTTTTCAAGTCATCGGCTACACCTTCGGTGGCTCAGGCTCCACCTTTAACTTGCCCGATTCTCAGGGTCGCGCCCTTGGTTCCGTCGGTCCTGTCACGGATGCCGACACACGTAGCCGCACCTATGCACCTGGCGACAGTGTCGGCGAATTGGATCACAAACTCGTTCTCGGTGAGATCCCCTCCCACAACCACGATGATAATGCACCTATGCAAGCACCCCCGCTTGCTGGCAATACTAGCACCGCTAGCACAGGTATCACCCATAACGGTACAGGCCCAGTTGGCTCAGGTGACGGCTATGGTCTGATGTATCAGGACGGACACAGCACCATGAATGCCGCCGTGAATGACGGCAATGAACCCAACTTGTTTACTTCCATTCGCGCCCTCACCATAACTGACCCTGGACACAAGCACCAGATTGCCTCCAACGGCGGTGATCAATACCACAACAACGTGCCTCCCACCCTGTTTTACGGTAATCTGTTCGTATATTCGGGCGTGCCTATTGTAGGCAAATTCCCCTTTACTATCGGTATGAATCCCATGCTGATCTGAGAATTTGCCCATTGTAGGCAAATTCCCCTTTAGCATCGGATTCGTACCGATGCTAAACTGAGAATTTGCCCATTGTAGGCAAATTCCCCTTTAGCATCGGATTCGTACCGATGCTAAACTGAGAATCTCGTGCTAAACTGAGATTCCCATGCTAAACTGAGATTACCCTTTAGCATCGGATTTGTACCGATGCTAAACTGATAATCCAATAATATTCCTACACCTATATAAATGACTGATGACTTCTTTGAAGTGTCCTGTCCGCACTGTGATGGCCCTGTAATTATCAATAAAAACGAGGTAAATTGCCGTATTTTTAGGCACGGTAGCTTTAAAGTCAACAATGAACCCATCCCTCCTCATGCGCCTAAGGTGGAATGTGATAGACTTGTAGAGCAATCCCTTATTTTTGGCTGTGGTAGACCATTTCGCGTCGAGGATGGATCGGATGCGTCTGGGAATCGAATTCTTATAGCGGTTGTGTGTGATTATATATAAATTGTGTTACTATACTGTGTATAAAATAATTCATATCTCCCGATACTAATTATTTTATGGTCTATTAACAAATGGGGTGCTGTATGATGAAAATTATGATGGACCCTGCCATTATTGATGAGATTGAGATTGTTAAAGATCCGTCGTCAATTATACGTATTTCTTCTAGTACGCGTAATATTAAACTACCGTCGTTGCCTGATACGAATGCAGTAACGAATGCATTAACGAATGTAGCGACGAATGCTATAGATGTACAAATTCAAACCGACATGGACGATTTCTCAAGTGACGGTCTAAGTCAAAATGATCTTCTCAAGGAATACAAAGAGAACATAAATTATAATATACCCTATCAATTCACAGACATTGTTGATCATAAGCATACCAAATATATGCAGTATTATGACCCCGCCACAATAAATCAAGACAGCAAACAGCGCACATTATTTTGGGGGCTCGGTATTGAGAACGAATCCTATTTTATGATTCGCACAAAGCAGTCTAAATTTGCAGACCTCAGACATAAGCGCGAACGATACAGCGTCGATTATTTTAAAAACTTTAAGCCCGAACCCTTGGCAAAGACCCTGCAGTCAATTGCATCGCAGAATCGGCAGCAGCCAATACAGTATCCCATCTACGTGAATGCACACAGCTTTCAAGCCACAGACAGTAAGAATGAGCATCGCACCATCTATGATGAATTCTCCACGCCCAACCACAAATTTACCGAGTCTATCCACGACGTACTTCTAAGAGAATCGACCTTTTATAAAGAAGTATATGATAACTCGGTCGTATTTGACGGGGATTCCATTGAATTCATTACACAGCAGTTCTACAATACAACCGTTGCAGACTGTGTTGCAGAACTATGCACCTTGAAACGGAACTTTTTAAAGGAAATCTCGCCTTATTTTACACAATGGGGTGAGATTACCTTTCCTGACCATAACTATGGCCTTGTCACCTTTCTGACAACGTATCGACGGAATCTCGGCATCTGCAATAACGGCACACTGCATCTGAATATTACGTTGCCCACTGTGCTTGAAAATGGTATTATTGTCAATAAACACAAGTTTGCAGAGGATCACCTTCGCTTAATCACCTGTATTCAGATGGTCGAACCCCTGTTGGTGGCGTGTTATGGTACGCCAGACGTATTCTCGGTAGTAGACGATAACGCATGCAACTATTCGGTTGGCAGCCTGCGCGTAACACTCAGTCGATACATTTCACTTCAGACATTTGACGTAGATCGTCCCGTGAATGGCAAGTTGCTTTTACATCCCACCCCCGCCGATCCTAACTTTTGGTACAATCAATTTCACGATGTACCCTATGTTCTCAACCGAGAGATTGGCTACGATGTGAACTTTAATAAATTCAAGAATCACGGTATTGAGCTGCGCTTCTTTGACTGGTTTCCTGAGAAGTACATTGGAGATGTGCTAAACTTTATTATTCTACTCGCACAGCATACTACATGCACGGCTTCTTATAACAAGGATCGTGGCTCTTTTTCCTTTGATAAAACTCGATACAATTCAATTATTATGGGGTGTTTAAGGAAGGGTTTCAGTCACATACTGACCATAGATGAATGTAATGTGATTCTTGGCGATCTTCGGTTGCCTTTTGTAACGGAGTGCATGGCGCCTCATACACTCCTGTCCTATATCAGCGATGCACTGTATGATCTATACAAAGACGGTGAGATTGTAAAGAATATGTCACCGAATATGGTGAAACCTTGCATACATAATTACAATAAAGAGGCATATCGACTGTTGTATGGGGATATTTATGGGGAATACTAGGAATACGAGGAATACTAGGTTACGAGGAATACGAGGAATACTAGGTTACATAATTATGATGTTACACAATTATAAATTTGATATAAAGAATCCAACTGTATATAATGTAAATAAACAAATCTTCTTTCTCCGGTTTTAATATCGGAATGTCTGCTTCCATCGTATCTCCCTCATTGCGCGCTAAATCTGCTAAATTAGACGAGGTCGAGGAGCTAACTACCGCAGTCTCTGCTGCTACCTCTACTACTACAGCTGTAGTCGATGGATTCATTGAGCCCATTCTCCGCGAGAACCCCACGCGTTTCACCCTATTTCCTATTATGAAACCGAAGCTCTTTCAGAAATACAAGGATCACCTGGCCGTCTTTTGGACGCCCGAAGAGATTGATTTGGCAAAGGACATGAAGGACTGGGTCAAACTGACGGATAACGAGCGGTTCTTCATTAAAAACGTTCTCGCCTTCTTCGCGGGCTCGGATGGGATTGTGCAGGAGAATTTGGCAGCACGGTTTATGCACGAGATTCAGTTGGCAGAGGCGCGCCAATTCTACTCGGTACAATTGATGATGGAGGCGATCCATTCTCAGACGTATTCCCTGCTGATTGACACGTACATTGAAGATCGATCGGAAAAAGATCACCTGTTCAATGCCATTCAAACGATTCCCTGCATTAAATTGAAAGCGGACTGGGCCAAAAAGTGGATTGAATCCCACGAAGAGAACTTTGCCACGCGTCTCATCGCCTTTGCCGTTGTCGAAGGCATCTTCTTCAGCGGCTCCTTCTGTGCCATTTATTGGCTCAAGGAGCGCGGATTGATGCCTGGTCTTACCGTGTCCAATGAATTTATCGCGCGCGATGAGGGGCTGCATACTGATTTTGCCTGTGCATTGTATGAGGAGATTGAGCATAAGTTGCCTAAGGCCAAGGTGCACAAGATCATTCGCGAAGCTGTTAAGATTGAGAAGCAGTTTATTACGGAGTCGCTCCCCTGCAATCTGGTTGGCATGAATAACAAACTGATGGCACAGTACATTGAGTTTGTGGCGTCGCGTCTAAGCAAACAGTTGGGCTATGGTGAACTGTATGCAACTGCCAATCCGTTTGATTTTATGGAGCGGATCTCGTTGGAGGGGAAGGATAATTTCTTTGAGAAGCGGGTGACAACATATGCAAAGGCGA
>Ga0208499_1000543_pt1 | contig 13440 bp, 10 predicted proteins | sample CryBogCBE07Jul09_FD_185504 | JGI IMG/M metagenome (GOLD analysis project Ga0208499, IMG submission 185504) | Freshwater microbial communities from Crystal Bog, Wisconsin, USA - CBE07Jul09 (SPAdes) (version 2) | ecosystem: Environmental > Aquatic > Freshwater > Lake | place: Crystal Bog... | reverse complement strand
GAACCCTCAGCCTATCAGCGACAGCATATTCCACGGCCCCGTCACGCCAGAGCTTCTGCGCGTGCTGGAAGAAACCAACGAAGCAAAGCGACAGCAGTCCATTAAACTGCTCGGCCCGAAATGGCTGCTCCACCCATCCAATCAACAAAGGAAAAACAATGTCAGTGTATAGAAAACTCCAAGCAGTTCGATACGAACTCTCCAAGCTAAACCTCAAGAAGTCCGGCAAGAATAAGTTCGCTGGCTTTGAATACTTCGAGCTTGGCGACTTCATGCCAACTGCCCACAAGCTGATGGACGCCGTAGGCCTATGCGGTGTGTTTAACATCAATACCGCCGTCACCACACTGGACATATTTGACAACGAGCCCAACGGCGGATCAGTTCAGTTCAGCAGCCCCACCGTCATGGCAGAGAACGCCAAAGGCCAGCCTATCCAGTCTCTGGGTAGCACGCATACCTACATGCGCCGATACATGTGGTTGATCGCCCTAGAGCTATCAGAGCATGACGAAGTAGATGCCGTTGCCGGTTCCACGCCGCCAGCCAAGCCCAAGCCAGAAGCCAAGACAGTAGTGGCAGAATTACCAAAGACCGCCCCAGCAGAAATGTCCGGCGTAGAAGGCCCTTGGATGCTCAAGATAACAACCGATCCTGGCGCTGATATCGACAACTGGGTGGAACTATTACTCGAAGCAACCAAGCTCGCTCTGGAAATCGCCAAGAGCAAGTCGGACGTGATGTCCATCTTCAAGGTAAACCAAAACATCTTCAGCACACTCAAGTCTGTTAACCAGACCAAGTGGGACGAACTGATGGCAATCTTCAAACAACACAAGGAATCAAAAGCATGAGCAACCAATACCCAAACTCCGGCGCACTGTTCGCAGCCAAACTGCCAAAGCGTAGCGAGAAAGCCCCCGACTACAACGGCAGCATCGACCTCGACATCAGCCTGCTCCAGCAACTGATCCAAGAATCCGAAGACGGCTTCTCGGTAAAGGTAAAGATCAGCGGATGGAAACGCCAAGGAACCAAAGGCACTTTCCTGAGCCTGAAGTACGACGACTACAAACCTCAGGCACCACGTCAGGCTCCACGCCATGACATGCCCGAGGAAGACTTGCCATTTTGACCATGACACATCCACACTTCGAGGCCGTAAAGGTCGCCATCAAGCAGGATAAGACTGGGTATATCCTTACCCTGAATATCCATCCTGACGAAGTGCCTGATGCCATCATGCGCGACTATGTTGGCGCACGGTATCAGGTGGTCATGGTTCGCATCAATGAAAACGAGCGACCCATGAACCGCGAACAGGAGCTGCCCCGCCCCAAGGACATCGTCCAACAGGCAGGAATGCTCTGCGCCGACCGAAAGTTCCAAGAGTGGTTACATGAGATCGGCCACACCTTCGAGGCATCCGAGGAGGAAGCTATCGAATGGCTACGTGAAGAACTGCACATTCAATCCCGCACTGAGTTGAAAACCAACCCAGAAGCAGCACAACAATTTAAATACATTCTCCAGGAGTTCAAAGCATGGATGACCGCTTAATCCCTTACTCAGTCCACTTGCGACGAGACATCTACGACAAGCTGAAAGAAGCAGCTGGCCAACGCAAAGCCTCTTCACTGGTCCGCGACGCCATCACCATGATCGTTGAAGGCGACAGTCAGTACATGGCAGGCTACAAGAAGGCCATGCGCGACGCCGAGGAAGTGGTCAAGCGCCACAAGCTGGTATCGAGCATCGCCATCTCGGGCGTGCCCATCACCGACATGATTGTGGAACAGTTAACACAACTGACCAACGAGGCAGGCTATGAGCAAGCCAAAGCTTGAAGGCCTTGAGGCACTGGCGGCACCACCGCCGGTCCCCAGCATCGAGGAAATGACACTGCTGGACTTCTTCGCAGCGTTCGCCCTCATGGGCTACGACGATAGCTACACCTCAAAAGGGAAAGCTATCCGCGCCTATGAGACGGCCAGAGCGTGCCTTGAGGAACGGATTAAGTGAATAACAAGCTAAGCGCAAAGGAGAGGCGTCATCTCAAAAGGGTGAAGCTTCTCCCGTGCTCAGTATGCAATGCACCTGGACCCAGCGCCGCCCACCACTTCCGGCAGCGCAGTCAGTACACGTGCATCGCCCTCTGTTACGACTGCCACCAAGGACCTAAGATGGGTATCCACGGCGAGAAGCGGGCATGGATCATTGCCAAAATGGATGAGCTGGACGCCCTAAACGTTACCATCCAGCGGCTAATGGAAAACTATCCAGAATCCGCTGAGTGGTAATAATTCCAGTTAGCTCACCCGAGCCAACATCTTCTCAGCAAAGTCGCGGCGCTGTTCCTTAATCTGGTCTATGCGTCGCTTTTTCTCTTCTCCGGTCATGTCTTTATTGGCCACAACCATTTCAATCTGCTTGGTGAACTGACCAATCTGCTTCTGGGCAGACGTGGCTATCGCAGCCTTGGCATACTCTTCTTGGTGTTGACGCAAGAAAGCCATCGCCCGATCAGTCTGGCCAGAATTCTTCAAAGACGTGAAAGTGTTCTTCACTTCTTCCAAGTCGTGGAACTTGCCCATAGCTTCCTGCAAGATAGCCCCGCCATCCCGAGCGAACAGTGAACCAATCACAGGCGTCTGAGACAAGTCGCCGGCCACCGGAGCGCCCTGCATCTTGGAGCCAACGATGCCATCAGTAATGTGCATCAGAGCCATGCCCATCGAGCTGGTATAGCCACCAATGACGTGATCGATCATGACGGGCGACAGATTCAAAGCGCCTCCAATCTCCTGAGCAATGCCAGAAGTGCCAGGACGGATGCGTTCGCCGGGCAGCATCTTCAACTCACGTTCGCTCTGGATCGTCTCACCAGTCTGCAAGGATGTATTGGTGTAAGCCTCCAAGCCAGGGCGAACAGCTTGAGCCACAGCAGAAGTCTCAAGGCCGGGGATCATCCGCATGGCCGTCATCTTCAGGCCGTCGATCGCCGACTTGTCGTGCTTCATGAACAGCTCGACCATCGCCTCAGGCACCGACTTGAACAGCATACCGGCTTCAAACGGAATTGGAATCTTTACCGGCTCTTCCAAGCCTGGGAAGGGCATGTACCAGTTGGAATACTTCTGGTCCAGCATGGCGTCACGGTAGTGCTTGTTGTCCTGCATAAGCGCAGAGTAAAGCATTGTCGCGCCAGCAATCATCGCACCGCGAGCAAGGATCTTCTGCTTAATACGCAGCTGCTCTTGCATAGGCATCTCGCCACGAATGGCTGCGATCAACGTATTGACGCCTTGGATCTGAGAGTTAATGAACGGGTTCAGCGCATTCAAGATATGGATACTGGGAGACAAACCACGCTTGGTAAAGTTCATCGACTCCAGCGCCATCAGGTTGGCGTCAAACTCATTCAGACCTTGATGCAGGTAGCTGTCATAGCGAATCTGGCGGGTCGCAGCATCGGCTTGAGCGTGCAAGGCATGGGCCATAGCCAAGGCGCTGGAAGCGTTAACACCACCGGCTTGAGCCTGACGCAGCACACGGGCAATCTCTTCTGGTTGGCCAGTGAACAACTGACCGCCCGACAGGCCACGCTTGACCATCAAACCGTCTTTAACGCTCTGCAAGGAATCAACGATCTTGCCAAAGTCAGAGCCCGCCACCAGGGCAGAAGACATCGTATCCTTGAAGACGATACGCGCTGCCGAGATAGGGTTAGCAACGAACATTTCTTTCAGGACGGTACTGGGAATGCTCATCACCTTGAGCCATGTGCTCATCTGTGTTGGAACACCTTCCAAGCCCTTGATGAATAACTGGGTAGGAATGTTCAGCTTCTCAGTAGCGGCGTCGTCAAAGACGGCATACTTGCTCTTGCCTTGGACTTTGAACTCCACGGCCTTTTCCATGTTCTTCGGAGCCTTGTCGCGGATATCGACTAAGCCGATCTTCTGCAGCTCAAACATAGAATTCTTAACCGCCTGGTTACGCATACCCATGCTTAGCAGCATGTTGGCATTACGCACAGAGCTCTCAGCAAAGTCCAAGATCCGCTGGTCGCCGCCAATCAGAGCTTTCAACTCAGGCTGGGTCTTGATGTTGCCAACCTTAAAGATCGACTCACCATTGGACATCATGGAAATAGTTCCATCAGGCTCTTCGCGGTAGTAAGGAACGTAGTCCCGACGCGCCAGCAGCTTGTCAGCGGTGGCTTTGGGGATAGCGCCAGCATCCACCGCGAACTTCATCATGTTGGAGTTGAAATTCTGATAGGTTTCGTTGGCCTTCTCGAACGTCTTGATCAGCTCAGGATGTTGCTTGATCTCATCCATCGCCGCCTTCAATGACTTGGCATTGACGATACTCGGGTCAAAGTTCAACTGTTCCAGCGTCGCACCACCCTTACGCACCCGCTCGGCGATAGCCCACAGCGAATACAAGGCATTGGTAGCTTCACGGCTGCCGGTAATCTTGTCGGCAGGACGCAATTCAGTAAAGACCTGCTTCAGGCTTTCCTTGCCATCGGTCTCGTAGAGCGAACGCTTAGCGCCATCCACGACGCCTTTCTTGAATGTCAAGGCACCGTTCTGGATGACGGCACCCAAGAAGTTCAGACGCTGCTGATAGAACCGCAGGTCGGACATCATCTGGTTACCAGCCGAGTCGCTGATCAACCGTTGGCCATTGGCATCCTTGATCTGTGTAAGCTTCAGGAAAGGACGGTATTGATCTTGGACTTTCTGGATCCAGCCAAGCGACGCACGGCCAAAGGCAGTCTTATTAAACTGCTCCATGAATGGGCGCTCAGACGACAAGACTTTCTTGGTCAGGTCGGCAGCCTTCTCGAAGCCAGGGTTGTACTTGGTACGGTAAACGGCTTCACTGGTAATATTACCAGCGCCCTTCTCACCGCCCTCGACCACAAACTTGCGGGCATTGGCAACGATCTGCTTCACGTCATTGTCGGTCATCCCGCCAATACCAAACTTGTCGTAGACCCAGCGACGAATGGTGTCATAGATCTGCTTCAGGGCACTGCGCTCAGCCGGTGTCGAGGTTTTCTCGCTCTCAGCCATTTCCGCCAAGACTTCTTCTGTGGCCACCTGACGCGATAGATTAGAGCCCTTCAGCTTCTCATCAGCAGCTTCACGAACGGCCTTGTTGCCTTCGTAGATCTTGTCCATCGTGCGGCCATACTGGTCACCCAGCATCTCGCGCAAACCAAAGTGGCCTGCTGCTTCGTGGGCCACAGTGGCAAACAGATCTTTAACATCTGCCAAGTTACTGCTGACGATGTGAACAATCTTGGAGTTGGGATCGTAGACACCAGGGATCTGGCCAGTCACCTTATCGCGCTCAGCTTGGGCACGAATGTGATCAGGCAAAGTAGATTCATCGGCGTGAACTTGTATCTCAGGGGCATTCGCCCAGCCTTCTCTGATCTGGTTAACCAGTCTTTGTACCAAGTTGACCGGCACGCCCTTGGCCTCGCCCTGCACACGGTACAGATTATCTGTACGTACAGGATTAGCTTTGGCAATCTCAGTATTGGCTGCTTGAGTCTGTTTGTAATCCGACTCTAATTGCTTGACATGCTGTTCCAGTGCATCATGCTGATTCTTGGCATTGATTTGATTTTGCTCAGCATCCCAGGTGCGGTAATCGGCATCACGGATCTTTTGCTTAATATGATCTTCTGCCTTCAGGCTGCGGTCCAAATTAACATTCGGGTCATCGGTGTTAGCCATTTCTGCACGCAATTGAGGCGGCAGATACTCGTCAAATGTCCCGTCAGCAATACGGGCAGAGATCGTAGATGGTAATGATCCACGCTTGGACGCTGACAAATCTTTACGGTCAACATCCAGCGCATCTTGCGGATGCAGGTTGCCGTTACCGTTTTTGTCAACCAATAACTTACGCAGGCTCTCACCCTTTTTGTTTGACTCGGCAACAGCCTTCTCGGCCTCTTTTAAGTTCGCCCGAGCATCGGCCAGCTCAGGTGGCTCAGCATTGGCTTCCAAGTCGGGTTTGGCTTTGAACTGTTCGGGTTTACCCTTCTCAACCAAATCATTAAACTCTGGGTTTTCCAAGAACTTGCGCTCACCGGCTTCAGAGAACAACTGCAAGAAGGCATCCTTGGACTCAGCAGGCATGGAGCGGAACTGTTCCAAATGCTCAGGCTCATGGTCAGGGAAGAGGCTCTTGAACTCTTCGTCGTACTGACGGCTCAAAACATTCTTACGAACGTCTGACATCTCGGGAGCGGCTTCCTTGATAGGCTGTGCCGTGATCTCGCCGGTCTTGGGATCTTGAACCAACTCATGGCCAATCTTAGCCAAGGCGCTCTTCTTACGAGCAATGTCGATCGCCGGATCAGCGCTCATCGTGCTCTTGACAATGTTCTGAGCTTGGGCAGTAGTGTCAGCAGCCTTCTGTTTCTCAAGGGCAGCCAGTCGATCACGAGCAGCCTGCAGCATATTCTGGTTGGCTTCGTTACCAGCAGTGGCCAGACGAGCGCGCAAGGCATCGGCATTGCCAACAGGCGACGGGGCAGGGGCTGGTGCGGGCTCAGGAGCGAGCTCGGGTGGTAACGTTACCACTGGACGAGCAACTTGCTTGCCGTTTTTATCCAGCACAGACTCATAGCCCAACTGCTTCAAGGCGGCGTTCTGACGCAGCGCATTGATAGATGGATCGGGACTAAACGTGGTGGACAGGACTTGGTTAGCCTGAGCTTGCTTAGCCTGCTCCTGCGCCTTCTGAGCGGCAGCATCACGTTTGGCAGTAGCCTCACGCGCCTCTCTAGCAGCTTGCATGAAGGCGGCATTGGCTTGGCCAGCAGGTGCTTCCAAGTTTGCACGCATGGTCTCAGGGTTAGCTTGCAGCGGAGCAGCTGGTGCTGGCGCTTCAACTGGTGCGGGCTCAGCGATAGGCTTAGCTACCAGGTTACCCTTCTTGTCCGGCACAGCCTCATAGCCCATCTGCTTCAGGGCTGAGCTCTGCTTCATGATGTTCATGGCAGGGTCGTTGCTGAACGTCGTGCTCAGGATCTGGTTGGCACGCTTATCGGCAGCAACGCGCATGGCATTCTGGGTGGCAACATCACGCTGTTCTGCGCCTTCACGACCAGCCTGCAACAGGTTCTGATTGAAGCCAACGTTACCAGTAAGCTGAGCAGCCATGTCCCGACCGGGCAACGTAGCGCGTGTAATCGGAGGAGCATTGTTAATAGGAGCGGCAGCCGTCTCTTGAGGAATGGCCGTCTCCATAGCCGACTGGGCTTGAGCCGCAGCATTGATCTTGGCCGTTTTGTCAGCCAACACCACCGGCATGATGGCATCTTTTCGCTGGTCGAATTCCAACTTCAACGGCTTGAGAACGTCGTTCAAATGTTGATCGGCAGCAGTCTTGGCATCGTTGTAAGCCTGGACCTCTTCCTCGGGCGCATCCTTCTTAGGCTTGCTTGGAATCTGGTTACGCAGATCAGCCTGCTCCGCCTTGGCATTCTGAAAGTCTTCGTGCAGTTTGAGCAGATTCTCAGGCTTGTTTGCCTCGGCTTCAGCGGCATCAGCAGCGGCTTTGGCGGCAGCAGCATCACGCTCACCTACAGCCTTGGCAGCCTGGCTCTTCTCGGACAAAGCACCGAGCACGCCCATAGGAGCCATCAGAGCGCCACTTAAAGCAGCGCTACCGTATTGATGTAGGGCATCATCGTCGAACAGCTTATCGCCGTTGTATGCACGCTCTAAGGCCGTCTGCGCCACCATGATGGGCACGCCACTGACCAGACCAGTCTTGAGGCCGTCTTGAATGGATTCACCAAAGCTCTTCTTAGCCAGCTGCTCTTGAGCCAGCTTCTCAGCCTCGCTCATCGCACCCTTCTCAACAGCTTCCTCTACGCCTCTGCCAAAGATCTTGCCGATGACTTGCTTACCAAGAGGAATGGAAATATGTGCCACGTCCAGAGCGGCCTGAGGCACGGCATAACCCAGCGCCTTCAGGGAATCCACATCCACATCACGACCTTGAGCCATCTGAGTAGCCGCAGTCTGGGCGACGTTTTGACCGTAGTGCTGAGCCAAGAACAAAGCAGCAGGGCCAACCACGGGCAGCAGCGCTTCAGCAGCACCATACTCAGCCACCGTAGGAGCAACCTGACCCACCAAAGCAGGCAGGTCTTTTAAGCCAGCGCCAATAGAGCTTAGGATGCCCTTCTCTTGGTACGCCTTCTGGATATCGCCAAGAATGTCCACCGAGGGAGCGGCAGTCTTGTTGTATTCCTCTGCACGCTCTGCACCGGCCCGAGCAGCTACATCTGAGCCAACGAACGGGGCAGTGAGCGCCGTGCGGAGATTGGAGTAGATCTCATGACCACCACGCTCCAGCTCGCTCATCAAACCAGCCTGTGGCTTAGGAGCCTCCGGTTTGGGGGCGGCCTTGGGAGTTAAATCGTCAAGGGTTCCATTGAACTCTTGCCACTTGGGAGCCATTGAAGGCGCATCCAACTGCCCCGTAAATTCTTGAAACGGCATGACCGATCCTTTTATTGTTCAACCACTTGCTTACCGTTTGGCAATTCATATACGCGCTTGCCACCGCTGGTGCCCACAAACTTTGCGCCAGCCGGTAGGCCAGCCGGTAATGGTGCATTTTGATTGAACATTGCTTGAAGCTGGTTCTGGTAGCCAACAATCTTCTTGCGAGCCTCTGCGCGGTCATCTTCGCTGGCAGTCAAATCACCAAGCGTCTTTTGTGCAGTATTCATGGCGCTCACAATATCATTCCGCAACTGGGCCTGATACTGAGGCGAGTTTTTGTATTGCTCAGCCAACTGCGGATTGCTTGCGAATGCCGACAAGGTTTTGATTTCTTGGGACGGAGCATTAGCACCAATTGCCGCTTGCTGCAGACCATACTGACCGCGAATATTTTCGCCTGCCAAAGTAGTCATGCGTTGCTGCTCAGCATCAAAAGCATGAGAGCCCGCACTCAAAGCAGCTTCAGCCGAGCGAACCTGAGCCGACTTGGCTTCCTTAACGCTGTCAGCAGCCATACGGGTAAAGCCCATGTTGTTAGCCATAGCCGCAACATCCAAGTTCTGACGCATCTTTTCATGCTCTTCTTGGGCTTTGTCAATCTTGTCCATATCATCTTTGTAACTCTTGAGACCAGTGCCCGCACCTTGTGCAATAGCCTCCCAAGGATTACCAGACCTGATCATGCTCAAGCCAGCCAACAAGGTATTGATTCCAACAGAATCTTGCTTGTTCTTTTCCAACTTGCTATCCAACTTATCCAGTCGGTCAAGGTCTTTCTTGAATGCAGGATCACCGCCCACAGCATCTCTAAACTTCTGTGCTTGGATCTCAAGATCAGCATCATCAGAGCTATATACCTGAGGCAGCATACCTTGGGCCTGAGCAACGTGATCTTTCAAAGTCATATTAGCATCATCACCCAAGGCTTTCTTGGCATCTGCAATCATCTTACCGGTGGGCGATACAAACGATCCCAAACCTTGACTCATTGCTGAGTTGCCGCTGGTAATATTACCAGTTGCTCCGGGTCCCACTGGAGCCGCCGGAGCCGCTGCGGGAGGCTGAGAAAGCGAAAGTGCTGGAGCCGCTGCTGGGCCGCCAGGAGGCGTTTGAGTTCCAGCCGCCAAACGAGCATCGGTAGGATTTGGTCCTGCGGGAGCTAGATTCGTTGCAGTATTGGGCACAACGGACGGAGTAGAGGCCAATGTGCGCGGATCGATCGGATGCGGCTGCATGATGTTTTCGTAAAACGACGTGCCCAATCTACGCAACAGTGGAACCTGATTATTTTCAGGAGCGCCTTGTTGAGGCAACAGCGGGGTGTCTGTGTAAATAGGAACATCGCCCAGCACAGACTGACTTTTCGGCATAACAAAGCTGCCGTCAGTGCTTCCGGCATAGCTTGGAATATGACCCCCGCCCGCATAACCAACAATACCGCCGCCAGCCATACTCTCAATATTTCTAGCAGGCAACTGACCAATACCCTGGTTCTCCGGCAAGTTAGCTGCAGGAGCGCCTTGAGGCATAGGAGGGGCGGCTTGCTGAGCGGGGGCAATACCCTGTACAGCCTGTTGGGCCACGGTAGGCTGAGTAGCGTTAACCTGAGGAACCTGAGCGGACTTCTTCATGTTGGCAACATACGTCGCCATTGATACAACCGTAGGACCGTAGACGGGATCGTCCATGTGCTGTTGGGCATATTGCTGAAGCTGGTCCAGCGGCATACCCATCATGTCTTGCTGCAGCTGAGCAATGACAGAAGGAGATAAATTTGACGGAGCGCCAGGTGCCACCTGTCCCATCATCGCGTTAGGTGAAGTCGCCATGTTTAATCCTTAGTGCAATTTGGAAACAGCCAGTGCAGCCAAGCCGCCCTTACGCATACCGCCCTCTACTACGCCGCCGCCCTTCTTGCCGCCAAGTTTACCAGCACCAATAGCCGCTGTACCCAAGCCAGCCGCAATAGAAATGGGCGAAGGATTGGAGTAGATGCTGGTAGTGCTTCCACTGGTTGGCATAGCATTCATGATGCTGTTCAAGAAGCTGAGCTGCTGATATGGCAACTGTTGTTGGTTGAGGTAGTTTTGGTAAGCAGCAGTATCCAAGTTTTGTTGGTACTGTTGCTGTTGAGCGCCCAACTGGTTCTGCAAGTTAGCAATACCAGTCTGCTGTTGATACTGAGTGTTACCCAAGTTACCCAAGTTAGCTGCCGCCGTATTGGCCGCTTGCTGACCCTGCATGTAATAGTTGGCACCAAACTGCTGCTGGTTGGCATTAAGCGCATTAGCTTGCTGACCGTAGTTGGCAGCATTCAAAGCGTTTTGCATTTGTTGCGAATAGCCAAACTGGTTAGCCGCCTGCTGTGCTTGTTGCGTTGCCAAATTGGTGCTTTGGTTGGCCAACTGCGATTGCATGTTCTGACCGGATCCCAAGCTCTGAACGCCGAGCAAAGCCTGCAAGTTGGTATTGCCAACGTTGTAGCCCATTTGCTGGTTGGCAAGGTTAGCCGCCTGCTGGTTGGCAGCAGTGTTCATGTTGGCCGCTTGGTTGAACTGGCCTTGCTGTAAACCATACTGACCAGCAAGCGCTTGGTTGGCCAGCGAGAACTGATTCTGTGCAGCCTGATTAGCCAAGCCGAATTGGTTAGCGTATTGCTGGTTAGCCAAGTTGGCAGCCTGCTGGTTCGACAGATTAGCGATGCCAGTTTGCTGAGCCATAGACGCATTTTGCAAACCGTACTGACCAGCCAAAGACTGGTTAGCCAAAGCAGCTTGCTGAGCCAACTGGGCATTCTGCAGACCAGTGTTGTAGCCCATCTGTTGATTTGCCAGACCAGCTTGCATGTTGGCCGATTGATTTGACTGCTGAGCCTGCAAACCAGTTTGAGCCTGCAAACCTTGGGTTTGTAAGTTTGCCGACAGATTCTGCAAATTGGCTTGCTGTTGGTTTGACTGGTTTGCCAAAGCGGCTTGTTGGCCCAACGTAGCGCCCAGATTCTGGGTCTGTAAATTAGCGCCAAGGTTTTGTTGACCAACAGTAATGCCGGCTTGTTGGTTGGCTTGCTGTGCTTGCAGGTTAGCCTGTTGCTGGGCGTTGAACTGCTGAGCTGCCTGACCGTAGGCAGTGTTGTAACCTTGACCGATCAGGTTGGACATGGCCAGCTGGTTTGATTGGTTCTGCAGGGCATCTTCCACGGCGGCACGGCTACCACCAAAGGCACCGGCTTGGGTCTGACGCGCTTGGTTTGCAGCCTGTTGTTGGCCCTGTTGCTGTGCAAGCAGTTGCTCTTGCGGAGCCAACGATGCCTGAAGATAGGGGTTCATGAACTGCTGAACAGTTCCGGGCGACGTAAAGTCTTGAGCCTGCACTTGCGAGGCGGGACCCATTTGATAGTTCTGAAGGCTAGGCCCAGACACGCCTTGGGCAGCTTGCATCTGGAAGTAGTTGGGATTCAGTGCGCTGATCTGCTGGGCGGTAACGTTACCAGGCTGATTAAATCCTGCGGCGTTAATGGTAGGCGCAGCACCAGCCTGAGCAGCTTGGCCTTGGGCGGCGTTTACGCTGGTAGCATTGGCATTCTGAGCATACGCTTGGGGCGCATTACCCATTTGGGCAGACTGAGCCTGAACGCCGGTAATATTACCAGGGTTCTGCATCTGATAGTTCTGCAGGCTTGGCCCCTGAGCAACCATCATGCTGTACTGGCCAGGGTTATATCCGGGTTGGTTCTGATATGTACTGCCGTATTGCTGACCGCCGTACTGGGCATTCAGCGCATTCATGCCTGCCGTGGCTGCCATCGTGCTGGCATTGCCGATTTGAGGGGCTACCTGCATGTTACCGGCAGCATTGAAGGATTGATTCTGCAGATTACTAAAGCCTGCCACCTGACCGCTGGGACCAGCTTGCCCGCCGGTGTAAGGCTGATAAGGTGTCAAACCATTGCTGGTGCCGCCGGTGGTGGATGGAACACCAACCAGGCCAGCAGCCATTCCCAATAGGTTCTGACCCGTCGTTGCCGCATAGGGAGCAAGCACACCGGAGGTAGACTGCATCGAAGAAGGCGTAGAAGAACTGCCGCCACCGCCGCCACCCAAATAGAATTTGAAGTCGGGCATCAACAGTTTCAGCATTTCTTTAAACATAACTCACCTCAAATCCTAATTTCAATGGTCGTATACCGTTTGTAATAGCCTAGCCGCTTTGCAAGCTTAGCCACCGAATCTCTGACCGCACCCTGTAGTTTAGTCGCACCAAAATTCTTGGCAAATACTTTCAGCTGCTCAGACAGATCTTCTGTAAAAATATTCTTCCCACCAATAAACGTAATGAACGCAACACGGTCATTGGGGTAGTTGATAAACGATAAACTGACCGCACCGCGAATCACATTTTCATCGTCCACAAAGACGCCTAAAGTCCACTGTCCCGTCGCCAGATAGACCTTAATCTGATCTGTCGTGTAATCATCACCGCCAAACTCGTTGGCCCTATCCACCATCCCTACAATTGACGGCCATACTTGATGGACCAGATCAGTCGCTACATGCTGCAGTTTCATGCGGGCAATGCTCTCGCAGCCTTAGTATCATTAGCGTAAGCGTGCTTGCTACCCAAGGTGTGCCTACGGTCATTCTGGATTCGATCAATCATGGCGTAGAGCTGCTTAGCGCCAGCGTTGGTGGAACCATTACCAAGTTCAGAAACAATTCGGGCAGGAACCACAAACTCGCCTTCAGCCAAACGTGCAGGCTGGTGCTGACCAATCTGGGCAGGGATACTGTCCGACACGCCGTCGCCAGGACCGCGCAACAGTTGGCCGCCATCAGAGTAGCTGCCCAAGTTAGAGATGCCACCATCAGCATATTTCATCAGACGCTCGACG
>Ga0208499_1000541_pt1 | contig 13487 bp, 8 predicted proteins | sample CryBogCBE07Jul09_FD_185504 | JGI IMG/M metagenome (GOLD analysis project Ga0208499, IMG submission 185504) | Freshwater microbial communities from Crystal Bog, Wisconsin, USA - CBE07Jul09 (SPAdes) (version 2) | ecosystem: Environmental > Aquatic > Freshwater > Lake | place: Crystal Bog... | reverse complement strand
TACCTATTTTGCAAATACTGTCATATGCAGCAGGAAACGACTAACATATAAACAAGCGTATGCCCTACTGTTTGAAGATGATTTAGAAAAAGTTAAACAACTTCCGCTTTCTCCAAAACACCAGACAGGATCTACAGGTCGTGCACTACGTGATATGCAAGATCATGAATTACAAGATCTTCAAACGTGGATACGAGGTCTTTGGAAAATAGCATCTAAATTAAGAAAAAACCGCATGCTTCATGGTAGTCTTGATTTAGATATGCCTGAAACAAAAATTTTTGTTGATGCTGCAGGTTATGCCGATCGACTTGAAAAGATTGAGCATGATGAAAGTCATCAACTTATTGAAGAATTTATGTTGGCTGCGAATGAGGAAATGGCGCGGCTTTCAAGAACCCAGCGTCTACCATCGGTATACCGAGTGCATGACGAGCCAGATGAAGAACGGCTACAAGAATTTAGTCAGCTTGCAACAACCTACGGTATTGAAGTTGGAGATCTTACACGTCGTGAGAATGTTGTTCGAATGCTCGAGATTCTAGCTAAACATCCACAGGGTTATAATTTAAGAACTCAATTTTTAAGAAGTCTTAAAAAGGCATGTTACCGTTCTAGTGCAGATGGTCATTATGGTTTACACAAAAAAGACTATACGCACTTCACTTCACCTATCAGACGTTACTCAGATTTAGTTGTACACCGAGTACTCCACGCCTACTTATTAAAAAGTGGTAAAGGTGTAGATGGCAAGCAAGGCTATGACATTAAACACATTGAAAACCTTGCTGAGCACCTAAGTCAGACTGAAGTCAATTCATCAGAGGCAGAACGTGAAAGTATAAAAATTAAACTACTTGAGTTTTTTGAAAGAGAACTAGCTAAGAAAAACAAAACTAAATTCGCTGTAGTAGTCACTGAAGTAAGACGCCAAGGCTTATTCATAGAACTCACCGAGTCTATGACATTTGGCTTTTTAGGAGCAGATAAGCTAGTTGATGACAAGTATGTATTAGATAATTCAGGCACTACTTTCATAGGAAGAAGAAAGCAAAACCGGATTACCGTTGGGTCACGCCTCGAAGTTATTGTGGACAAAGTCGATCGCTATAAACGTATGATTGATTTTAGACAGGCTTAAATAAGTAACTTATTTACTATACTCTTCATCTGTTACCTTTTCTAGCCAATCAACTGCTTTTCCGTCTTGGTATTCATGAATTGCTATATGGGTCATTGCTGTAGTTGGTGAAGCCCCATGCCAGTGCTTTTCACCCGGTGAAAACCATATGACATCACCCGGGCGCACTTCCTCAATATTTCCGCCAAACCTCTGTACACGACCTACCCCTGAAACTATTATCAAGGTTTGTCCTAATGGATGAGTATGCCATGCTGTTCTAGCACCAGGTTCGAAAGTTACACTCGCACCTGCAGCTCTTGCAGGAGCAGGACTTGATAATAGAGGATCTATTCTGACACAACCCGTAAACCAATCAGCTGGTCCTATGAGTGATGCTTGTGTACCATTACGTTTAATTTCCATAGGTAGAATACTATCAGGTATTCAAGCAGTGAAAAGTGTCAATCTATGCTATACTAATTGTGCTATGTTTTATAGAGTTACCACTTGCTATAGGTACACATAGTATTTTTTAATTACCTAGTAAGATGAGAACTACCTTAGGTGATAAAAAAAGCAATTTACGCTTTATACTCGCAGATGATACTAAGACTTTTGGCGAATTACTTAAGGTTGAATTAATACGTCACTTTAAACCAGCCGAGCTACTCAATTTTAGTGACGGAAGAGAAGCATTGAACGCATGCATTAGTAATCCACCAGATTTACTTATTACAGACCTTTACCTTAATAACTACGACGGAAGAGATTTAATACGCAGTCTTAGATCAAATAATATATTTACTCGTATTATCGTACTTACAGCTTATCCAGAATCGAACTTACCTGCGCAATTAGTAGCACTAGGTGTCGCTGGATTTGTGGATAAAAACTCCCCAATCGAACAAATTAATAAAGCTGTTAATCGAGTACTAGATGGTGGAATGTTTTTCTCAGTTGGCACACCTCCACCGTTACCCAATATAAGCAATGAAATAAGTTTACCCACGATTGATGCGAGTGTTTTATCCGAGCGTGAAAAAGAAGTAGTTCAAATGGTCACACGCGGAATGCATTCAAAGCAAATTGCTGATAAACTTAATATTAGTATTCGCACGGTTGAAAAACATAGATCCCGAATACTAGCGAAATTAAGCTTACATGATATTCCTACACTTGTTAGATGGTGTTTAAGGAATGGTTTAGGATAAGTGCTGGATTTAGTTTATAACTGCTAAAGGTAGTAACACTCTAAGTACTGCACCACTATTTGGCTGAGACTCAACTTCCAGTCTTCCACCTTGAAGTGCAACTAATTCATTTGAGATAAATAAACCTAGTCCGCTAGAGTCCTCCCCAGCTGTTGGCAGTGCAGATAATACTGCATGAGGTTGAAATAATTTTGCAAAATCCTGAGGAGTAAAACCAGGACCACTATCTGATATCTCAACATAGGCCCAAGAATCGACAGAACCAGTAGTGATTAAAATAGATCCACCTAAAGGAGAAAATTTTAAAGCATTACTCAATAAATTGTCTATAACCTGACGCATTCTAATCTGGTCAGCATTAATCCATAATTTTACTTCTGATTTAAATATTAAATTCTGTTTTTTTCCTTGAGCAATTAAACGAACGCCTTCTACAGCAATACGAGATAAATCACTTAGGTCTATTCTTTCAGATTTAACCTGTAAATTACCATTCTCAATAGCAACAGCAGTTAGAAATGCTTCAACAAGTGACCGCATGTGCAATGTATCAACTCGCATGTTTTCAGCTAAACGTTTTATGTCACTGTAATCCAATTTGGAGTCGGCAATTAGATCAGCAGTAGCGTAAAGAGATCTTAACGGTACCTTCAAATCATGTGATGCTATTTCAAATAATTTCGTTTTAAGTTTTTCTGCAGATTCTGCTTTAATTCGTGCCTCTTTATTAACAGCCAGTGTTTGTCTCTCAGCTTTTAGTCTATAGCGCTGAACAAGTATAATAGATCCAGTAATAATTATAACAACTGAAAGACCTGCCAATAATGCAAGTATTTGCGATCTTCTTTGACCTATCTCAACAAGTTTTAGTTGATCTGCACTCTTCAGTATTTGAATCTGCATTTGCTGTTGATCAAATTTATACTGTGATTCCAAGCCTGCTATAACTTCCCTATTATGATCACTGCGCAGTTGCTCTTTTAAATCCGAATATTTTTTCTCAAAATCTAAAGCCATTTTATAGTCATTGTGTTTTTCAGCAGTAGCGGAATATTCTGCATATATATCGAGCATAACATCAGGACTCTTTAGTTCGGAGGCATAATTGATTGCTGTATTTAAATGTAAATAGGCTTCATTAAGCCTTCCCATATTACGCAAGACGGTAGCAATTCTTCTATGTGTGTTTGCAATGTATCTTTTATACTTAAGGTGCGTATATATATCTAAAGCTTCATTAAGATTTTTTAATGCTTTGTCATATTCACCTTGAGCAAGAGCTATTAAACCTAAGTTAGTAAGTGAATCTGCAGTTCCTGAAACGAAGCCTCCGTTTTTATGAAGACGAAGTGATTGCAAATAGTATTCTTCAGATTTTTTGTAATTTTTTTCAGTTAGATAATAATTACCAAGACCATTTAATATTAATATTAAATCATCGTTATTATTGTCCTTAATAGCATATTGATAAGCCTGGATAAGTTGTTGATACGCATTTTGATTTTGACCGAATCTATAATAAGTAATTCCAAGACCGAAATGACTCTGAGCTATTAAATGCTTTATATCTAATTTTTCTGCTAATCTTAGTTCCTCTAAGTGACTTTCGAGAGAATGCGGATAATCACCTAAATTCCAAAAAAGTCGCCCTATCCTATATAAAAATTCACATTGATATGTAGTTAATGAATTATCTTTAGCGTATTTTAAACCTTTTCTAGCAGACTCTAAACCATCTGCATAGTCACCACGCCATCTCTGCAGATCAGATAAATGAATTAATATCTTAGCAGCTTCTTCAGGTCTAGGATTTTGCCTTAATTTATTTAACTGAATACTAAAATCAGAATCGCTATCAATTGAACCTGATAATACTTTGGAATTAAATGTAAAATCTACAGGACTATTTTGAGAGAAACCAATACTTTTAACTAATAGAAAAAAAGTGAATATAAAATATTTTCTCACTATGTATAGATATCAGTACTAATTAAATATTACAGATCTACATAGTTACTATTTAAATATAACGCATTAAACAACAATTTAAATGTCCCATGCGTTTGAGCTCTAAATGTTATATCACTTCCAATTAGATATAGCTTACCTAGACCGATATTAGTTCTTCCTACCAACACTGAATCTTTAAGGTATAACTGTCCCCAACCCCAGCCACTCTTAAGTGGTTTATCAGTTTCAAATGTAACTACAGGAATAATACTCACAGATTTTTTGAATATGGGATTATTGTCGTAGTAAAAATCGACCGATCTATCTAAGCCCCAAGCCATTGGATCATTATTATTAACAGTAGCTGTCAAAATACTACCTGGTACATAAAATTTCTCCGAAGAAAGTAATTCAGAGCCCTTAGCTGTTTTAACTAATAATGCATTTTCTAAAGGTATATTCAAATCATAGGCTAAATTAGTAGAAGTTCCAATAGCTACTACAGACCCTCCTTTCATAAGAAATTCATTAATTTTGGGTATAGATTTATTTACCGTGATAGATCCGAGCCATGACCTATACTCATCTGGTATTTTGGAATCAGCAGGTTCTTTTATAGCATAATTTACAGCATCTACTGTTGAATGATTTACGTCTGCTTTAATTGATGGAATTGCAGCTGTAGGAAAAATAATTAAATCAAATTTTTTGTTTAAATTACCGAGATCTATTTCCTTAGAAAAAACCAAATCAAAGGGGAATTCATATTTTTCTAATATATATCGCATCCATCCCGATGGAATAGATCCACCAAACTTATCCCAAAGAGCAATTCTATTAGGTTTAATTAATATTGCTCTAGCATGAGGTACTTGAGAAGTATTTTCAACTTCTACTCCTAAGGTTTGTGCCGAATCTTGTACAATAAACTCAGATTCCTTTGTGCGAGGAACATAAATTGTTCCATCACCAAGTTTACCATGCTCTAACCAATAAACCTTCTGATTTCTCTTAAGAAGTCGGTTAATTATAATAAAACTATCATTAATTTTATGGGAAATTAAATAACCCACTGTTTGCTGTTCATTCACTACCTTAAATGAAATTGGTTCCTCTAAAACACCATAAGTTAATGTTTTAAATGGACCATTGAAATCATCAAGTACGCGAACGAAATGGACACCCATTTCAAAAGCAAGTGTCCATCCTGTGGAATCGTATGGCTTAATAGGTGGCCCACCAGGGTATTTAAAATCATTCGGATAATCCTGTGGCTCAAACATATCTAAAATATGTGGTCTAAAAGCCTGATTGGTTTTAACAATGTAAGAATTCTTGGGATATGAAACTCCGTTAACAACAAATGTATCAGTAGCTTTTTCTACTCTTATGCCAGCTTGTATTAACGTATTTATAAATTTAACTGCTGTTGGGAAATCAACTTGATTTGAAGGTATTATAAAACCACGTGGATCTCTCCATTCATTTTTGTGAAGTAGTTCATACGATGAAGACGCTAGTCTTCGATTTAAAATATCAACAGTTTCAGTTTCCTGTGCATCCTCACTCTTGTGACTATTTTTATCTAAGTAATTTGCTACTTCTGAAATTCGAGAGGGATGGATTGTCCAGTTGTCCGCGCTTCCTCTTTGTATCGAATTTAATCCCATTCTATATATTGAATATAGCAATGATTGCCTGTTACGCGACGCGTAATCTAAAATAGCGTAATTTGCTGATACCTCATATTCTATAGTTTGCTTAAAATGCCACATCTGAGGAACCACTGGCGCTAGTAGATCTCCATTAGGTAATTGACGATTTAAAACTAAAGGAATGCGTGTTGGTGTAGGACTGCCTACACTTTCAGTAAGAATTCCAACCATATTGTGAAAATACGGCATAGTACGTAAGCCACCATTCCACCACGTTGAGTATAATGCCCCAGATCTTGAAGTTGCCCCAAATTTATTTTCCAAAAGGTATCGTTGTTCAATTGCCGTACCTAAAGCATCAATTCCTGTGATAACAAGAGGATCACACACATAATTAAATGGATTTCTATAAGGTGGGATAAATATAATCGTGCCAGGCGGCCCATACTGATGATGGTTATATACAATTTGCGGAAACCATTCCAAATACATCTGCCTATTCATGTTAGCTGTTTCCTTTAAGGCAGACATAAAGAAGTCTCTATTATTATCATGTCCGGCATATTTTTCCCAAAGTTTAGGCGTACGATCCAATATTCTTTTTGCCGGAATCTTCTCTCTCATATACCAATTACTCACCAACTCTTGACCATCAGGATTAGCATGAACACATAGTATAATAACATCGTGTAATATACGTTTCGTCTCTTCACTATTACTACTTACTAATCGCCAAACAGTTTCTATCAATTGATGAGCTCCAGCGGTTTCATCTGCATGCAAACCACCATCAATCCATACAACTGCTTTACCCAAAAGCGCCATCTGTTGTGCGTCTAGTTCAGTTAAACCCTCTGCTTTAGCTAGTTTTTGAGAAATAGCTTTATATTCAGCTAACTTATTCAAATTAGCCGAATCTGAGATAACCATCATTACTTGATCCCGACCTTCCTCTGTTTTGCCGATGTTAACGTATCTGACTCGGTCGGAAACTTCAGATAGTTTTTTAAAGTAACTCTGAGTCTGCCTATAATTTACTAAATGATAATCATCACCTATACTGAAACCAAAATATTCTTTAGGTGATGGTAGCGGATCCGATAAGCAATTATTTAAAATAGCTATAATAAAGGTACTAACTAAGAGAATATTTTTCATTATAGATAATCTGTTAAAATATATTAATCTCCTTTAGCGGAATTAGTACGTCTTAAATCAGCAACCGCATTTAAAGATCCATCCGAAAGAAACTCTACAGCATTAACACCACCAAATAATACGCCAGTACCTGATTTTTCAGGCATTAACACCTTCCATCCAAGCGCCTTTAGTCTTTTGACATCTGAATCAGGCAATCCAATTTCACATTCAACTGTTTGTTCTTTATTAATGTTAGTTACATGAATTCGAGTATCTGAAATAGCTTCTGCAAGTGGTCTATGAAACTGGCTATAATCTAGTAAAACCTGAGCTATTCCAGACGGTATCCTAGCACCACCAGGTAGACCAATTGCTAGTACAGGTAAGTTTTTATCGTTTAACCATATACTGGGAGCTATTGTACTCTTTGGCCTTTTACCTTGAGCTACATAATTGGGCCGACCTGGAGTTTTAATAGAAAAGTTACTCAACGAATTATTCATAACAATACCAGTTCCTACAGGTACTACCCCACATCCAAAATGATAACTTAAAGACTGAGTTACACAGGCAATATTATGCTTATCATCTACGACAATAAAATGTGTAGTAGATTCTTTTCCGTTAGAAATAACCGAGTTTTGTGAGCCATTAGATATTTTTGATAATTCAAGAATAGAATCTATACCTTTTTCAGAGAGTGCAGTTTTAAATCGATTTAAAACTGCTTCATCATCGCCTGTAATTGAATCAAATTTTTGAATAGTTGTTAAAAAAACTTTACCAAAATGATCTATACTTAAAGCGTCGTGAAATGTACTGCCTCGCCAATTTACATGATCTAAAACGCTCATAACCGCTAATAATTGACCACCTCCTGATACCGGAGCTGTAGAGTACAATCTGCCCTGTTGGTATGGAACTGAAACTGGTTCTAGTATTCTAGCTTCATAGGAAGCTAGGTCTGACAAGGTCATGTAACCTCCAGCATTAGATACTGACTCTACAATAGATTCTGCAATTTTACCTTTATAAATAGCGTCAGGACCTTCTGCGGCTAATCTTTTTAGCGTATTAGCCAAGTCAGTGTTTACTAAGCGTGATCCTACAGCTGGAAGTTTTCCATCGGGTAAAAATATTCTAACCCCCTCTTTGCTGTGTTTAATTCTCGCAGCACTTTCCTCAATTAACTGCTGCGTTTTAGGTAATATCAGGGATCCATTTTGTGCTAACACGATCGATGGTTTTACATCTTGATCCCAAGACAATGTCCCCCACATTTTATGTGCTTTATACAATCCTTGAGCAAGTCCGGGAACCGCAGCGCTAGGACCACCTTCTATACGTTCATGCATTGGCTGATTGATAAACGCCTTAATAGGTAGTGATCTGCTAGACATATCCATACCATCAACCACATATACCTTTTTTGATGCGGCTTCGTAGTAAAGGATTTCAATTTTACCTCCTAAACCTGAAGCGTAAGGTTCAGCAACGCCAAGTGATAAGGATACAGCAACAGCAGCATCTATCGCATTCCCTCCTTGATGTAGAACCTGAAGGCCCGCCTCTGCTGCTTCTGGGTGTCCAGCTACAACAGCTTCATGCTTAGCTAATACTACTTCAGTACCAGAAGGATTAGCTCTAAGCGTGATAGTTAAAACTAGAAATAATAGTAAATACTTTTTCATAAATAGTCTCAAATCTTTATAAACAAAAAGGCGTATGTTTTTAAAACAAACGCCTTTAATAGATTAAAATCTTAGCTATTAACTATTAGAAGTTAATAGTATTACTCCAAGTCGTAGTACGAGGTAATCCATACATGGTTGCTCTTAAACTTGAAAGTACAGTCCAACCAGTAGATTGATTAGGCAATATGAGTATATCATAATGATTAAACATATTGTTCATGTTAACCTGTGATGAGAAAGTTACGTGCTTGAATTTATGAGCATAACCAGCAATCAAATTAACTGTCGTCATATTAGGTGCTGTAAATAGTTGCTTTTGTAATGTAGCTATTCCGTTAGGATAGTAATAAAACATGTTATACTTTAAACTCGTTACAACGGATCCACCAATTTTAAAGCCCTTTAGCATTCCAGAGCTAAAACTGTACATGTTTGTAAAGTTAGCACTGATTTGAGGATAACCAACAGTCTTATCACCAGAATTTTCTATTGGAATTAAACCAGGTAAAGCAAAACTAGGAGTAATTTGCATCGAAGAAATCGGAAGTCCTGTAGCTCCAGTTAGGATTGTTCCGTGAACGTTTTGCTGTGGATCAATTACAGTACCAACTGCACCCTTTAAGATATAAGCAACGTTTGAAGTGCTCAAGATAGCGCCGGATGGATTTACAGGACTTGCATAATACGGACTAGTCGATGTGTTCATCATCGATACTGTCAAAGGTACTGCACCTGCGGTTGCAGACGTAGCAAATGGCGCCTTAGAATTGTATGTTGGATTAACATACACTATAGTTCCATCTGCATATGTAACTTGACCAGCTGCATTTTCGTGAAATTGATCGTTGTATAATTGCGGATATGCAACATTGGTTTCTATTTTACCAGCAGGAGTCGATGCACTTAAACGCATTCTCCAATTTCTTGATGGGTTTGCTGTTAGTATGACCTGAATACCTGATGATTCACGCGTTAGATCCACATAAGTACTCGAAGCACCCCCTGCGATTCCATTCAATCCAGTTGGATTGATATCGGTTTGTAGACCGCTTGGAATTTGGTATTCTTCATTTGTTGATTTAGATTTATAAAAACTAATTGATCCGGAAACGGTTTGTGCATCGTTTGATATTTTCAATCCTACTTCACCACCTGTTCCCTTACTACTTGTAGGCATCTTACCAGCTGGATCGACGAATAATACCAAAGGAGGAGAATATGAACTTGAGAATTCTCCATAAGCACGAAGATTTCCGTAGATTTGACCATCAACACCGAAATTTACATTAGGACTAAAGGTTCTTGCATGGTTATATGGATCACCAGGTTCCATCGTCACACCCAGTACCTTTGCCAATCGTAAACCAGCCATAGTCGTTAATTTACCGCCAAACCACTGGGTATAATTTACTCCATAGATACCATGGTCTTGTCTGCGTAGAAATTCATAAGTACCTGTACTTGTAGTACCAAGGGGATTAGATCCTGAAATTTGAGTTAAATCTACAATTTGAGAAATACCACGTACAACATTTTGTCCATTAACCACAGCTGTTGGCGTTGGTGGGCTAAAGTACGGATACTCTATAGGACCATTAGGTATCGACCAGTAAATCGTGCTTAGTTGTGTCCGGCCATTTTTTGTTGTAACTGCTGGGCTAGTAATAGCATTAAAATTAGAATCCGCTAAGAAGTAATCGTAAACAATTGAAAATGCGTCAGAACGTACGTAATCAGCTCCAACGATTGTCTGGCTATGGCCGATACCACCCATGACTTGATTTTCTGCAACAAGTGAAAACCTGATAGCTTTATTTCTTGCTGGCTCCCAGGTATCGATAGGACTTGAAGCAACAGCCCATTGACCTGTTGTATTATCCCCTGGCGTATACAAACTTGTACTTTGCGTTGAGATTAGATCGTAATGATAATTATTGTATCCAGCTGAAAATTGCGATGAAAGCCAGCTGTTCCATTTCGTTTCAATGTTAATCGACTCGTAAGTACTTGTTCCTTTTTCGGAATTACCCCAGCCCTGAAGTGAGTCTACATTGCTCCAATTTAATAAACCATTGAGTATTGCACCTTGTGTATTAGGTGAAGATGCCGTCGCACCTAGCATGTTTTGACTCATGAGGTACTTTAAATTATAGCTCTGTCTACTATCATTAGTAGAACTTCCTGCAGCTAATGTTAAGGTTGCAGGATTGATGTGATTAGAAAACGTCTGTTCTCCAATGACACGAATCGTTGTATTCTTAAAGGGTTTGAAAGCGATCTGCAAATACTGACCATCCATTTTAGTACCTATATTGATACGTCTTGTTTGAACCGATTGAGCTGTAGCTGCAAAGCGCAGCGCAAACTTGTTAGTACCAAATCCTAAATCAAACTGACCTATCTTTGATCCGTAATTATCAATTTTAAAATCAGTAGAACCTCCCATAGGAGAATTAAAGCGAGCTTGTTTTGATACAGTTGAAATTACGCCACCTGCTCCACCACCTGCATAAAGAAGAGCCTGAGGGCCATTGATTACTTCTACACGATCAACGTCGAAATTCGATGTAGTACCTGGTAATGTACCACCTGGATTATAAAATAAACCTAACGACATTAATCCATCCCGCTGAATGCTGGTCGTGTTAAAACCACGTAACTGCATAAATTGGTGACTAACGTGATCACCAGGCTGTGAACCTGCTCCAGTAGTTTGATCAAGGGATGCATTACCAGCGCCAGCTGAGTACTGCATTAACATTTGCTCAATCGTTGTTGCTGCTACGTCTTTAATAAACGCCTGATCAAATATATCAGCAGAAACAGGCAGTTTATCTAGCTCAGTTTTGAAACGTGTTATGGAATTTGAATTTAGGGCACCATAACTATCATCAGCATCCTGTGTAACTTCGAATGGATTGAGCACGATTGTATTTTCACTCGTGTTTGCTGATGTAGTAGACACGTTCTGTGCATGTACTAGGGGTGAAATTAAGTTCACACCTACTGCTAGTATTACGATAAGCAGATAATTTAACGATTTATTCATAAGTTTACAATTTGAGCTAAAAAAGCAGTGAATACTATTATTACTAAATAAATAACAACATCTTACGTAATATCATAGTATATTTTAAAAACAATTTAACAATGCTATTGTATTCTATTCATATATTATGGTCTATACGTATTACTTACAATCGCATTACGTAGAACTACGTAATAACTTACCCCCAATTATTTGAACAAATTTGTCTGATTGAATTATTCAGTTTACGTTAGCTTAAATCCATTGCTCTAAAACATGAAACATTACGAATTTACATCAGGCTTTAAATCACTCTACGAAAAAGCAGTCGATTTATATATAAAAGGGTCTCTAGATGTAGCAACCTACTACACAAGTGAAGAAATTGATTGGCTGTCTAAAAATGGAATCAATCAGCAGCATATGTATGACTATGCTGAGGACCATTGTAAGTACCAAGAGCCTGGTTTTGAACAAGCTTTAGCGATTGAGTTAGTGCGCCGTGACTACTTCCTTAATATTCAACGCGGTATTGCCTCACAAAAGATTCTAAAAGAAATAGATCTCCCTTCAAAGACAGACTCTTTGCAAGGAATCGTTTGGCTACCTCGTTTACTGCCTAAAGCCCGCGCAAAGCTACATGGCGAACTTTCAAGTGAACTCATGTTTTGCTGCGGCGGAGATCGCAAGTTCTTCAAAACGCACAATATCATGCCAGCAGAATTCTTAAGTGTTCTTTGGCGCACAGGATCAGACGATAATGCTATTGTACATTGGATTAAACTGCGTAAATAATCTTTTTAATATCCATGAGTACGTATAACCTCAAAATCAATGGTACGAAACACTCGGTTAACGTCGCATCAGAAACACCCCTTTTATGGGTTTTACGCGATACGCTTGGCCTCGTTGGAACTAAATTTGGATGCGGTATAGGTCAATGCGGTGCATGCACTGTACACCTTAATGGTATCGCTGTACGCGGCTGTCAAACGCCTGTATCTGCTGCTGTAGGATTAGAAATAACAACAATTGAAGGATTATCCCAAGACGGAACTCATCCTTTGCAAAAAGCCTGGTGCGAATTAGACGTTGCACAATGTGGTTACTGCCAAGCTGGACAGATTATGACAGCTGCATCGCTACTTGCACGTAATCCTAACCCAAGCGATCAAGACATAGATGATGCGATGGCGGGTAATTTATGCCGCTGTGCGACCTACACACGAATTCGCGCTGGAATACATCATGCAGCAAATTTAGCAGCAAATAAGGAGGCTAAAGTATGAACACACAATCTTCTGAATTAAATCGTAGAGCATTTCTTAAGGTATCCACCCTCGTATCTACAGGACTATTTCTTGGGTACTACATAAATTCTTCTGACGATGCAGTTGGAGAAGTTTCAAAACTTAAACCAGAAGCGCTAGATTCTACGTTTAGCCCCAATGCTTTTATTAGTATCACTAAAGATGGTACTGTGACTTTAGTTTCAGCACGTCCAGAAATCGGACAAGGTATCAAAACTTCACTTCCCATGATTTTAGCCGAAGAACTCGGCGTTAACTGGAAAGATGTAAAAGTAGTATCAGTACCTTTAAATTCTATTTATGGTGGTCAAGCAGCGGGCGGTAGTACTTCGACTCCTACTTCTTACCTACGCTTAAGACGTCTTGGCGCTACGGC
>Ga0208499_1000536_pt1 | contig 13532 bp, 8 predicted proteins | sample CryBogCBE07Jul09_FD_185504 | JGI IMG/M metagenome (GOLD analysis project Ga0208499, IMG submission 185504) | Freshwater microbial communities from Crystal Bog, Wisconsin, USA - CBE07Jul09 (SPAdes) (version 2) | ecosystem: Environmental > Aquatic > Freshwater > Lake | place: Crystal Bog... | reverse complement strand
CAGTAAATGGATGAGTATTCAGCGGTCGTTTCTAGTATGCCGCCATCGTTGAAACCAGCTGGCAGTAGTCCTGCATTTAAAGCTCCGGGTTGATTTAAGGTACTTAATCGCTTGGATCTGAGTGCTTCAATTGCTCGCATAACATCTGGCCAATGTTTTTTCACAAAATCCCAGTCGCCACTTAATCGAGCGTACCGAGTAAGGCACCATATTACTTCCGGTGTACTACGATAAATAACGAGTGGGGGTAGTTCATCGATTAAACCGTCTTTATTTTGAAATGAGAAAAGCGTATCAAGTGTGTTTTTGCCCTTGGTGAAATCTCCTAGCATAGCGGCAACTTCAATCAAGTACATCGCGTCACTCGCCCATAGACCACGGTAGAGAGTAAAGCTCGAATCAAATTGGGCTTGGTTATTAATTATTTCGTGAGCTTGATAATAGGTGCGTAAAGAATTCTCAGCGATACTCTGAATTTGGGGATCCCCGAAATGAAAATGGCCAAAGGGAACATCAGTTTTGGCCCACCGCTCAGTAACGAGAGTTTTGGCAGACGCAAATGTTACGCTTTGCGCTAACTTGGTATCGTTTTCAGTTGTATTGCCGGAGAATGCATAAACGGTAACTGATTGTGTTCCTTGAGGCCACTGCAACTGCCAACCTGAAGCATCGTGGGTTACGCTTTCAGGTTTTGGTGTGCAGGTTAAGAAGGGACGACCATAGCTTAAGAGCATTCCTGATTCACTCATTTCAATTTGTCTTCCCGTTTTAATATTTAATTTAGGCTTCGAAGACGTCAAAAAACGTGCCTCCATGGCATCTGTTCGTGTTGGCTGCATTAACATTTCCGATCCACATGAAATGCGTAGTTCAGCTAAATCGCGTTTAGCCTTTGAGCCTAATATTAATTCGTTTCGATCAATTTTCGGAATAACGGTGGCTGATGAGTACATCGCAATCATAGCCAACGTTGTATTAGGGTCACTTCCTATTGGCGCACTGACTGATATATCAAGCCAACCATCATTATTAGTATCTTTAGAATCAAATAGAAATACTTGGGGAGTATTTACAGGCGCTGTAAGTGCTAAGTCAGCTAATTGATTTGGGGCACCTTCTACTTGCATGAATGCAATACGTTCACCTAATCGCATTTTGTAGCTTTCACAGAACCCCAATGCGATTCTCTTTGTTGCACCTGGAGTAACTTTTAAACGGTAACGTATTGGGCGATTAATACCCCACGCTACAGAATTAAATTCTGGGCTACATGGTGTAACTGGATGAGCCCAGCCGAGTGCTCCACTAATACCGTCTAGTCTTTCGTATTGAGGATACAGACCGCTAGTGCCGGCTGTATGTTGAGGCGGTATAGCGAGTGTTGTAATTGATACGTGTGAATGTCCACTGGATAGTTCTGTTGTGTAAATAGGCACACGTGCATCATGGAGTACCTGCGTGCGAGTATCTAAGTTCTCACCGGCTACACCGAATTCTATGGAAGTCGTAGGTTTTGCGTAGGGACCAGGACCAAAATCATAAATTAATGCCCCACGGTCACTGACTAAAGGTTTGTGCCAATCTCCTGGTAGCCCTAATGGGGAGTGCCATGTTTTTGTTGAGAAACGATGATCGACTGTGTACTCATCGGATGCTTGTAAGCTGCTAAAGGAGATGAGCGATGCAAAAAACAGAACGAGGTAGAATGAATATGTGTGACTAAGAAATTTAAATATCATTTTTTAATATGAGTTCACTAAGAGTACTATAATCTTATATGTTGAGGTTTATTTATTACTTTAGTCGTATATAAATGGGATTTACCTTCTGTGTAACCGCGCAAGTTACTGTGTAGAATGTAGTCTTTATTGGTCAATAGTCTTGGCTATGAAAAACCATGAAAAACTCTAAGTCTTGACCAATGATTACATATCTAAACAATTGAAAATGTTATTACCGTCTCAAACTCTCACCGAGTTAACTATTTTGATATGATGCGTGTACTTAAGTCTTTTTGGGGTATTAATAACGGTAATACGTATTTTTATGCGCGTTGGTTGTCTCTACGATTAATCGGATTAGTCTATATAATAGCATTTTCAGGGATACTTATAGAATGCAAAGCACTCATTGGACCAAGTGGCATTGCACCATTGGGGATATTCTTTAAGTTACTCATGAATCAAAATTCGCTTGGAATTATTTCTGTATTACATGCTCCAAGTCTATTTTGGTTTTCCACAAGTTTAGCTGCTATAAACACCGTGTGTTGGTTAGGTATGGCTGCTGCACTTGCATTAACACTTAACCTATATTCACGTATCTCGCTGTTTATTTGTTATATTACCTTTTTATCATTTGTTTCTACTGGACACTTCTTTGCAGCAACACAGATGGATCAGTTGCTATTAGAAGCAGGTTTCTTGTTTATATTTTTCGCACCATCAGGCTTTCGCCCAGGTTTAGGCCTAGACCAAGCCCCGAGTGTAGTAGGACAAATCGCGGTGAGGTGGTTACTTATACGGGTAATGTTAGAGCCTGGTATATTTAAGTTCACATCTGGTAACATCCATTGGCTGGATTTTACAGCGATGGATGTCATGTATGAAACGACACCTTTTCCTACATATTTAGGTTATATCGATCATCATCTGCCTCACGCTTATCATGTGTTCGAGTATTACTTAACATTTTTAGCGGAATTAGCTGCCCCTGTTATTGCAATTTTCGGAGGTAGGAGAGGGCGCTGGATAGCTTTTTTTGTATGGATACTATTTCAGGTAGGCATCGAGTTAACGAATAACTTCGGATGGTTAAATATATCAGCGATGGCTTTAGGGCTTCTACTGCTTGATGATCAAATGCTGCAGGATTTCGTAAGCTATTTTAAGATTAACTATTTCAAATTAGGTATTAAGGTACCTGCCTTACAGCGTAGAAAATCTAAATTTCAGACGAATCTCACCACGGGTATTATTGTACTTCATACTGGCTTAACGCTGTATTTTTTTGCTTTAGCCTGTGATCTATCCGGTAAGGTTTTTTCGCCCTCAGTTGTAAATACGTTTAATAGTTTATTTTCGAATTTTCATACCGCGAATGCTTATCCTTTATTTCAAGGATTTCCTGAACATCGGTATTCTTTGGAATTCGAAGGATCTAATGATCAAGGTAAAACATGGCGTAGTTATCCCTTTAGGTATCAGCCACAAAATTTAAATCAAATTTGTCCTAATATTGCGCCACATTTTCCTCGTTTTGAGGCTACGATTCAAATTACTTTGGGTACGGTGCCCAATGCACAGATATATCCAACAGTAGCATCGTATTTATTGGCACAAAACAAAGATGTTATCGGTTTATTTAAATATGATCCTTTTGCGGATTCCCCTCCGACCATGATACGTATGCCTGTGTATCTTTTAAAATTTACGAGTTATGCTGACTATGTGAAAACAGGTAACTTTTGGGTAAAGGAGTATCAAGGGGTTTATACTCCTATGCTTTATGTAGATGCCACCGGTAAAATAGTTCAGGAGCATTAAAGAGAACGCATCTTTATTTATATCGAATAAGTCGTGCGTAAGTTAGCTAGGCTTTTGACTCTTAAATATCAAAGTTGGTTGTACCAAGAATATTTAATATTTTAACTTCGCCACCACTGATTACATGTAAAGTGATTGGTACGTGGCTATCTATTTGTACATGCGTGCCAGAGCTATTTTTGAACCACTTAATATGAATAGCGCCGGATTGGTTATGATAAGGGATTTTACCCTCTGCGTATGTTAAAGAGCCTGGTCGTAGGTTGAAACGATAGGTGTTAGTACCTAGATCGAAACGAGGCTGAAGTCCTAGTATCCACTGAGATAATTGCGATGTAGGGCAAGCGGACCACTGATGACATCCGCTCCAGTGTGAGTCAAAAACTTCCATCCATGTGGTCTGGCCTTGCGTGAGTTCCGAACCCCAGCATGTCTTGTATTGATTAAGGACAAAGTCCGTCTCACCAAGTTCTAGGAGTGTATTATATGTATAATAACTAAAATAGGGTGTAATTAATTGCGTATCTACGACCGAAGGGGAGCTTAGACGTGGGGCTGTAGCACGGTTTGGATAAGATGCTAAAATGTGTTTTTTGATAGTTGTAATAGCCTCTTGTTTTTTAATACCTTTAAACAGGTTTAGTCTTAGGCCCAGTACTGCTCTGTGGTAACCGATTTTTTCCCAGCATGAATCTCCATAGGAAAAATGAGTATTAAAATAGGAAGTAAGTGTCTCTGTCATTTTATCTGCTAAGCCTGCATAGTAGGTTTCATTTTTTGTGTCGCCGATTGCTCTACTCCAGCGAACCATGGACCTAAGTGCTGATAAGTAAAATAGGTTGAGTGCTTGATCTGTAGTTTTTGAGTCGTTCACGTAGCCCCAATCGATAAAATCCCAACTCAGTCCAGTTTTTATACCGTCTTGAGTGTGCTGAGCTTCAAAGGCATTAATATTTTTAACTGCTGAAGGATACAGATTTTGTAAAAAGGCTAAGTCTCCTGTAAGTTCCCAGTAGTGCACACAGGCATCAACCCACTGAGCTGCATAGCTAGATATAAATATATCTTGTCCGGGAGACATTCCTGATACTAATCCATCTTTTCTAGCGCACTCAGCACTTTGTATCAGTCCTCGTTTGCATAAAGCTAAGTCATTAAATCCTGCACTTGCTGTATCTAGGCCTATTCCGAGGTCTCCCGTCCATTGTCCTCTCTCACGTGTAGGATTATCTATAATGGCATCTTCAGAGCATGCTTTGAGTGTTTCTATGCCCACTTTCCAAATCGTATTAAGAACTGGATCTGTTGTCTTAAATGCTCCGGTTATTTCTGAAAAATAGCCTCGATCTATAAAGTTTTCATCAAGGATTTTAATTTTATCTAGATCGCCTAAAATATGTAATTCTAAGTAACGTCCGCCATGTTCTGATAGTGGAGAGAAAACTTGGGTTCCACCTCGGGCTACGTAGTGATCTAAATTACAGGAATCCCCACCGGATAGATTGATCCAAGGGTTTACTCTACTATCAACGAGTTGTTCTGAGAATGCCCATTCAACAGTGGCGCCTTCAGGTAATGATAAATTAAATTCAGGCCGAACTAGTCTAATTCTTCCAAGATCATAGCGTCTCCATATGCCAGAAGCTTCTTTCTTACTTGTCTTCAGGTCACGTAAATAGAAACGCGCAGAAGGATTGTCTTTTTCGTAACCAAAACGTTCAGATAAGTATCCACCATCTATCAAAGACCCTTTAATCGAAGTAAAGTTAAGATTATGTGTTTCAAGTGGCTTTACTTGGCCAAGATCTCGCTTAACAACGGTAGGAGCCGTCCACGTATCATCATTAAAGCCGGTACTCTGCCAGGCTTTAGGATTTTTGCGTGTGTCACACCATTCTATCCAGCCAAGTTGTGGATTTATGCGTCTTACTCCTTTCGTGTAGCCTTCAAGAAGCGACGTAAGCCACTTAATCTTAATCATTCCGTTCGGGCCTTGTAATTCACTCCAAACAAACGGCGCTTGATTACCTAATATGCGTGTATGAACACCTTGATGGTGAACTTGGATAGCGAGTGTATGCTGTCCTTTGGATAAATTAAAATGAAATACTTGATACTCAGGATTACTATATGGGTAGCGTGCAGGACCTTCTGTAACGAATTGTCCATCTAGCCATACAGTAAATACAGATGCAGCTAGGACACGGTATTCTAAAGCAGTTGTTTCTTCTAGAGAAAATGAACCTCTGAAAGCTGCATGCGTATCAGCTTGAGTAGAATTTATATCAGGATTCCAAATATAATCGGCACGCGAAAGAACCAGGGGTTCATTTTTACCAAAGGCGCATTCAGAAAAAATGTCACCGTATATGGCTACTATAAATAGAACTATAAAAGAGAATTTTATAAAACGCTTTAAATTTAACTGAGTTACTAATCTTTTTTTAGGTAAAAAAGGAGAAGTAAGAGCTAAATAAAAGGACATTTTATATAAAACTAATTATAGGTTTCTATCGATAGGGGGATTATCTTCTTCGTAAAATGTTTTATAGGTTTTAGCACTAGCTGCTAATTTAAGAAAGATATCTAGAGGAACAACTTCTGCAGGATTGCTTAATTTGCTTAAAATTTCTGCTACTTTATCGACCGTGTTTGTTTCCCTTATGTGCATTAGTAGAAAATACGGTCTATTTTGGTTTAATTGAATGAGTTCATCAATGTCTGCGACTGCCTCTTTAACCGGTCTGTTTACATCGAGGTAGTAGTCGTAACTGATCATTGGTTTATCATTCCGAAGATCAAACGTACGTGCTGTACCATAGCCGTTAATAAAACCGATCACATTAGGGCAGTTCTTATAGTATAGATCTACTACTTGTTTTGTTAAATCAGTGTTACCAACGTGACGATTGCCCTCTGAATAATCCATGATTTCTAATACGCGTAAATCCAGGCGCTGCATGTAATTATCAGATACTTTCATCAAACTTTCGAACTTATCTGGTGGAACTGCTTTAGGATACATATAGCCAGGTCCGCTTAAGCCTCCAATAAAGTAATCATTTGGAGATTTGTCTTCGTAGAAATACTGTAAGGCAGGTGGGTTAAGCCATATCCAGTTCATGAGCACTTGCCACGTATAAGGGATTTTTCCACGTCCTGGTTTTGTCCATGCTCCAATACCCATCGAGTCTGTGGATACTGCGCATATATATACTTTTTTATCTGCAACTAATTTAGCATTCGCATCAATATGATGGTTATTTTTGAATTTAAAATCAGGGGTGAGTGGAATTTGGGAGGTAAACGATACGTTTGGTAAGTTATGTAAACCTTCCATAATAAGGCCGTAGTTACCTACGAGTGAAGTATGTGTTCCCTCAGTATCTTTTGCGTATGAATGCCAACCAAGAACCATGCTTGCGGGATTTTGACGACTTAGGATTTTTTTTAGCAGATTTAGCTCATCAGTATGTTTAGGATTTGATGATAAGTTAGAAAAGAATGCGCGCTGTTGTATTCCAAAGTCGGCTATTCCAGGTTGCATTTCTGCCCCTTCTTGTCCTCCCATAACGACATAATAATCGCGTGAGCAACGATCAAAATACTTATCATAAGCCCACTGGAAAATGGTGTAATCTGATTGGCCAGTAAACTTGCCTCTTAGATCGATCATTGGTTTTAAACCATGCTTTTCTGCTAAAGGAAGTTGGTCTTCGTTAACTACGAGAAGGTCTTCAATGCCAGAAATAGTAAACGCTACGATTAAAGAGGATCTGACATTTTTATCCCATACGACACACCCTTTTGCATACTTTGAATATAAGCTTAACGCTTTGTCTGCATCGTCTGTTTCTAGTTTGTTAAATTTAACACCATGTCTATTTTTTAGAAAAGTGATTAATGGGTGAACTATTTCCCATTGCCAATTTTGAGGGTATTCGAGGTAAATGCGCGGATAATCTCTGTTTGCTAAGCCCTGAAGTGAAATTAATAGCGCGTGCACTGGAACGTCTCCAGACATGAGCCAATTCTCAGAAAGAGGGATAAGGGTAGCTTCAGCAGGTGCATGAGCTACTTTCTTTGGCTCAATGGGCGCTGCATGTGTGGATAAAGTAAATGCTAAGAATACTGTTAAATAAGTAAAAATTTTCATTTGTTGGTAGTAGTTACACGATCAAAAACATACTCTACGGCAATGTTACGTGTGCTTCTTAGTTCGGTAAGAGTGAGGCGAGATCCTGATGAAGATACTTTGTAATCGGAGAGAATATTAATTTTTCGGACCCCTTGTTGCGTTTGTAGATTGAGATCTGTGCTGAGCCGTAAAATACGACGATTATCAAGCCAGGTTGCATGTACAATTTTTGTGTGGTCGTACGTATAGGCGCCGATATGGCGGTTGTCAGGCCACATAGCGATATGCACGACGTTTTCAGCTTTTGTGGTATCGAGTGTATAGGAGCTATTAAAAAAGCGTCTTCCCCAGGAGAGGTTTTGCTCAATTGTAACTGAATTACCTTCAGTAGTGATTGTCAGGTCATATGTTTTCCAGGGACTTAGCTCTACACTTAGTTCACTATTTAAGTGCCATTTACCAGCGATTGGTGACTGAGTAATATCTTCTGCTTTTGATATGTTTAATATAATTAAAAATAAAAATAGTAATGAGATAGGTGTAAGTTTCATTGGGAAATACTAAAGTTGGTTCATAGCGACTAGCTGAGGGGATACTGAAATACCAACACGACCTTTCGTACTTGGATTTTCGATTCTCCAAAGGATGTGATCAACCACTTTTCTAATGAGGGTAGGTAAAAGAATATCGATTACAGCAGGTGAGTGATCGAGATTGTGATAAATAATCGGGTTATAATTGCCGACAATTGCATCTACGTCTTTACCTGGCTGAAGTCCTTCCTCGCGTAAGGCACGAAAGAATGCACCACAAAAATGATCTACTGGAATATATATGCCCGTTACTTTAGGTGAACATTCTATTAAACGTTTTGCTAGGGTTAAACTTTCTACGTGTAGTGGGGCAAATTCTAGAAAACTTGTATGCGTTAAGTTTGGTTTTCCTAGTAGCTTTTTAACGTTAAGATTCAGAGCAGTGGCACGTGCTATAAACGCCTCAGCTCTGTTACTTACAGCTCGGTAGTCTGGATCTGTAGAAATAACAGCGACTGATGTATGGCCTTTAGATTTGAGATAATCGGCAGCAATCGTGCCATTTTCTTCATTATTAGGTTCAACGTAATCGCCTTGGTAAAAGTCTGAACGTCTGGTCATAAACCATACATGTGGAATATCCCGCAATTGTGCTAAGCACTCAGCGGATGGCTCCATGCCCTGAAGAATCAATCCATCGAGGTGTTCACTCCAAATATTTGGAGGTAATTCGCTCGGGCTATTGGAAAATAAAATTCTTAAATCAATGGCGTAGCGGATGTCCGTTGATTGGGATTGGAGGAGTTGGTCTTGGAACCAATTCAGGTTTGGGTTGTGTGATTTTGCACCTACAAACCAAACGCCAATTTTGCGTTGTATCTGACGACGCGCTTTTAAACTACGTCTAGTCTTAAACGGAATAGGGACGTGGTTGTTGGCCTGCATCACTGCACGAATACGAGCAAGGCTATCAGGGGCCACGAGTTCTGGATTGTTAATGGCTCGTGATACCGTAGCTGGGCAAACACCCGCTTGGCGGGCTATTTCAATAATTAGCACGGGGTAAAAATATGCTTATCTTAATATGAAAGATATCGTATTTATAATGAAAATTATAGACATAAGTCAAATAATTTTTGGTCATAATGTATATAGATTAATACATAAATATATGTTTAAAAATGAGTTATGAAATTTAATTAGATTTATAAAAGATTGAAAATAAATGAAAATTAAGTTGAAAAATACATGATTTTCTTACTTAATTTTTCTCAATTGCCTGATTACTGCTCTCATTGCGTAATCGGCTCTAGAGATACGCCTTTTACCCCATTTAGGTTAGCTTAGAAGTTCATCATTTTTGTGCCCCATAAACCTTTTATAGATTCCGCTTCTTGGATTTGGTCCGAGGAGGCGACGCATGCTGTTCCTACAGCAGAGGGCTCTTCGGCTTCGCATTATCAGGTACGTTATTTTAGGCGCTCATTTAAAATTGATAATATAGAAGGTAGATTCCTTAAACTCGATCTATCTGCTGATAGCCGATATGTTTTATATTTAAACGGACTATGCGTAGGACGTGGTCCTGCTAAAGGGGATGTGAATCATCATTTTTATGATTCGTATGAACTCAGTTCTTTTCTAAAAGTTGGAGAGAATGTAGTTGCTGTACTCGTACTCGATATGTCACGTGTATCGCACCGTCCTGCTTTTCTAGGACCTCCATGTTCCGTGATGACTTACGCTGGCGGACTTTTGGTTGAAGGTGGAATATATGATCAATTTGATAATTCTATTTTAGACCTTCAATCCGATGCAAATTGGTCCGTCTGTGTAGATAAAGCTCACCGCTTCCAGAATTTAAATACGACTTTCGAAGGGTATTTGGGCTACTTTGAGCACCGTGTATCGAGTCTTATACCACAGGGTTGGAATAATGTAGGATTTAACGATTCTAAATGGCCAAAAGCTACGGTTTTATACAAAGCTGAACTTTACGAGAATAGACGCGATCCAACAAGTCCGTATGGATTAGTGCCTCGCATAATTCCCATGCTTGAAGAAGGCGAAGCTTTACATTTTGCCGATGCTTATAATCAGGGTGGAGGAGTACTAAACCCTGAATTAAGTAAGCTACTTTTTGAGGATAAGATTTTTACTCTTCCTGCACATCAGGAGTTGGAAGTCGTACTAGATATGAAAATGCTGACCACAGCATACCCTCATATTCAGATATCTAGCGGGCAAGGAAGTGTTTTTACTTTAACCTATGCTGAAGCGTTACGACTGCCGTGGGGAACGGAAGGAGCATTACTCATGGGTAAGCCGCAGTCTCTTGCTAATCTTGCTTCGCACTTTGCTGATGAATCTGTAGGGTGGACTTTTGACCGTAGAGGTAAGGTAACAGGTTGGTGTGATATCTGGGAGCCTTCAGGAAATGATGAAATTTTCGAACCACTTCACTGGCGTGCTTTTCGTTATATTGGTCTAAAAATTAAAACGGGTAACAGTCCTTTAGTTATTAAAGCTGTTAAGCAACGGTTTACTGCTTACCCTCTTAAAATTAAAGCTACTTTTGAGACATCCCAAGAAGCTTTAAATCGTATATGGAGCATTGGACTGCATACAATGCGCATGTGCTCACACGAAACTTTTGAGGACTGCCCTCATTACGAGCAGATGCAATATGCGGGTGATACTATGATCACCTCAAAGTTAGCTATGCTTACAACAGGTGACACTCGGCTCACTAAGCAAGCGCTCTATCAGTTTGATTGGTCTAGAATTTCTGAGGGTCTTACTCAGGCCCGTTATCCTTCACGACTTCTGCAGGTTATTCCTGCATGGAGCATACATTGGATAACAATGATTAAAGATTATTTCTTGTACTCGGCAGATGAACAAACGGTACGAGATATGATACCTGGTATTTTATCAGTACTGGCTTGGTATAGATCTCATACTAATTCAGATGGGCTTCCATCAAAGCTACCTTTTTGGAATATCACGGATTGGTGTCCATGGTGGCCGCGTGGAGTAGTGCCAGGTTCTAGTGAGGGTGCTACCTGTATTCACTCTGCTCAGTATATCAATGCACTTGATGAGGCTGCTTGGATTCTAGTTCATTGTGGAAAGAAAACTGAGGCAGATGCGCTTCGTTCTGAAGCAGCTACATTAAGAATCAAAGCTCATGCTGCCTTTTGGTCAGAAGAGCAGGGTTTATATTTTGATAGATCTGGTGGACCTGAGGTAAGTCAATATGGTAACGCATGGGCGATCGTTGCAGGAATCGCAAAAGAGGATCAGAAAAAGAGAATGGGTAGTCGGTTTCCAAATGATGAGAAATTGGCTCCTGGATCATTTTTTTGGTGGCATACCGGTTTCAAGGCGTTGGATTTATGTGGGAGGTATGATGAAATGCCTAAATACCTTACTCCGTGGTATGAAGCTATTAGTTATGGACTATCTACTTTTGCTGAAGAAAACAGTTACTGGAGATCGTTGTGTCATGCTTGGGCAGCACATCCTGTACTTGAATTTCAGCAAAAAATATTAGGTGTAACAGCAGTAACTCCAGGATTTACTCACGTAGCTTTAGTTCCTCGTATCTGTGAACTAACATTTGCTCAAGGTAGTGTGTGTACACCTCTTGGAGATATACATGCTCAGTGGAAAATTGAGGACAAAGAGTTTGTTTATCAAGTTATGCTTCCTGTAGGTATCTTAGCTGAAGCCGTTCTGCCAGATGGCAGTAAACATGTATTGAAGGAGGGTAAAACAGTAATGAAATGCCAAATCCCGTGAATCATACAAGACCACTTCAGATAAGAGAATCAGAGGATGGTGTCATAGAGATATACCAAGCTTCAGGTAGTTTGTTATTACGCTACGTATATAAGCCTCAAACACCTAATGATGAATCTTCTAGGCCGTATCTGCATCCTCTCTGCACATTATCTGGTGAATGCTTAACCAATTTTAGACCAAATGATCATAGATGGCATCATGGACTAAGTTATACCATCACGACACTTAACGGAAATAATTTTTGGGGAGGTCCTACCTATAAGCAAGGTTCGGGATATGTATTTAACAACGATCATGGGTGTCAAAAGCACATAGCTTGGACTGAGAAAAGTCCTTATCACTTATCTCATGTTGTCCATTGGCTTAGTTCATCACGTGAGTTATTACTCACCGAGGAGCGATCTCTTGAAATTAATGTAGTATCTGATTCTACCTGGTTCTTGAGGTGGAAAAGTAGTTTTAAAAATGTGTCCTCGAGCCAGCTTGTGTTAGGTAATTATTATTCGAGTGCTCAATTGAAGGGGTCGCATTATTCAGGTCTTCAGTTTAGAGGCGCACGCGATTTATTGGATGAACACGGAGATGAAAAAATCGGTATTAGTGCTGAAGGTGGTTTAAAAGGTGAGGAAAGTATTCATGCTCAATGTGTCAAATGGGTGGAGTGGAGTGGACAAAAAGATATTACACAGAAACGAATCAGAATTAGATTTGAGGATAATATAAAGTCGTTTCATGCTTTTATAAGAAAAGCTCAGTCTCTCATGGCTATCCCCTTTGAGTATGATAAAGCGATGCGCTTGGATATGAACAGTACGCTTCATATAGATAATACTTTAACGTTTACTGATCTATGAATACTAACCGGCGTATATTTATAAAAAGTTTAAGTGTGGGTCTGGTTGGTTCGCTTTTTGATCCAGCTAAATTATCTGCAGCTAAAGTAGATAGTATTCCTGCATATTCTAGTGCTAGTCGTGAACATTACTGGGAAGCGATTCGCTCTCAATACCCGCTCTTACATGAGCCTGTATATTTAAACACAGGTGGTCTAGGACCAGTGCCGCAGTGTGTACATAATGCAGTTGTTTCTACTATGACACACCTTCAAGAACATTGTGAAACAGGGCATACGCTTTTCGAGCCTGCGCGCAGTGACATGGCGCAATTCTTGGGTGTTAAAAGTAATGAAATAAGTTTTGTTAGAAATGCCTCTGAGGCTAATTCGATTATTGCATCTGGATTACGTCTAAAAGCAGGCGACGAGGTTATCTTTGATACACATGCACACCCCGGTGGATCATATCCTTGGTTAATTCAAGCGAAACAATCAGGTGTTGTGGTTAAATTATTTGAACCAGATGCAACTAGTCCTGAAGCAAATATTAAGCTCATTCGTTCATTAATAACGAATAAGACAAAAGTAATTCAAGTTAGTCATATTACTTGTACTACAGGATTAATCATGCCGGTTAAGCGTATTGCTGCATTAGCGAAAGAGACAGGCGTTTG
>Ga0208499_1000519_pt1 | contig 14041 bp, 25 predicted proteins | sample CryBogCBE07Jul09_FD_185504 | JGI IMG/M metagenome (GOLD analysis project Ga0208499, IMG submission 185504) | Freshwater microbial communities from Crystal Bog, Wisconsin, USA - CBE07Jul09 (SPAdes) (version 2) | ecosystem: Environmental > Aquatic > Freshwater > Lake | place: Crystal Bog... | reverse complement strand
AACCAAATTATGTAAAAATTGCTCCAACACAACAGGATTTGGATCAGTTAATAGAAATGCAAAAAGCATCTAATAATCCAGCTGAAAAAGCTCAAATTGGAACTTATATTGCAGATATTCAAAAGCAGTTGAAAGAAAAAGCTTCTGTATCTTCTCCTCCTGTTGCTACGGGTAGAACTCCTGAAGAAATTGCAGATATAGCTGCAAAAACAGAAGCCGCAAAAATACAAGCAAAATTAACCACAGAAGAAAAAATTGCTGATAAACGATCAATTGAGAATTATTTTAGATCAAAACCACCTGAACAAGTTCGCGATTTGATTAGGGAATCTATTGAAGGGGATCTTGAATCAGGCATTAGTAAAATTGCAAAAGTGTTTGGTGTAGCAATTCCTGGTGCGGATGCTACGGCTCAACTGCAAGTAATTACCCAACAACTTGCAAAATCCTCGCCTTTTGCCCCAGGCTCTCAATCGGATAAAGAATATCAAGCACGATTGCAAGCAGTGGGCGATCCAGCCTCTAATGAACCCATTAAAAACAGATTAGCGGCGCTGGATGAATTTTATAGGGATCAAGAAGCATTTGTGGCTCAAAAAGCAGAAATGACACCTGAACAATTGATTGATGCTGTACATAACGGGTATTTATCTGAAGAGTCAGCAAAAACAATTTTTAAAAGGATGAATAAATCTTCTGGAGCAAAATAATGGCAATGACATATGAAGAGTTTTCATCTGCGTTAGCAAACAAGCCTGTTAATTCTGGAGAAGCATCTTTTGAAAAAGCATTAAGCATTGCAAAAAAGAAACCCAAGAAAGAACTAGAGCGCACAGACATAGGTAGCCTTTCTGAAGGCATGAAGTTACGTTTAGCAAAACAACTGATTGGCGCACAAGAGATTGGTTCAGACATTGGACGCATGATTTCAGGTGAAATGGGGCAACCATACTCACCTTACCGTGAATTTGTGCAAAAGAAAGGCGAAGAACTGACTAGGCAATCTGAAAATGCACCACCTTTAACTAAGGCGGGTGATATTGGAATGATGGCCTTAGAAAGCATGGCAGTTCCTTATGGAGCAACAACGACAGCGGGGCGAATTGGCCTCAATGCTTTATTAGGTGGCGCACAAGCCGGTTTAAGTCCTTATTCAAACGCTTTTGAACGATCACAAGCTACAGCTACAGGTGCTGTAGGTGGCGCTGTATTGCCTGAAGTTATGGGACCCGCTGCACGGGGCATAACCGGAATGGTTAAATACGGGCGTGGAATTATTAACCCAAAATATGGGGCTTTAAGAGAAATTTCTAGAGAAACAGGTGGTGCAGAGCTTCCGAGAGAATTATCTAGTGTTTATGGAAATGTTCCTCCACCAGGACAGGCTGGCCCTGTTCTACCTCCATTCGGACGCGCTGAAGGCGTAAAACCGACTGTTGGCATGATCACAGATGATCCTAAATTGTTAGAGCTTGAAATGAACGCTCGCAATAGAGCTCCTGCTGATTTTATGCAACGTGATATTGAGAATCAGCAAGCCATCATTGCAGGTTTAGAAAAAAGAGCTTTAACAGGTGAGCAAGAGCGCTTGGCTATGGAAAAGCTTAATGAAGAAACTGGAGCATTAAGACAAGGCGCTTTTGAAAAAGCTAGAAAATCTCCTACCGTGCTTGAAATGACCGCACCATTAACGGAAACAATGGCAGAAATGCGAGTTCGTCCTGGTGAGGTTGGAAGGGCGTCACCTCCGTTGCAAAGCACTATAAAAGCAACTGAACGTTCTGCTTTGGGCGGACCAGAGGGCGCAGGTTATCCAACTGGACCTGATCCATCTGATTTATATGCGGCCAGAAAGCAAATTGATGATGCTTTAAGAGGTATGGCCGGTCCTAACGACAGGCTGGCTAATGCAATTAAATCCAATCGTAAAGGTGCAATGGAATTAAAGTCAGCTCTTGATGAAGGATTAAGCGCTGCTAGTCAGGGTGAATGGGACAAATACTTATCAACTTATGTTAATAAGATTAGACCTATTGAAGAAGGTAGGGCTTTTCGAGATGTTCTAGATATGTTTAAAAACGCTCCCGTAATTCCGGGTACTACCATCCGCTCTATTACACCATACAAAATGCGTAAAGCTGCATCAGATGTCACTACTAAAGAATTAGGAACCTCTGAAATTGACCGTTTAACCCCATCAGGGCGCGGTTTCTTAGAAGATGCTGCAATGGCCATGTCTGCTTTAGAAAACGCTCAGAAAGGAGCTCGTGCTACTTCTGGTTCACCTACTGCAACTTATTTAACGTCTTTAATGAAATCTGGATTAGTGCCTGGTGGCGGCAAGACCGCAACCATTCTTAATATGGTAGATGCCTTGGGCAGATCAAGAGGCGCTGCCGCTTTAGATGAAGCATTACGCAATCCAGAACAATTTCAAAAATTGCTTAATGCGTATCATGCAGGACAAGCACCTTCTGGTATTTCGCAAATGTTGGAGCGCACAACTTCTAACGTTCCAGAATATTTGAAGCGCAGATTTAGATAAGAGGATCACATAATGTCAGCAGCTTACCTTTGCCCAATCCTTCAAGAACCACAATTTTCAGACGATACCACTTTTTTAGCTGGTGGTCTGATGTGGTTTTATTACGCTGGAACAACTACTCCTTTACCAGTTTATACTGATAGCACAGCCACAACAGCATGGCCTAATCCTATTGTATTAGATTCTAGGGGCGAATCAGGTGGTGAAATTTGGTTGTTGGCTGGACAGTATTACAAAATTGTTCTAGAAGCTAAACCATTATTTGGTCAAATTCATGGCCCAACAATTTCAACATATGACACCATTTCTGGTGTAAATGATGCAACATTAACGGCATCCGCCAGCGATTGGACTTTATTTGGTGGAACCCCGACTTTTTTAAGTTCAAATTCTTTTAGCGTTGGCGGTGATCAAAGAATTATTTTTCAAGTTAACAGAAGAATTAAAACGAATGATAATCAGTACGGAACTGTTTTATCTTCTACGCTTCCTGTGTCTGCATCTACGCCAACCACTGTGACGCTCCGAATGGACTCTGGCAATGCTTTAACATCAGGGTTAACGTCTGTTCAGTACGGAATTATTCAAACAACCCCTTCAAGTATTCCCGTTGCGGTTCAGACAGGCACAAAAACATCAGGATCAAGTCATCAAATCTATATTGATTATAATGGAACCAATCTTGCTTTGGCTGTAGACACAACAACGTTTGATGCAACATGGCCAATTAATGTTACTGGCAGCGCTGCAAGTGCGACAAATGCTACCAACGCCACAAATGCCACAAACGCAACAAATGCTGTAAATCTAACAGGAACAATTGCCAGTGCGGTTACAGCAGTTACACAAGCAACGGGTACAAACAACACAAGAGTAGCAACAACGGCTTATGCCACAACTCAGGGTGTGGGTGGTCCTGCACAGTCTTGGCAGAATGTTACTTCTAGTAGATCCGCAAATGGAACAAATTATACCAACTCCACTAATAGACCTATTATGGTAATTGTTAACGTTGTAGGTATAAATAATGGATCATCAAGCGCTCAATTAAATATAGCAGGTCTTTCTGTTGCTCAATATACTTCATCAATTTTTGGTGCTAATTCGCAAACAACTGTTCCATTATCAGCAATAGTTCCAGCGGGTGCAGTTTATAATGTTACTAGCTCTAATTTAGTTGGAGTAACTTGGTTTGAACTAAGATAATGAAAATTAACCAAAAAGGCATCAACTTAATAAAAACCTTTGAAGGTTGCAAGTTGAAAGCTTATCAAGATCAAGGCGGAGTTTGGACAATCGGTTATGGTTGGGCTCAAAACGTTCATCCTAATGATGTATGGGAGCAGGGACATGCTGATTACATGTTAATTAAAGCTTTAGATCAGTTTGAACATGCGGTTACAGCAGGTATAGGTATTTCAAAAACAACCAATAATCAATTTAGTGCAATGGTTTCTTTGGCTTATAATGTAGGTCAAGGAAACTTTGTTAAATCTAGCTTATTAAAGTATCATAAAGCTGGTGAATATGCTAAAGCTGCTGATTCTTTTTTAATGTGGGATAAAGTCGCAGGAAGGTCTAATGCCGGTCTTGCAAGGCGTAGACGCGCTGAACGATCACTTTACTTGGAATATTAAAATGGAAAGATGGTTAGAGGCGGCTTTAGTGATTTTTGGCGCAACAATCACAACATATGCGCTTATTCAAAATCATGATTATCGCATTGGTCGTTTGGAAACCGGGTTAAATGAACATATAGACAAGCACGAATTGCAAGCAAAAGAAATTGATGCAAGGCTTGGACGAATTGAATTAGCAATTGGACGCATTGAAACAAAACTAGAGGCCCCTAAAAAATGAGCATTATTATTACGCAAGCAATTCATGTGTTAGCTGGTCTAATCCTTAGTTCAGACGTATTTCAGCGCATTTTAGCCGTTGTTGAACGTTGGGCAGATAAAGAAATTTCAGAATTGGATAAACACGAAAGTGTTTTAAATGAAATCAAAATTATTGGTTTAAATTTAGCAAACTGGGAAGCCAATCTTGGTATTGAGTTGGCTGTAGCTTACCTTAAACATAAATAAAATTATGAAAGATTTTATTATTGCAAGACTTGGTGAGACGTCTACGTGGCGCGGCATTTTTTTAATTTTGTCTGCTTTTGGTATTTATCATTTTACAGACGATCAGGAGCATGCAATTGAAGCTATTGCTTTAGCTTTGTTTGGAGCATCACATTTACCCGCAGACGATCTGGGGTATTTGTTAAAAAAGTGGGAATCGGAGTCCAAGCAATCCTAATTAGTGGCTGTGTTACAATGGATTGTGGACCAGGTATGATTGTTGATCTTACTCCACAACATACAATTAACAATATGATTGTTCAACTTAAATGTAGTTATTAAACATGAATGAATTTACTCTTACCCTAACAATTGAAGAACTTAACATTGTCATTGGTGCTTTAAATGCAGGTGCTTATAAGCAAGTAAAGCCTATCATTGAAAAAATCGAGCGTGATGTGACTGGGCAGCTTCAAAAAGCTACACCTACTGCATCTGCTGAATAAAATTAAGGCTCCGATTGGAGCCTTTTTCTATTTATAAGGTTGTAAAATTGGCAGAGGTTGAATTGTTGGTATTTGTGGTTGAATTGGCGGCTGTATTTGCGCTGGTTGTATTTGTAATGTGTGTATGGGTGTGGGTAATTGGATCTGTGTTATGTTTCCAAATTGATAAGTTGAGACTCCGTTATCGCATTGGGTTATGTTCCCGAAATGATAACAACCAAGCTGATTTGCATAAGCAACATTAATTGATCCTAGTATAAAAAGCGTTAGTGCGTATCTCATAATCATTCTCCTATAGTGTAGTAACCCAAAACATAACAATCATAAAATCATCGTTCATTCAATCACCTCAGCTTTAATTAGTCTGCCATCCTCTCCGTCGAAAGTGAGGATAAGGTTTGCGTCACGACTAATCCAAACTTCCCCATCAAATGCTTTAAGTTCTACCACCACATCCGGCTTAGGTTCAGGTTTGATGCGCCATTCAGAAGTTACTATAAAGGAAGGGCAGGTAGTGTGTCCCCAATCACGCCATTGATTCTCATCACTATCAAAAAACTGAATCTCCTTCCCAGATGCCCACGCCATTATGATTTCGTAATGTTTGTGTCTTTTGTTCATCCCTCTCCTCCAATCCCGTGATGTCGTTCTGCGAAGCGGATTCCTTCTACAAACGATCCGTAAAACCAATCTAGTGAAAAACCCTTATCAATTTCCTCCTGAGTCATCGGCTTCCTTGCTGGCGCGGTGGGTTTGGTGTATAGGGGAGTCCATCCAAGCGGAACATCGTTTACTGGTGGCTCAAACCTCATTCGAAATCCTTCCCCGTCTGGTGTAATCCACGCCACAGGCTTATCGGATTCTGGTTCGGCGGCGAGGAAATCTCGAACCCTATCTCTTAGCCACAAAGGTAGCTTTGTATCTCGTTCAAGATCGTCATATATCCATCTCAACAGTTCGTGTGCTTTGTTCATTTCATCTCCCTCCCTATTTCAGCATTGCGTCTGCCATTCCATAAGCCGCTCTGGCCGTTTGGTATGGCGTCATATCCTTTCGCCATGCGTCATTTGAAACGTACCCCTGCATAGCTAACCCTGCAAAGTGGTCGCGTAGGGTCATGCCTTCAGATTCATTGGGGTAGAAATTTCCATCTTCATCACGTTCCCATTTAATGGTAGGAAACGCGGGTCGGCTATTTTCAATACTCATAGTTCCCCCCCCGCGCCTTAGCAAGGGCGACTCTGGCTTTTTTCGCTGTATGTCCCAAAGCCTCAACCAACTCCGCTGTTATTTCCAAAGCCTCATAAAGATCAGGCGCGGCGGCGATTAGGTGTTTGTCGTGGTCGTTATTTTTTGGCGCATCGCAAATGTATAAACACGTTTTGTTGTAAATTGCGTTGTTTTCTTGGTCGTAGTGCCAAGGCCCCGGCGTTGCGCGTAATTTTGTTTCGTTCATATCTCCTCCTTAATCTTGGCTAGTGCAGTTTTGGATCTTTCAAAATATGGCTGATCGTGACTCAAAGCCGCTTCCAAAGCCTCAATCAACTCATCAACCAGATCAGCCCTTACCCATCCGACAGTATTTGGTATTTTTTGTGGATAAACATATTCAATCCATCCTGTATCATCGTAAGTAATCCACATTTTAGGGATTTCAGCCCATGATTTTCTTTCTGAAGTCATTTTTCTCTCCACTGAGCAATCAAACTTAAAATGGCAAGAACAGCCCACATAGCGGAAAACAATACGTGGTCTGTTGATGAGTGAATTGTAGAAAATAGCACTAGAGTCCAAGTTCTAATTTCTTGAGTCATGATTCCCCTCCAATCCCGTGATGTCGTTCTGCGAAGCGGATTCCTTCTACAAACGATCCGTAAAACCAATCTAGTGAAAACCCCTTATCAATTTCCTCCTGAGTCATTGGCTTTCTTTCTGGCTTGGCGGGTCTGGTGTAAAGGGGTTGCACCCACTCTTTATAATGCTCTGCTCGATTGCGAGATATGAACTCATCTTTGTAAGTTTCGTTATTTTCGTATGAGATATAGTCATACCCTCCCTCACCGTCAAATACCGACCACGCCACAGGCTCATCGGATTCTGGCTCGGAGGCTAGGTAGGCTAGGTAGGCTAGGATGTCATCTTCTAAAAGCCTTGCCATCAAGCACCCATATCCCAACTCACTTAACTGCGCCTCTCTATCATTCAAAGCCTCAAGTGCCCGTCTCAACAGTTCGCGTTCTTTGCTCATTATTTCTGCGCTCCCAAATAATCTCTTCAATCTCTTCATAATCTTGCTCACTTAAGACCGGCATAATGTTTACCGTAACCAGATCTCCACCAATAGTTTTTAGTGTTACCCAAATAGCGTTAATTTCAACGTCACCACCTTCAGCGGGTTCCTCCATCGTTGCTGGATAATACTTAGTAATTCTGCCATCTACGTCTAATTCGTTATTGTTCCAAATAATTGTAATCATTCTGGAGCTCCAAAATACAAATCAATTGCATGTGATTTTGTTTCAAATGCTCCGCTTAATAAATGTTCTTTTAAATTTTCTATTTTTTTTCTAATGACATCTCGCTCGGTCCACCAAACATAATTATCAACAAAGATTTCGCATAATTGACCTAACGTAAAATCTCTTCGCTTCCACCACCAACTCAGGTCTTGATGTGCAACAGCATCATCAATTCGCGCATAAGCCTCTTGAACTTTTTGTTGATTGTTTGGCCAAGAAAAATTCATAAAGTATTTGAGTTCATCAACCATAATTTGACGCTCTAAAAAACACTCCTCTGATTTAGGCTTTCTTCGATTGCTTACCCTAGCATTTTTAGAAATTAAACCCATAGATTTTGCTTTGTCCCGAACAGAATATTTGCTGCGGTTTAACAAAGCTGCCATTTCTTGAACACCAATTAACGGCAATTCAATTTCCATCAATTTTTCTTGTTCTTTTGTCCAGGTTGTTTTCATTTTATTAATCCTCTAATTTTTTAGCTTTTTCAATCAATTGAGCGGTTCTTTTGTAACAACGCTGAATCTGCCAATCAATCAGCTTAACGCGCATACAATTAAACCAATTGCGTTTTTGTTGTTTGTATTTCAGCCCTGCTATGTTTATGGGTTCGTAATCCATCTTAGTAACCCTGCACAAAGCCAACAAAAGCATAGGTCATTACAGACAAGATAAAAGCGATTTGTAGTAGTGTGGTCATGGTGGTGTCTCCTATTAAGATTCTTGTCTGTATTTAGGGTGATTTGTGAACCCTAGTTCAGATGCTAAAGCTGTGCCCATTTCAGGATAATCTTTAGTTAGCTTTTTCAAGATTACCGCTGATTGGTCATATTGTTGAGCTGCCATAAATTCGACTAATAAAGCGATTCTTTTTGCGTCTTGTTGTGTCATTTGTCTGTCTCCAAGTTGGTGTTTTTGTTGTCAGCCCCGTGGCTTGAATGTAAGAATAAGACCACTACATATCAATATCAACACTTTTTTCAATTATTTTTGCATTAAAACTTTCTCGCAGCTCTTGTACCCGATCATCTTGATTGGCACAGGCGGTGGAATCAGCAATTAACTCCTTACTACTAAATACATAAGCATCCGGCTCACCGTTACGCACCTCTTTACCGTCAATGATGTAAACCGCTTCACCTTGAACCTTGCTGACCGTTCTGGGCCAGGGAACTAGATCAGGGTGTAGCACATGCTGAGTGCAGCCTTGTCTTTGCCATTCAACCGGCATAGGCTCATTATTAAATTGGGCGCACGTAAACTGGTCATCCTTTGTAGCTGTTGAATGAGCGCAGGTACGACAATTAACCTCTTTAGTTAATTTGGTTTGATGGCAGAACTCCCAGGCAGGGCAGAATTTGCACTCATACCAGCTAGGATTGCTTGAGATCGGTTCAGGCATCGAATCAGACAAGGCAATGCGTTTGCCTCTATTGACGTAATACGTAGCGGGATCAACTTCTAGCTTGACAATTTCGGTATAGATGCGGTCATCGTCTTTACAGGTAGCATAGTAAAGCGCTTGGGTAATCTGTGTTCCCAACATATACACTTGCATCTGAACCCAGTGCGTTAGCTTTGAAAGCTCAACGCCTTTTTTTTCTAATTCATCAAACGACTTTTTATTGTGCGTCTTGAACTCAACCACAAAGCGCTTTAACTCGTGATCCGGTAAACCACCTTCTAATATGCCATCAAGACTACCGGATACGTTAGAACCGAACTCCACCCGCTTCTGGGCATGGCTGAATTTGCAACCAATGGCCTGTAGGTCTTTGATAGCCTGTAATTCCTCCAGCTGGCCTCTTCTGAAAAGACGCAATATTCGTCCGCTGGGTTTGTCCACCACAGCCCACCTAAAGGATAACCATAACCATCTATCGCATGGATGTCCGAGTGTGGAGCATCCCAAGTGACTACGCGGTGGTTCTCGTAAAGACTCATGTTGAGCATCTATTAAGGTTTGAATGTTCATGTTTTTTAGCTCAAAAAAAAGGCGGCCATAAGACCGCCAGAGAGGGAGACAATCGTTACTTAACCCAAGGTGGGTTAGCTTTAGCCGTAGACGCTTTCTTAGGTGCGGGTTCTGCTCCTAGATCGCTTTTTAAGTCTGCAAATGGTGATTTAGGTACGCTTGATGGAATCGCCCTCCAGCCTCGCACTTCATTAGCATCAGGATAACCCTCAGACTTACGCACCTCAACCTTAATTTGCAATGTATGACCCGACAATTCATCAGTATCACGCAAACGATCAAGACCAATGGCCCTAAGAATCTGGCCTAACTGCTCATGACCAATCTGTACCGCTACTGGATTGTCATTTGCAATGTTGATGTTCCCAAACACAACACGGCCAACGTGTTCCGGGCCTGTGATGTCATATCTAATGTTAATCATTTCGCCGCCTTTTTTGGTGGGTCTGATCTCGGTACGCATCATCATAGCGGTGTACCATCCGGCAGGAATTGGCGTAAAGTCGTTAGTGCGCTCTTCGCGCTCAGGTACTGATGAGAGTTCAAATACGTTGTTAAGTAATGCCATTGTTATTCACCTATGGTTGTAATTGAAAAAGAAGGACGCCCAGGTTCCATTGTTATGGCGGCGCTTAGTGTGTGTATCATCTTAGGATCAGCAGACTTCCATGCTGATTGAATCACTTCAGGTTTCCACCTAAAAAGATTAGCCAACTGATCAGCATAGCCGTTTTGACCTGCTATTGCTAAAAGCTTTTCGGAATCAATTTTACGGTTCATGCGACACACAGCCCTGATCGTATAAACATCATCTTTGTGTGAAATCGTGCCTTCATCTTGCTCCTGTATTTTCAGGTGTAGCTTTAGCTGATCCTCAATAGATCGGCGCTTTTCTACAGCTACCCGCTCGGCTTCTTTAGCCGTGATCCATTCAGTTGCTAGTCTATTTATCATCATCTCCCCCCAATCTTTTGAATAATCGTTCCCAAGTCAGGTACTTCCCATGCCTCTAGCTTTCCTGAACGGTCCTTCGCTAACCAAAGCCCGTCAGAATCGCACATCAACGCACGAGTAGATTCACCATCCGCGTTTTTCTCAACCCTTAACGCAAGCACTTCATCAAAGAAGTATGGAAGCAATTGTCCAGTCTTGTTACCAGGCATAGAAGGCGCATACAAAATACGACCCATTTCATCTTGGGACTTGTCCAACTTGGCTGACATGTACACGTGGCGATTCGGAAGATCACGAAAGGAACGTATGATGTCCGTCATGGCTTCCTGCATGGCCCCATACGCTTGTCTAGGATCTTTGGTTTGTTTCTTCTCCGTGTTAAGCACTACCTCTGCAATTTCACTGATAGAGTCTAAGGCAACAGATTGATAACTTTCTGCTTCCTTAGATTCAGTCAACCACCCATAAGCCTCTGTAAGGTCCGTCATTGAACTAATCTCAATAAAGGGTATGTCTGCATCCGCAATAGATAACAGACCGCCTTCAGCGCTTAGAACAATGGGGTTAGGTAAAGTAGGTATCAGCGAAGTTTTTCCGGCTCCGGCTTGGGCATATACAAGAATTTTCACTCCATTTGAGTGAACATTGCTTGTGGTTTTTAGATTAATACTCATATAAAACTCCATATGTCACGGTTTGCACGATGCAAGTTGTGACGGCAGTTGAATCATAAGACTAATTCATGTAAGGTGTCAACACTTGATTAACATTTTTTAACAGAGGACACGCACATGATGACGCTTGAACAAATTAGATATGCTTTATCAGATCGGCGCTTAATGATAGTTGCAGAGGCTACAGGGCTACACTACAACACGGTTAAAGACATTGCGAAGCGGCGCACTGTTAACCCTTCTTATGCGGCTGTAAAAGCGATCAGTGATTATTTGGAAGGACGCAAGAATGATTATTGATAAAGACACAGGAGAGTTATTAGAAAGCCTTGAAGGTATCTCGGAAGAAATACCCGATGCGATGTTACACGCAAAGCGATGGCTCTTATGGAAGGAAGTCCCACATCCTGTAGTTGGTAAGAAGCCCAGAAAGGTTCCTTTTTATATTTCTGGTTTCACGCGCAAATCAACCGACACTGAAGAGGATCTTTTTGAGCTGGCTACCTTTGAACACGCATCAGAGGCTATTCTTAATAGCCCGGAACCGTATGCGGGTTTAGGATTTGCGTTAGGCCCAGATGGAACGGGCAATTATTGGCAGGGCATCGATTTTGATGAAATTTCTAAACACGCACATCTCCAAGTGCTTTGGAACGACCTACCGGGTTATGTTGAATCCTCACCAAACGGTGATGGTGTACATGCCATTAGTTACGGTAAAGAGTTTAAATCTATAGGGTCAAGCAAAGAAGACGGTATAGAGGCTTATTCTACAGGGCGATTCTTTACGGTTACAGGTGCAGCTCACAGGTGCGAATCATTTACTGATCTAACCGACTTCGTAGAACAGGTTCTAAGGCCGTATGAGGCGCGTAGAGCGAAGAACTTCAATCAGATCATTAGTCATGGTGAACACAGCCTTTCACCCGCTCAGGTGGCGGATATTCGTTCAGCGCTTACACGAATCAGATCCGATGATTACGATACTTGGGTGCAGTTTGGACTAGCGCTTAAAAAACACGGTGAGGACGGGCGATCTTTATGGATGGAATGGTCACAATCAAGCGATGTTTATGATCCGGCTGAAGCTCGAAACAAATGGGAAACATTTCCCATAGATACGAAAAACGAAATAGACTACAGGCACATTCTTAAAGAGGCCCAGGGCTTGGGTTGGGTCAACCCTAAGTCGAACATCAATCAAGCCATGGTTCACGATCCTGTCTATGATGAGCCTATAGGGAACCGTTTTTTCAGTGGGAATTTTGATTATATTGAATATACAGTGGACGGATTTATCGGCACAGGCGTGACGGTTATAGCCGGTGCAGCCGGTGTCGGCAAGACCAGTGCTGTGGTTCCTATTGCTGCTATTGTTGCGGGTTTGTGGAAGGTTCCGAACATTAACATTGTGCTACGCAGGAAGGTTATATACGTCACTGAAGATCCTGGTCAGTTAAGGCGTATCGTAAAAGGTATGATGATGAGCGCGGAGAACGTGGCTCCTGCATCAGAGTTTGATGAATGGTTTCATGTGATCCCCGCGAACAGGCGGAAACCAGAACAACTGGCTAAGTCTATAGAGTTCTGGCGTGAGCGCTATTCATACGAAGCGGAAGCTAATCAGAACCATTACATGATTGATCCACTCATTATTTTTGATACCAGTAACGCAACGATTGACCTAGACAATGAGAACGATAACGCGGAGATTGGTAGAGCCATAGGTTCGATTAAAAAAACGCTTAACGGTGGCTCTATGTGGCTCATAGCGCATCTAGCAAAAGCGATTACTCGCACCTCTGCGCCTGATGAACTTTCACCGAGAGGTGGCGGTGCTTGGGTAGGTGACGCGCATGGGGTGGCTTTTTTAGTTAAGGATGAAGATATTCCTGATAAGCGCTTTTTTGTGTTGGGTAAAAAACGATTTGAGGCGGCTTTTAATGAAATGGAAATGGATACCATTACTGGTAATGAAACAGTATCAACGCCTTGGGGAGAGATTCAAGATATAGTATATAGGTTCGGTATTCCGCAACCTTTATTCGGTGATGATTCGATGGAAGCTAGGAAAGCCGAGGTATCTGCTCGCAATAAAAACATGGATGATTCAATGCGCTTAATAAGGGTATTGGACTATATTAAAAGGGAATGGAAACAGGCAATGGATGAAGGTCTGTACAGCTTTTTAGGGGTCAGTACGAACAAAATTTACGAAGAAATTGGAGGGAAAAAGACGTATTTACTAGAGGCGCTTGCAGAATTGACGGATGCTCAAAAAGTAGAAATTAACGTGCAAGGCGAGCATAAAAACGCAACTAAATACTATCGTCCAGCGGGTGAAAAATGAGGTTGTTCCGTACATTGTTCCCATTGTTCCGTAGTGTTGCCGAACAATGAAAAACCCTACCCGATGATGGGGGCGTTAAGCCCCACATCAAGGGGGGTTGTTCCGAACATTTTTTCCTATAGGACGGAACAACTACCAAACGGGTTGTTTTAGGAGGTCAAAATAGAGGCAAATTTCGTTGTTCCGTTGTTTGTTGTTTCCGAGGATTTAAGCATGATCGAGATTGAGCTAAATTATCCCCCATCAGCGAACCGTTACTGGCGTTGCTTCAGAAATCGGATGGTTCCATCCAAAGATGCTGTTGTGTTTAAAACGCACGTTAAAGCAACTGTAGGGGCATCCGAATACAACTTGACGCATGATGACGTGCTGGTCATAATAGAATTGCTACCGAAGTTGACTGCAAAAGGCGAAGCATCAAAAACCTGTATTGATATAGATAATGCGCTTAA
>Ga0208499_1000506_pt1 | contig 14214 bp, 21 predicted proteins | sample CryBogCBE07Jul09_FD_185504 | JGI IMG/M metagenome (GOLD analysis project Ga0208499, IMG submission 185504) | Freshwater microbial communities from Crystal Bog, Wisconsin, USA - CBE07Jul09 (SPAdes) (version 2) | ecosystem: Environmental > Aquatic > Freshwater > Lake | place: Crystal Bog... | reverse complement strand
ATATTCCAAAAGTTCCATGGTGGCAATTGACCAAAGTTTCTCCATGCACTTTCCATTACAACAATATCAAAGCTAGCACCATTACTCCATACTTTACCATTGTTATACTTCCAGCACCATTTGTATAGTGTATCCATACATTCTTTGAATGAAACTCTATCTCTATCACCTAAGGCTTCTTCTTGTGCAGCTTCGCTCTGTTCTCCCCACCAACGTAATGTGTCAGGGTTGATTGTACGATTAAACTCATCTGTTTGTTCTTCAATTGTAGGACGCAATTCAAGACGGTCAATAATGTCTACGCCTTTGGGATCAAACAAAACAGCACCTATAGTAAGTATAACACAGTCTGGACCTGTGTCTAAACTTTCAATATCTATCATAATGTCTGCCATGTTATGCCTTTAGTATGTCTATTAGTTCTTGATGCTTTTCAGCTTGCCAACTTTCAATCCAGGTACTGTTGTCAAGTTCTTTAATTATCTTCAGTATATTTTTTCTACCTGCATATTGAATTGCTTCATGTAATGTTATTCGCATCACAAGATCGCCACCGTATTTGATATCTATCAATGTAGGATCTTTTTCATTGTTAGTCCAACTGAAACCTTCTACATGTAGTGTTCCTAAATTTCTACTACTTCTTGAATACATTATACGTGCCACATTTCATACATTGTTTTGAACTTATCGTCCCACAACATGATTGTAACATTTCCTGAGGTTAAAAGAAAGTCCCAACCTATACCTCTTTCACCGAAATTACGTCTGCACCATTTTACAATGACACTTGGGTCTTCTTTTTTACTTACACAATCATATACATATTGTACTTTTTTCCCATGATTCATATATGTTCTATCTTCTACCCGATAATCTATCTTATCGTATGGTTTATATGGTACAAATGTACCTGTGTTTGGTGTCATTGCCATTATAATTATTTCCTAAAAATATAAACGCCTTCAAACTTGTGATTGCGCTTTAGTCTATCATTTCCCACACCAGGTCTAACATTCAATAACATTTTTATTGTTTCTACATGTTTGAAACCAAGCTTTTCACTTACACTTATCCAATCATCAACAATCTTATTACTCTTAAAGTCTGCAATGTTAACTGCAAGTGTTGCATCATCAGTTAATGCATTGTATACATTTTTCAATGTGGGAACAACATATCCATCAAACCAATGTTCACGTTCTGGGTAACGATTCATACATTGGGTAGGTTCATCGGTATATGTTTCTAAGTTAAAATAGGGCGGGCTAGTGAATGCCGCATCATACTTACCTTTTTCAAGTTCCACCTCTTCACTGGGCATACAATGCATACTATATCCCTGCAAGTTAAGTGTATCCGTTATTAGATTACCCAATGCACACAGACCCTGATATGTTTTAGTATTTGGATCAATACCTGTATACCTAAAGCGCATACGACTTGTCATCGAACCTAGCATTCTACCACCATACCCCGAACTAAAGTCTAATACATCTCCACCAAAGACGGGACAAATATACTCATAAATCGCACGTGCATTCATTGGTTTGAAGTTTTGTATTGTCCCACCATTGACCAAGTCAAGTGCGGTTCTTAAACTCTTGGGATATACTAATCCATCATTATCTCTATGCATAAAGCAAAATTTGATTGCTCGTTTTAGTTTAACATCATGCATGAATCTGGATCTAACACTAACAGTATCATTCGTTTCCCACTTGGCGTCTTGCATATTGGGAAACCAAAAGCGACAAAAACTCTGCCCATCGTTACCACCGATTGCCAATGAATTGTTTTCTACTATCTTTGATCTATCTGAGATATTTTTAATTTGCTCTATGCATCCCTCTAGACTATAGTAAGTGATTGGAATGATATTAATACTTCTGTATATTGCAAATACATCTTCAATCAGTTGCTCTTTACCTTTTTCGTCTGCGTTGGTATACATGTCTTTTTTGAATTTATTCAATTCATTTAAGACAGTTTCGTATCCTGAGAACTCATTAGAGGTAGGAGTTACACCCCATTCATTAATAATTTTATTATAATATTCAGATATAGACATCTAAATTGTTTCCTAATGTTATACTATATCTATAGTTTCCATATTCAATATGTTGTTTTAAGTTTAAGTATTGATTGATTGCTAGATAGTCTTGATACTCGTGATAGTTTGATATACTTCTTCTTTTAGCATGCCAATTATCATTTTGCACTTTTTGATATTCATGTACTTTACTATTGTGTGTATTTTGAATAGTATCACGTTTGATTTCTTGACGATTATGCATCAATGAGTTATCAAAATGAGGATGAGGCATACTAATTGGTATCTTGAACATGATCTAACTCCACCTCAAAGAAAACCATGTAGCATCTCGGTCACGGGCAAAGTAAAATGTTGTGTCACGAAAATTCATATTCCAATGCCAAGGTCTATCCTGATCAACTGTGTCTCTGGTTGGTGCTTCTCTACCAATGTTACGACAACACCAATTTACCATGACGGAGATATTAAGACCTGCACCTGGTACATTCACTTGAGCCTCTATCATGACCACCTCAATATAAACCACTCACGATCTTTTTCTTCACGAAACCAAAACATAGCATCATTAGCAGTCCAACGAATGAAGGGCTTTCTAGGATCCCAAATATCACCCATCTTACCAAATGTTTGTTCACACCAAAGTTCCACCTCAATCCAGTTGAACCAACCAACTGGTTTAACTGTATAGTAATTTTCACCAAAGTATTTACCAGTACTACATATCAATTCATGTCTACCTTTTTGTATATCTATCAACTTAATAATATCTTCTAATTTAGCATTAATAACTGCGTGTGATGTCATAGCCACTTCAACTTAAACCAAATATAATCTCTCTCATATCTAAACTTCAAACACATACCCTCTTGTGTTCTATACCATCTACAATGTCTCTCACAATTATCAACTGTTTCATACATCCATTGTATCACATCAGCCTGTAACTTGTCAAGTTTAGATGTACCTATTTCTGTTTCAAATAAGTCAATATGATACCAACCCGGCTTGTCGTGCCTGAAGTCTTTGTGGTAGTAATTATCTATACGCCAGCCCTTTTCTTCTGCCAATTTGTATAGCTCTGGGAAGGCAATCTGATACAATTCATTATTAATTGACATTGACTATTTGATACTTTGAATAAGGATAGTGTTTGTGTAACCATTCAAGCAAGCCCGGCTCATATGGTAGTTTAATTGTTTTGGTTTTATCTGTAATGTACATCATTCCCATTTCAATAAAAAGAATGTCATATCTTCGGGTTTCTTAAACTTCCATGTGTCAAAACTTGTACGAACACCGCAATTGTTTTTCTCACACCATTCTTGGATAGGTACCATATCTTCTTCTCTGATACCATATTCAAATCCTCTAGGACCTGGGTGCCAAGTTGCTTTCAACTTATAGCCCGGAAGTCTATGCCAAATAATTTTAGTTTTTCCTCTTGCCATATTATAATGTCCGCCGTTAAACAATCTACAAACTTTTTCTGAAAATTTAACCATTGATAGATCAGTTAGTAACATTAGTAACCTGCATCTTTCAATAACTTTTTAATGTCAACAACTGTGTCAGCTTCACGCAAAAATTTAATAGCCCAGTGTTCAGGGTTGATATAATCAAGCACAATCTTTTCTTGTGTTGGGTCTAGTTTACTTAGAAACTCAACACCGCTACTGCTTTGATATAGCATCCATGGGCTAATTTTACCTGTTGTGACTGCATGACAGATTTTATATACATTGCCAAATCTAAGTAAGTCATGGTATTGCAAATTGTACTCAGGTGCTAAATCCATACAGTATTGAATACTGCGTTTAACCGCATCATACGCATCTTCAGTTTTCAAAAACTCTATTAAGAATTGAGTATAATTTGCATCGGTGCACCAATAGTCTATCTTATGGTTACCCTTTAATAACCAATCACAAAATCTACTTATATTAATACAATTGACATTGATACAGTAATTACCAAACTTCATAAAAGCCCCATAGTATGGGCTCTTTATGAAATCTTCATATGTTTTTGGTTTTTTACTTGCGCTTTGTTTGCGAAAGAAATCAACAAAACATTGAAAAGCAATACGATTGCTTTGTTTGTCTTTGTCTAACCATCTACGTTTGGGTTCACAAATATGTCTCAAAAAATTGCCTTCTTTTACAAAACTTCGTTTGCAAAATTCACAATTTAATGATGAGTCAATTACCTTGGTCTCGTTCATATTTTTCTATGTCTTGCTCTGTTATAAATTGTGCTAGTAATTCAATATCTGCTATCTTTAATGTAGGGTATACTTTAGCTAGATATGTTTTCTTTTTATGCTCCTGCACAAATGCTTCTGAAAGTTCTTTGTTATCATTTGTAGAGAGTTTAGGATATATCTTGGCATAATAATCACTTACATCTTTTGTCTTTGCAGATTCTTTAAGTTGAGTGATTTTATTTGATAGATGAGGTATCCATTGATGAAATTGTTTGCCGGCACCTGGGCTACATGCACACAGCATTAACCATTGTAGTTTTGGATTCTTTTGTACATATTCATTAAACAAGTGTTTATTCATTGCAGCATCCACACTCATTATATAATACTGTTGCAATTCAGTTGATCCTTTAATTGCACTCATCCAATGAGTCATCATATAGGGTACAAACTTCTTTTGTTGTTCTTCACTTAACCTATCATAATAGCCATAATCTTTCTTGTCTAATGCTGCCAATGCATCAAACAAGTCAAAGTCTTGTTTTTCAAACTTTTCGTCAGTTGGTGTCTTACTTTTTGTTGCCATTAGAACGCCTGTTGATAATCTACTATTTCACAATTACGACTGATTTCTTTTACAAAATAAACACATCTTGGCTTCTCATCATCATCAATTGGTACGCAAAGAAACTGACCATTCTTTAATCTAGGTGCATACCATGTTACATCGTGATAGATATCTACAATTTCAATATCTAAGAAGCTAGGTCTAAATGCTGATAAAGGATTAAATTCAAATGCTTTGAATCCCCTATCATTTACACTTGTAAGTGGTAATGTCTCTAGGTCACCAATCTCTGGTTCACCAATCAATATTTGCCAATCAACTGGCATTTTTATAGTTCGATTGCCTATACGTAATACAAGTGCCGGGCTATTAAAACTTTCTAAAAAGATTAAAGGTATATAGTGATAGTCTACATTTTGAGGGTTACTGTTGTCAAGTATCGCAAAACGTAGGTCATCTATTTCGTCTGGAAGTGTTTCCAAATTGAAGTATTGATTTTTGTCTAGAGTTAATATTCGCATGCTGTTATTATAACACTTTCTTATCTATATGTCAATTTTTCTAGGTCAAACGGGTAATTAGCCTCATTGTAAAAGGCTTTACGTTGTGTTAAATGTCGTTTAGCAAATTTACAAGTACTCGTGATATCCCAAATTTGCACAAAGTCTTTGTCTTCTGCTTTTCTTATGCCACGTCCAATAGACTGTATAACCCTGACAAAGCTTTTTCCGGGTTCGATAAGCACCAAATTAAAGATGCGAGGAATATTAATACCCACGGCAGCAACTCCATACGTCGCCACAATAATTTTATTGGTACTAGTAGCAATTTCATCATACTCTTCCTTACGTTCTGTTAATTTAGTTTCGCCCGAAACAAACACACTATCGGGTAATCTACTTATGAGTTCTTTGCCTGCATTAACTCTATCTACTAGAACAAGAGTATTTCCGGTTTCGTTAATTTCTAAAATCTTTTGTGAGATTGCATCAAGTCTATGTGTATCTTCAAGCAAATGTTTTAACTCACTTTGATAGTTTGTAAACTCAACCTCGTCTTTCAATTGTATAATCTTTACATGACATTGTGCCAATACTCCTTGATCCTGCAATTCACTTGCACTTAGTTTACTGATAACAGGACCCAAACTAACATACAATGACTGGGCTTCAAACTTTGCTTTAGGAATGGTACCAGTTAACCCCCAACGAATTGGCACTTTACTAAATACCCCGGTCAATAAAGTTTTTAGTGCATCTGCTTTTGCCATATGCACTTCATCGACCATAATACAAACTACACCTTCAATAAACTCACCTATTGAAACTTCTGCTTCACCACTCTTAGTATTCTTTAACATGTTGTTTAAACTTTGCCAAGTACAGATAGTATGTTTTTTACCGTATTCTTTTCTATCACCAAAGTACACACCCACATCTAATCCAAGATTAATATAATCTGCTTCTGTCTGTGTTACTAAACTCTTATTGGGGACAATCACAATACTACGTCCATACTTTTCTACAGTGTAACTAAGTGCCGCAGTCATCAATGTCTTACCTGCACCTGTTGCAATCTCCTGCAATGATTGAGGATTCTTTAAGAAGTTGTTCACTATATTAATTTGATAATCACGCAATGTGACAGGTTTACCTTCTTGTGGATGACCTTTAGGCCAATTCTTGTGTGTGAATGTTGATTCGGACACTTCAGCAAATTCAAATGTTGTAGAATAATCTCGCAAATCATCTAATTCTATATCATAACCTGCACGATCTAGTACTGGTAGTATTTCAGGCAACAAATTAACATAAGTACTTCCACCTAAACTAAAATAACTTACCTTACCATTCCAACGACCTAGTCGTACTGCAGGAAGATATCTGGCGCCGGGTACATCATACTCAAACATTTTCATTAATGCTTTGCGTTCGGCTAATTCTAGCCCTTCAAGTTTTACATTGACCTCGTCTTTAACAATAACTTTACATGTTTTCATATTTACCTGTTTAATTCAATGGGTTTACTATCTGCTAAAAATATCGTCTTAGATGAGCTAGAATTATATTGATACTTCATATTCCATAAACCAAATATTATTGTCACATAGAATGTGTTAGGTAATTCTATGGGTTTATCTTTGATCTCTAGTATTACTTTTATGTTACTCTTAGATAACTTGTCTAACAAAGATTTTTTTATTGATTTTTTATCGCTTGTGCCTGAGTTTGGGATCAGTACTGCTTCAGTTTTAATACATTGTAAATAGTCTATCACTTCATCTAGGTTAAATATATCTAATATAGGGTTCAAGTCTTTAGAAAATTCTAAATACTTTATAGACCTTTCGTCTTCTCCTATAGTTTTTATAAGCTGTTCATCTACCGTTTTATCAATACTTATTCCATAGCTAACCAATCTTGCGATTGTTGAGTAGTCAATATTATCAATGTCTTCTTTTATTGCATTGTTTAATGGTTCGTTGATTCCAGCAATATAGTATTTGTTCTTATATACCAATGTAGGATCCCAATACAAACAATCTTCGTACTCTATAAACTCATTGATCACATTTTTGATAGTATCACAATAATTTATGTTTGTGTAGTATTTTTCTGTTTGTTCTAAGATATACTTAAGTGTTTGTTCACAATAAACTGTTTTCCATAGCCTATCTTCTTTGTTCCATATTATAGGGATTTTATTTTTCTTTAGTCCATCTACATATTCTCTTTTATAAGGACTACGAATAATGATAGAATCTTGATCAACTGATACATGAGTGTGAGTATACGCCGTAGCACTTAGAATAGGTTCTCTACTCCAAGGAAGATTTATCATTTCAGCACTATTGATATTATGCTTTGCAAACTGTTTGTGATATCTAAGAATAATCTTATCCAACAAATCTGCCTGATTTGTGGTCATCTGCTTATCTGTTTCATTTACATTGACTAGAAATTTTCGGTCATACGTACCTAAACTTATAGTATTAACCATAAAATAGATAAGTTGTTCCTTGGTTGTAGGTTTTATAATCTTAGTCATTCTATTATTATACACTTATATACAGGACACTTCAAGGATAAAGGTAAAAAAATAGGGACCGAAGTCCCTATAAAACTCTTTTGGAGAGAGTAAGTTATCTAGTCATACAAGTACTAACTGCAAGATTCTTCCAGTTAGTAGGGCTAATCTTAACTAAGTCTGCAATTTTCAAACACATACGCAAACTCAATTCACGTAGTCTAGGTAGATTTTGTTCCATGAACTCTAAGATTTCTTGAGGTTGTGTACCATCAAAATCGTAGTCTTTGAACAAACCACCGTCAGCATCCCTGTGCACTTGCTTGATACGCAACAACTTGTCACGTTCACTGTCAATTGTCAAATCTAAGAAGTGACAACGTGACTCAAGTGCCTCCAAGTGATCTTGCAATTTCTTGCTTTTGATGCTTGAGAATTTTAAGTTTGTGATGAACACAGCACTACCATTGAAGTTGAAACTGTCAGGGATACCTTCTTGTCTCAACAATCGTGAATCACTATTCCAGCAAATCTTTCTACGCTTACCCGAATCAAGGGCAGCCTTAAGAATGTTCAATGCCAAGTCATCTTGAAAAACTGAATCACAGTCATCAAAAACTAACACGTTTTTGCTATCGGAATATCTATACAATTGTGCATACAATCCAAGAGCAGTCATTGCACCTTTTACAATTGTAAAACGCACTTTCTTACCTGCAAGCTTGTCAAACATACTTGCTTTTTCCAATTGCAACTCAACACCATAACTCTTACCTACACCAGGAGGGCCTGATACAATCATAGCACGAATGTCGCCATTGATGGCCGCTTTTGACATTTCATCCAATACTGCAAATCGTGTTGCAATACGGTCCATTGCTTGCTCATCAGTTTCGGTAACTGTTGCTGTCTTTGCTTTAAATTCAACTGTCTGTGTCATATCGGTCCCTTCTTTAAATTCAATGTCATGTATACTGTTTACTTTGATTTTTACGTTTTCAATATCAACTTGCGGAAAGTTACCGTCATTTTTGACTGTAATATACGCACCTTTTTTACCTGTCTGAAAACCCTTGACTAAGGTAAAACTTTTGTTAACAACTGCCTGATTGCGATACTCACCAAATTTAACTGAAACTGTAGTCATCAAAGCTCCTGTGTGTTAATCAATACAAGTATTATAGCAAAGAACCGTTTTATTGTCAAATTACGGTTGTTGTAAAGATACAACACTTCTTGTAATTTGATTCAAAAACAATTTTTGCTTTGTAGCGGGGAGTGCCTCAAACATAGCACCTAAAAGAGAATTATAGTAACCTGCAGTAAAAGCATAACTATACTTTTCTAATGATGCTACATCAAACTCATTCAATGCAGTTTTAAATTCATACTGATTTGCTACTTTTGACATGTTCAACTCCTTTAATCAATCAATACATGTATTATATAGCCAACCCGATTTATTGTCAAATTTCGGTTAATTCCCACTTTTTAATACTTAAGTATTCATTTTCATCAATGTGTTTAACAAAAGTTTTACCTTTGATTTTTATAATACTTTTAGTTTCAAAAAGTCGATCCCATATAGAAAGTAATTCATTTCTTGGTTCAACGGCTATCATTGCCAATACATTGTATTGTGTCTTGAACCAATACTCTATTGTTTTATTTACTTTTGTCTTTTTGTGTAGTTTACCAATTGATTTTAGTATGAAATTTTCTGTAGTAGGTGAAGTCTTTATCTTTAGTTCACATTCACTTTTTCTATAGATATCTTCAAATCCAGTATCATATTCATAAAATTCAGGCAGTCTATATACTAACTGAAACAAATCCTCAGTTACTTTAGTTCCATCACCGTGTATAAACTTGTTCAAGTCTTCTCTAAAGTGTGTGAGTTTTGTTCCTTTAAGCTTTAACATCATAATTTTTTTACTATAAAAATCTCGTATGATTTCAGCTTTGTTTCTATCTTCGGGTAAAACCTCTCTAAAGAACATAGAATCTAAAAGGTAGTTATCAGTTGGAGCATAAATTTGTTTAGTTTCTCTCAACCTTTTTGCCACACAACTTAGTACTAGCAAATCTTCTTCAAGTTCATAAATTTCGTATTTTTTGTAATTAGGTGAACTTATATTAACAGTACCAAATCCACTACCAAATCCACTTAGTGAAATACTTTGGCCTTGTAATGAACTAAGTGTGATAGGTGATGATGAACTAAGTTGACTAGATGTCAAACTTTGCCATGTGCTATTCATATTGGTCATAAAGATACGTCTTCCATTCCTGCAGTTCTTAATCTTACATTGTGCCCTAACATAAAGTTTTTACTGTCAAGACCCTTCATTATACCTAACCAACTATTACGAACAAACGCAACCTCGTTTATTAATGTTTCATAGTCAATTACCTCTTGCTCACCGTCAACATACTTTTCAGCATCACGGCTAGTCAATACTCTATTATACGCCTCTAGGTATTTTTGAAAATGTTTTCGGCGAATTTTCCGTAATTGAATTTGAAGGAAATTAAGCACAGCCTCAACTTCTTGCAGCTGATTAAAACGATATTCCATTACTCCCGGTAAACTTGCAATATTTTTTTCAAGGTTGCCGTAAATCTTCACATCGTTTTTAGCCGAATTAATTTCATTCTGGTGGTGTGCTATAAAGTCCGGTAGCAATGACAAGTCATCGCTAACACGTGAGTACCATTGTGACATTTAGTTCCAATCGTCATCGTTGTCACTATCTTCTTCGTACTCTTCGTATTCTTCTTCGGTATCATGTTGGTCAGCATAATACTTTAATGCAATACCAATGTCTTTGTCGCCACGGAAAGCATCTTTAATGTCATCTGGTTCGTAATTGTTTTCAATTAACAATGTAATCAATGCATCAGCAGCATCATCACGGTCATTCAAATCTATATGATTGCGCAAGGTGTCCCAAACTTCTGCTACAAAACTTAAATCACTCATTTTATACTTCCTCTACCTCTTCAGTGGTTTCTACTTCAACATTTGCAGTTTTGCCAAATTCTGACATTACTTTGTCTAAACAACCATCAGTATTTGCTTCCCATGCTTTACGAAACTTTTTAATGATTTCACCATCAAGTGTGGTGTACACCAAACTGTTGCCTTCTTTTTTAACTAGTCCGCTACCTTCAATCATGTCAAGTAGACCTGAGTACGGACTCATTCCAGTTTCATATGGAATCTTAACCTGTACACTTTCAAAAGGTTTAGCGTAACGTGTCTTCATAATCTTACATGCCGCACGAATTCCTCGTACTTCACTAATCTTATTACCTTCTTCATCTTCTTTAAGTTTCAATTTCTTCATAGCAACAAGAATACTACTTGCATATACAAAGCCTTGACCACCTGATACTTTATCATCTGGATCAAACATGTCTTGCGATGCATATGTATGATTAGTTGCAACTAATCCAATGTTTAAGTTACCAAACATATTAACACAGTTACGAACAAGTGCGGCTAGTGCTTTGGGTTTACGACCCATGTCACCTTTCATATCACCTGCCTCAAACTGATTAACATCAGTTGGTGTTAGCATCATACCCAAACTATCAATGATGAACAGTACTTTGGGTCTGTCTTCGGGTGATAGTGTTTTATAGTCTGATACAAATTTTGTAATTGTCTTGGCTACGTCATCAATCATAGCCATATTTAATTTTAACAATTTTTCTTCGGATGTATCCACTCCAAGATTATGCAACCACGTTTCGTCCAATGCATTTTCCGAGTCAATGAGCACCACATAGATACCTTGTTCTTGTGCATGTCTAACCAAATTTCCTGAACAAATGTAGCTTTTTCCACTACCGCTTTCTCCAGCAAATACAGTAACTTTACCCAGAGGCACACCTTTGTTAAAATCACCACTAATAAGATAATTAAGTGCATAATTTCCTGTACTGATCCAATCGGTCGGATCATTAAACCCTATACTAAGTCCATCAATAGACTTAGTTATTTCTTTTCTAAACTTACTTACGTCAAACGGCTTTACCAAATCGTTCCCCTTATCAATTGTATATATTACCTATGCACACCGTTAGTGTACACACTAAATGTTTGTTTGTCTAGCAAATCTGGACATTTCTCTGCCATTGAATCCAACTCATAATCATTTGGATAATGACGCAATGCACCCCTTGCTCTGTCACGCACTATGCTTGGTACCCTAGGCGTTTTACCTGGATCACATAGTTCTTCTAATAGTTTTTTACCTTGCTTAATGGCACGGTATCTTTCGTCAGGTAATGTCATGTGAATTCTCCTTATAAGAGGGAAGTTATTCCCTCTTTATTTTTAAGATGCTGATGCAGCAGCTTTTCTAGCCTTAATCATTGCTAGAATATCTTGTGCCTTATCACTACCAGGAGTTGATTTAGGAATTGAAATAGGAGTTGAAATTGCCTCTGGCTCATCATCTGCTACGGGTTCTGTCGCGGGAGAGGATGCGTTTTGTGAATTTCCCTCTGAATGTTTATCCGCTGTTGTACCTGCAGGTGCTTCTAAGCCATATGGGCGATAATAGTTACCCCAACGCTCATTGTCGTAAGGTTGACCATCAACTGATGCCTCAAACATTTCTTTGATAATACGCAACTCAGCTTCGCCGGGTCTCTTTGGTAAGAAGTCTATTAAATTAAATAAACCATGACTATCAATTGCAGCTTGTTCTGCCTCTGTTAGAGGAGTTTCTCTACGTGCCCAATTGCTTGTTGAGTAATCAGCATAACCACCTTTGCTTGTTTTCTTAATATTAAAATCAAGACCACGAACATAATCTGCTGGTGTTTCTAAAATTTCAGGATCCATCAAACCAGATTTAATGATTGGAATGATTTGTGGGCTAATGATAAATCTACGAATTGGGTTCGCAGGAGTCTTATCATCTCCTAATGGGTTTTGACGAACAAAACCTTGAAAGATGTAACTGCGTTTTTTCCAATACTTGTTTGCCATTTCTTTCAATGACTCATCTTTGTACCAAGGACGAACCTCAGTTAAGATTGGGCATTGCAATGATGGGTCATACATTTCAATGCATGGAACCTGTACAATAATTTGTTTTACGTTTGAATCACCTTTTACACCATTGAAAGGCAATTTGATGATTTGTTTTTCAACCCAGAACAAAGTATTCTTGTTATCTGCATCTGGTAAAAAACGAATTGTGGCTGTTGTGCCTTCGTCCATATTCCAATGGGGATAAACTGAGTTGTCTGATTGTTGGTTGCTATTTGAACCGTTTGACTTGTTTTCTTGTGCCGCAATACGTGCACGAATTTCTGCTAATGATGCCATAATAATATTTCCTTATTTCATTGACGTTGTGTCTATTTTAATATTCGCCGTTTCCCTATGAAACGACTAACACACGAGTTAGTATAACATACTTTCTCAGAGTGTCAAGAGTATTTATGCCAGATGTGGTAAACCGCACAATTAAGTGCGGTTTAATTTACCCTTTTGCTAATTTTTTAATTCTAGCTAATGGGTCAACACTTTCGCTTGCACCCACTAATTTACCACGTAAACCTTTTTGACTCTTTTCGGGTTCACCTAAAATGTGTCCACTAACACTTACTTTGCTTGTTGCACCTAATTGCCCAACACTTGCTTGTGAGGGACCTATATCTTCCGCCATACCTTGCTGTCCACGCTGTGCTTGAACTGCTTGTGCCCTTTCATCACTACTTTGTTTTGATCCTTTGAATAATAACATTGCTGCAAATAGCATTAATGTTACTGGGATTAGTGCTAATATAGAACCAGATGCTACTGCACCACCAACTTCGCCTGCAGCCGAGTGTGCTAATACACCATCAATCATTCCCATAGCATTCATCCACATTGTAGATAAAATGCTACCGCCACCTAATGCTAATCCACCTAGTTGTTTCATCAAACCCGATTCTGCCACTGGAGTAGATGCTTGAGACAACAATGCCTCCATCTTTTGTTTAACTTCTTTACCAGACTTACTTGTTTTTAGAATCTGAACAAGTTGCGGCTTATATTCTTGTGCTATTTGATAATACTTGCCTATTCCTGGAAGTTTTTTAACAAGGTTGGAAATAGTTTCCATCGCACCTTCATCTAACTGGGAGCCTTCCGCCACACCTTTCTGTTTATCCCACTCAGCATCTGTTTTAACATTGTGTTCTTTACCGCCGGGTCCGATATCAGATACACGTGTACCAATTGGTTTATTGGTACTAACTGTAGCCATTTTCTTAGCATTCTGTGCATGTGCTAATTTCTTTACATTGCTTACCATCTTAGCCCATTGTTGAGGAGTATAGCGACCAGCAATG
>Ga0208499_1000497_pt1 | contig 14439 bp, 15 predicted proteins | sample CryBogCBE07Jul09_FD_185504 | JGI IMG/M metagenome (GOLD analysis project Ga0208499, IMG submission 185504) | Freshwater microbial communities from Crystal Bog, Wisconsin, USA - CBE07Jul09 (SPAdes) (version 2) | ecosystem: Environmental > Aquatic > Freshwater > Lake | place: Crystal Bog... | reverse complement strand
CTGACTCAGACTACAAAGAACCAGTTTTATTTATGACTATTAATGACCATGAACTGATTGCGGCAGTCACTGACGACCCGTTATCGTTCAAAGCCTACGTTTAAGGAGACCTAAATGGCTGATACAGAACAAACAGAATTAGCACTAGACGCAATAGAGGCAGATGATGGCTCTGCGGTAGTGGAAGTAGACCCAAAATTGCTAACTCCGGAAGAAAATACCGAGCAAAATGGGTTTGAGAGAGCAAAAGAAGGTGGAGAAGTCACAGATCCTGCTGACGAAGACCACGAAGACGACAATGAAGAGCTCAGAGCGGCTAAACGCAACCGTCGTCGTGCCAAAAAAGACTTGGTTCGCAAGACAAATCAAGAAAAAGACGCACGATTACAGATGCTTCAGCGTGAAAACGAAGAATTTAAGCGTCGTTTGAACCAATTGGAGCGTAGCACCAAGACCGAAGGGCTAATTCGTATCGATAAGAACATCGAAGACGCTCAAACTCGCTTGGAATACGCAAAAATGAAGATTGCCGAGGCCACACAGAACGGTGATGGTCAAGGAATGGTAGAAGCACAGACTTTGATGCAGAACGCATCAGAAGAAGTACGCCATTTAAACAATCTACGTTACCAAGCTGACAAAGAACTCAAGCAACGTCCTCAACAAAACAACCAACCTGCTGTAGATCCTGATGCCGCACGCTTGGCACAGCAATGGATGAGGAAAAACTCTTGGTATAACCCACAAAACAATGATGCCGATAGCCGTATTGCTAAACGTATCGATGATTTGATGGCGGCAACCAATTGGGATCCAGCAGATCCTGATTATTGGGAGGAATTAGATAGCCGTTTGCAAAAAGAATTACCTCATAGATATAATGGAAACAATGACGACGATTCCCGTAATGTCAGACGACCAAGGAATGTTGTGGGGAGTTCAGGAAGAGAAGCATCAGCCGCCTATGGGGGATCTAATCGCTCCCAGTTCGTACTATCGCCTGATAGGGTGAGAGCTATGAAGGATGCTGGAGCTTGGGAAAATCCTGAACGTAAAGCTAAGATGATTAAGCAATTTATTGCTTATGATCGTGCAAATCGAAACAACTAATCTAAGGGGAATACATTATGGAATCACGTTTAAAAAAATCTTTGAATGCTGGTGGTCGCCAAGACCGTTCAAATGGGGAAGCAAGCCACACAGCACCCGAAGAGAAGTTCATTTCAACGCAGGAACGTAAAAATATGTGGAGCGAGGAATGGACGCAATCAGCATTGCCCAAACTACCCAGTATGGACGGGTGGCATCTTTGCTGGCTCTCAACAACCAACAGTTATGATTCAATCGATAAGCGGATTCGCTTAGGGTACGTTCCAGTTAAGTCTGAAGAGTTACCCGGCTATGAAGATTACCGAGTGAAGTCAGGTGAACATGTTGGATATATCTCATGTAACGAGATGTTACTGTTCAAGTTACCAATGGAAATTTTCCAAGAGGTCATGACTCATATGCATCACGATAAACCTCGTGAAGAAGCAGATAAGATCAAAGTCCAGTTGGAAAGCCTCCAAGGTCGTGACAGTCACGGTCGTTCATTAGTTAGCGTTGAAGGCGAAGGTATGGGTTCTATTGATCAGCAACCAACCAAATTGCCTGTATTTTCAGGCTAACTTTTAGGAGAATTGATATGTCAGCAACTTCAGCTCCGTTTGGCTTGCGTCCTGCGTTCCATCCCTCCGGTTTGGATCGTGCTCAGGCGTTAGCTGGCGGCATTACATCGGGTTATGCAACCCAAATTCTTAAGGGCCAACCAGTTGCTTATTCAGCTTCTGCTGGTGTTATCGTTCCTGTTACTGCTAACAGCACCAATGCCGCATGGTCAGGTGCTTTCGCAGGTGTACAGTGGACTGATACTACTGGACGTGCTCGTGTGTCTAACTATTGGCCTGCAAACACTGCTTACACAGCAGGTACTTGCACAGCTTACTTCTACAACGACAACAACATCGTTTATGAAATCCAAGCTGATGCTTCAATGGCTCAGACCACAATTGGTAACGAATATTTGTTCACCAATGTGACCAATGGTTCATCTACTACAGGTTTGTCACAAGCAACTTTAGGTGCTTCGACTGCTGTTGGTAATGCAACTCAAGGTCAAATGCGTGTTGTTGACTTAGCACCATATGTCGACAATGCATGGGGCGATTCATACACAATTGTACGAGTCGTAAACAGTAACTCACAAATGTTCGGTGCCTTCACCGCTTTTGCTTAATCTAGGGAGCTAAATCATGGCCGCACCGATGAGAAGTACGGACTTCCGATCAATCGTTGAACCAATCCTCAACGAATGTTTCGATGGAGTTTATGACCAACGTGCAGACGAATGGAGCCGAGTATTCCGTGAGGAAGACGGTATTCCACGCAACTACCACGAAGAACCAGTCCTTTATGGATTTGGAGCCGCTCCACAATTGCCTGACGGTACACCTGTTACCTATCAGCAAGGTGGCGTATTGTTCCTCAAGCGTTACCTATACAAAGTGTATGGCCTTGCCTTCGCTTTGACTAAGGTATTGGTTGAAGACGGCGACCATATTCGTATCGGTCAAGTATATGCACGTCACTTGGCACAATCCTTGGTGGAAACCAAAGAATTGTTAGCCGCTAACGTGTTGAATACAGCTTTCAACTCTGCCTATCCGGGCGGCGATGGCGTGTCTTTGATTAACACTGCACACCCAATCGTAAACGGTACATTCAGCAACCAGTTAGCTACAGCCGCTGTTCTGTCACAAACATCTTTAGAACAGATGTTGATTCAGATCCGTCAAGCAGTAGACAACAACGGTAAGCGTATTCGTTTGGTTCCACGTCAATTGATCGTGGCTCCGGGCAATATCTTCCAAGCTGAAGTATTGTTGAAATCTGTATTGCGTACTGGTAACGCAAACAACGACATCAACCCAATCAAGTCTATTGGCTTGCTTGACGAAGGTGCCGCTGTATTGTCACGTTTGACATCAGCAACTGCTTGGTGGGTTCAAACCGATGCTCCTGAAGGCTTTAAGCTTCTGATGCGTCGTCGTTTGGAGAAAACCATGGAAGGTGATTTCGAGACTGACACAATGCGTTACAAGGCTACTGAGCGTTACGATTTGGGCTTTACTGACCCACGTTGTGCGTACGGTACACCCGGTATCTAAAGTTGTAGGGGTCGGCGTAAAAACCGACCCTTTTTAAAATTTATTTATGTCAAGCTTTTCAAGGAGAAGACAAAATGCCACAATTCGGTGATGATTTATTCTTAGGTGGAAATAGCGGTCAGACCTATATGGGTACTGGGCCACAATCAGCTACTTCCGTTTTTACAGGTTCTATTACAACTACAACTTTGACTGTTAATGCTTTGTTGTCAGGCGACCCATTGGTTGTCGGTCAATACATTACTGGCTCAGGCGTAACAGCTAATACATACATTACAGCTTCATTAGGTCAAAATTCTAGTGGACTCAACACATACACATTATCTGCTTCTACTACATCAGTAAGTTCAGTAACTATGTATGCCGCTGGTAATGCATTGTTAGGAGATCCATCCCCAATGTCTTTAGGTGTTGGCCCATTAGGTCGTATCTATATTTGGGACACAATTCCACAAACATTGCAAACAGCAAACGTAGCCGCTTCTCAAGCTCCAGCCGCATCAGGTTCGTTGACTTTGACAGCAGGTACATCTGCTAAGTCCATCGTTCGTCAAGATGGCACAACTGTTATCCAGTTGGACGTACCTCGTGCATTGCAAGTTAACTCTTCAACCACTGCTCGTACATTCACAGTAAGCGGTTGGGATTACTATGGTCAGCCAATGACTGAAAGCATCGTTGTTGCTACTGCAGGCACACCTAAGTTTGGTAAAAAAGCTTGGTATCAAATCTCAAGCGTTACCATTTCAGGTTCTGCAACAGCCGTAACTGTTGGTACTACCGACATTTTAGGTTCTCCAGTTCGTATTATTGATGGTGGATACATCATTGATCCGGGTTGGGCTGGTGCATTAGCTCCTGATACTGGAACATTCGTAGCCGCAGATACAACCAATCCTGCTACAAGCACAACTGGTGACGTTCGTGGTACTTACCAACCATCTTCAGCAACCAACGGTTCAAGCCGCTTAGTTATGTCGATTGCAGTTCCAGCTATCGCTGTAGGCCCTAATGCAACACGCACTGGTGCTCTTGGCGTAACCCAAGCTTAATAGGAGACAAAAATGTCTGAATTTAAACCAATGGTAAAGATGTACACCGATGAGCCTTCAGTATCTTTGAAACTCAAAAAAGGTGGTAAGGTCAAAGCCAAGCATCACAAAGAAGGTGGTGAGCATCATGGTCATAAGAGCATGGAGCATCACGCTATGGGTGGTATGCATCACGCTTTTGAATCAGAGCATGGCAAAGCCCCTAAAAAGCCTTCAATGATGGAGCGTATGAAGGCAATGAACCCTAATCAGTACAAAAAGGGTGGCAAAGTTGCTCATAAGGTTATGGGTGGCGGTATGCCAATGGCTAATCCAGCAATGGATCCGGGTCGTGCTCCTATGACTCCAATGGGCCCTAAAGCAATTGGTGCAATGAATCCTATGCAACGTAATGCTCGTGCAATGGCTGTTCGCAAAGCACTTACAGGCATGAAAAAAGGTGGATCTGCTGACCATAAGATGATTGAGAAGCTTGAAAAAGAACTCCATCACCATGAGTCATTACCAATGTCTAAAGCCCATCACAAGGCTTCCGGCGGTGCTATCGATCGTGATGAAACTCGTACAACTATTGAAAAAGGCGTTAAGAAATTTGCCAAGACTAAAGTAGATGACGGTGATCATAAAGATCGTGCACATGGCACAGGAATGATTAAAGAAGGTCGTCCGGGTGGTTATGCCCATGGTGGTAAAGTTCATCGTATTTCAGGTCATCCTGAAGGTTCACATGAGCATCACAAAGCTATGGCTAAACATCACAAGAAAATGTGTGATGAAACTGGCTCTGCACACCATGCTCGCAAGTGCGAAGAGCACAAGCATATGGCTAAGATGTGCAAAGGTGGTAGCTATGCCAAAGGTGGTACAACTGGTGATCGCACTCCTGCTGATACTCATGAGTCATATAACAAGGGTAAAACCAAGTTTGGTGGCACTATTGAGGACAACGAGCACGATTATGAAGATACTCAGATGCATTCTGCTAAACCTGATCGTGGACAAAAATCCACAGGTGGTGTAGCAATGAGTAATGCTGGTGGCTTCAAGCATGGCGGCAAAATGCATCACAAAGCAACAGGTGGTGCAATTCCAGCGGCTACTGAGAAAAACAAGAGGGAAGGTCATTTTAAGCATGATGCTGTAGAAGGCGGCGATTGGGAAAATCGTGCGGCTGATACAGCGACCGCTGGCGTTAAAAACACACGCACTGGAGAAGTAAAAGAATCCAATGCTGGTGGTTTTAAGCGTGGAGGTCATGCTTCAAAAAAGCACTACGCCACGGGCGGTAATGTTGTCGATGATGGTAAGGCAGTAAAAATGCCTCGTCATTTCGTCAGCCGTCCCGTGGCTAATAGCCTTCAGTCCGGTACTTTCAAGACTGGTGGTGGAGTAAAAAAGCTCGCTAAGGGTGGTCGTGCGGAGAAGGAGGAAAAACCCAACCTCCGGTTAATTTCTACGCACACAGGCCCTAAAGGCCATGTAGCAAAGGTTTATAAAGACAAGGATTGGGGTGAGCATCGTGTTCGGTTTTATAGTCCTGAAGGAAAGCATTTTCCTGATTCCGACTATCACACCGATGATAAAGAAGATGCTCACGATACAGCCAAGTTTGCATTAAACCGTTACAAACATGGTGGAAAGGCAAAGCGTTATGCTGATGGTGACTCAGTTGTTGATGATGCTCAAACAAGAGCAAACAACAAGGCATATGCCAACTGGGAGAAAAGTCAGAGAGAAGAGAACGAAGCAGATGCCAACATCATTCCAAACATGGTTAAACGTGGAGTGAGTGCTGTTAAAGGTTTGTTTGGTTCAAAGGCTCCTGAAAGCGTGACAAAGACTGAGAAATCAGTAACAGTTACGCCAGCTAAAAGACGTGGCGGCTCAATGAAGAGGTAATTAAGTCGGGGGGCTTCGGCTCCCCACTTTTAAAGGATAAATTATGAGTAATGGAATTGTTTCATCAGTTACCCGTGGTGGTGCATATGAGCCATTTGATCTTCAAGTAGCTCGTGGTCAAATTTTAGGTCACAGTATTGTTAGCGTGTTTGGATATAACGGCAACATTACATCGTCAACTGCACCAACAACTGCACCTATTCCAATGTGGGAAAACGCAACTGCGTATACATTTCCGACATCTGCGGCAACTTTGACAGTTGTAAGTTCATCAGCATCTGACAATACTTCAGCATCTATTTTGATTAGTGGTTTAGATGCAAGCTATAACCCTCTTTCAGAAACATTGTTCTTGAATGGAACAGCCGCTGTAACTTCTGTAAATAGTTACTACAGAGTTAATAGTGTATTTATGGTATCTGCTGGTACAAGCCAAGTTACCAATGTAGGAACAATTACGTTTAAACAAGGTACAAATATTGTTGCCCAAATCAACCCTAAAGTTGGTAAAAATCAAGCAAGTATTTATTCTGTTCCTGCTGGATACACATTCTATTTAAATGAAGTAGAAGTTAATTCAGACAATACATTGGGTAGTGGTAATGGCATGTATTACAACGTACAGCAAACTGTAAATGGCGTGCAATACAATGTATTGACACAAGGTTTTAGCTCTGTTTATATAATCGATAGATCATCTGCACCATTTCCTTACCCACAAAAATCAGATATTCAATGGCAAATTGCTACAACTAGCTCAACAGCTATTTTGTCCGGAGCAATTATTATTGGTAAATTGATTCAGAACAACAACAATACAACTGGCGTAGGCACTTAATCATGCCAAGCAAATCCAAAGCTCAACATAATTTGATGGAAGCCGCCGCTCACACCAAGGGTGGATATGGTGGCGTACCTCAAAAAGTTGGTAAAGAATTTGCACAAGCAGATGAAGAAAAGAAGTTTAAAAGTGGCGGTTTGTATGAAAACATCCACCGAAAACAAGAAAGGATTAAACGTGAAAAAGCTAAAGGATTACCTGTTGAGCATATGCGTAAACCCGGTTCAAAGGGTGCTCCAACTAAAGACGCTTTTGTCCAATCTGCTAAAACAGCTAAGAAAAAAGTAGGCGGCTGTGTATGGTAAGCCCTATAAGCAAAACCACTAAAGGCAAAAAACGTCATTACCTTAGCACCAAAGAAGGTGCTGGTATGACCGAAGCTGGTCGTAAAGCTTACAATGCTAAAACTGGCAGTCATCTCAAAGCTCCACAACCCGAAGGGGGGTCGAGAAAAGACTCATTTTGTGCAAGAATGAGTGGAGTAGTAAAACATGCAAGTGGTGATGCACCAAGGGCGAAAGCCTCATTAAAACGCTGGAAATGCCCCGGCTGGTAAGGAGAAAATAATGCCAACAAACGGTGATGATTTATTAAAAAAAATTCAAGATTTAAGAAAATCAGGTAAAGATTTAGATTCCGGTTTCTATCGTGATGTATCTCCACAGCCTAATGAAGCATTAAATAAAGCAATTGGTGCTCCTAAAGGCACAATTATGAAGCCAGTACCTATGCCTTCTTATGAACCTGATCCAAATGAAATGGTTGATTTTCCCGGTATTGGAAAAGTGCGTCGTGGAAACATTAAAGGTTTGAAACAAGGTGGAAAAATTAGCTTAGACCATTGCAAGGTAAATACTGCTGAAAGCAAAAACTCTAAACACAAAAATTGCTGGTGAGGTAACCAATGGCTTACAGCGGAACGGTAGGACAGACTGTAGTTACAGTACAGAATTTTATTGATCAAGGTGCCCGTTTAGCTGGCAAGCTTGCGGAAGAGCTCACTGTTGAACAAGTGCAGGGCTCCAAGCAAGCTTTGTTTTTTGTTTTAAGCAACCTAATTAACCAAGGTATTAACTATTGGGCAATCAATAAACAGGTCTATGGCCTGATTCCTGACCAATATGAGTATTTACTACCAGTAGGTGGCGTTGACGTATTGAACGCCCTTTATCGCACGATGACACGCCCTTCAGGAGCGTATTCATCCAGTGCAGGGGGAACGGTGTCAAACATCTATGACAACAATACTCAAACCTATTGCCAACAAACATCCCCAAACGGATATTTTTCTGTCAATTACGGTACTAATAACTCACAGTACATTGGCTCCATTGGATTTATGCCATATATCGCTGGTGGCGGTTCTTCCACATGGAACTATTACCTACAGTACTCCTACGATGGAACCAATTGGGTAAACCTGTATACAGGCACCAACGTAGCTGTGACTGATGGACAGTGGATTTGGCAAGATATTGATCCGGGTGCAACTGCTCAGTACTACAGAATGCAGGCGTTTAATGGCACAACTTTGGCCTTGCGTGAGCTCTACTTTGGCGATAATTCAACCGAAGTGACCATGTCTCGCCTTAATCGTGATGACTATACAAACCTGCCAAACAAGAATTTCAATGCCAATCAGCCTTATCAATATTGGTTAAACCGCACAATTCCACAGGCAAAAATCACTTTATGGCCTGCTCCATCTAATGCGTTTGTACAAATGACTATTTGGTATTCACGCCAAATCATGGACGTAGGTGATTTGAATGGTCAATTGGAGATCCCACAGCGTTGGAATCAGGCTATTCAATTCCTATTGGCCCATCAGATGAGCATGATTTTGCCTGCTGTTGAGCTGACTAGAATTCAGTATTTGGACACACAAGCCCAGCTATATTTCACTATGGCTGAAAACGAAGAGCGTGATAAGTCTCCGATTTACTTTGCTCCTAACATTTCTGTGTACACAAGATAATGCCTAAATGGTTAAACACAACTGGCAACGCAGTAATAGCAATCTTCATTTGCGATCGATGCAAGATGAAGAGGGCCATTACTGAGGCCATGCCTGACCCCAATTTTCCGGGTCTAAAAGTGTGTCAACAGGGATGTGCGGATCAGAAAGACCCTTACAGACTACCTGCTCGTAAAACTGAGCGTATCAATTTACAATATCCAAGACCTGACCTCAGTGTTGCGGCAGATGATGCTGGATTAGTAATTGGCCCTAACGATACAAGCATACCGGGCGGTAATCCAAGCGAATTCTATATCAGCACTGAAAACGGGACTGCGGTACCACAGCAAGATGGCAATACAGACATAATTTCACCAAGCCCTAATTCACCGACGAGCCAATAATATGAGTGGACAAGTAACGATAACCCAATTACCAGTCGCTGGTGCTCTAACAGGTACTGAAGGCGTTCCAATCGTTCAAAATGGCGTAACGGTACAAACTACTACGGGTGCTATTGCTGGTGCTGGTGCTCTTAACTATCCATTTTTGACAGTAGGATCTACTGCTGGTCTAACTCAGGCACGCTACATTGCCACAGGTTCAGGTTTAACTGTTACCGATAACGGGGCAGGAAATAGCCTACAAATCAACTTAATCGGTGCCGCACTGTCATTGGATAATGCAGGCACTGGAATAATCGTCAAAACAGGCTCTACAACGGTCACCAATCGACTTTTAACAGTAGGTGCAGGCATGACTATTGCCAATGCCGATGCGATCGCTGGTAACCCTTTAATTGGCTTGAATACTAATCTACAGAACTTGGCAAGCTTGTCAGGCACTGGTATTTTGGCTATCAATGGAAGCACTTTTTCCCCATTCACATTACAGGGAACTACTAATCAGATTAGTATTGCCAACGGAAATGCGGCTAGTGGATCACCTACGATTAGCATTGTTTCCAATCCAATTTTGCCCGGCAATGGCGGCGTTCAAGTCCCATCAGGATCTACATTACAAAGATTAGCTGTCAATGGCGTAGTTCGCTATAACACCGATACAGCTAGATTTGAGTTTTATGAAGGCAGTTCTTGGGCAACCATAGGTACTGGAGATGGTACTGTCACCAGCGTACAGGGAACAGTCAATCAAATTGCAGTCGCTAACAGTACAACTACTCCAGTTGTCAGCATTGCTCCAAACCCAACATTGCCCGGTACAAACTTTGTTCAGTTGCCTATTGGTACAACTGCACAGCGTGGCACACCATCATATGGTGCTTTCCGATACAACACTGATACTGGGGCCCTAGAGGTTTATACCAATCTAGGATGGAATACCGTATCTGCTGGTACAGGTGTTGTGACATTTAGTGCAGGCACTACTGGATTGACACCTAATACGCCTACAGCAGGCGGTATTGTTTTGGGTGGCATCGTAAACCCAGCGACTGGCGGTACTGGAGTTAACAACGGCACAAACACAATTACTGTTGCTGGAAACTTTGCAACTTCAGGGGCATACGCATTAACCCTAACAGCAACTGGTGCAACTAACGTCACAGTGCCTACAACTGGCACTTTAGCGACTTTAGGGGGAGTAGAAACCCTTACTAACAAGTCGATGTCGGGTTCTGCCAATACATTCACAAACATTCCAAATAGTGCCCTGACAAACAATTCAGTGACCTATAACGGCGTGACTGTGGCTCTCGGTGCATCAGGAACAATCACTGCGGTAAATCCTTATGCATTGACTATTGGAACTGGTTTAAGCGGAACTTCATACAATGGATCTGCCGCAGTAACTATTGCCAATACTGGTGTATTAAGCTTCTCAGCAGGCACAACTGGACTTACACCTAACACAGCGACGACTGGTGCCATTACTTTGGCTGGTACTTTGGCTATCGCCAATGGTGGTACTGGACTCACAGCAACACCTTCCAACGGTCAAATTGACATTGGTAATGGCACAGGATTTACTCGTACAACAATTACTGCTGGTACTGGTATCACTATTACCAATGGTTCAGGAAGCATTACTCCATCGATTACAGCAACTGGTGTAACCGCAGGAACTTATGGTTCTTCAGCAGTTATTCCAGTTATTGCAGTTAACGCTCAAGGTCAAATCACCTCGATCAGCACACAAGCGACTAATGCTCCTGCCTATCAAGGCACATGGAACGCCAATACAAACAGTCCTACTTTGACATCTAGCGTCGGTACAGCAGGCTACTACTATGTGGTAACGACTGCAGGTAACACGACTTTGAATGGTGTTTCAGGTTGGAACGTAGGTGATTGGGCCATCTTCAGTAACGGTGCATGGCAAAAGATCCCCGGTTCTACCACTGAGTCATTCACAAATCTGATCACTACTAACTTGCAAGTTGGCGGTTTGACTGGATTCGTATACGCAAATAACACCACTGGATATGCTACTGCGGCAACAACAGCTCAATTGTTGAGCCTGTTGGGCACGACTCCAGTAGCTAACGGCGGTACAGGATTGACTAGCTTGACTGCTGGATCATTGGTATATGGCAACGGTACATCTGCTTACAACACCCTTGCAATTGGTACTAGCGGTCAGATTCTGACATCTACTGGTACAGCTCCTCAGTGGTCAACATTGAGTGGCGTGGCTGTGACTACATTCAGCGGCGGCACAACTGGTTTGACTCCATCGACTGCGACTTCAGGTGCGATTACTCTTGGCGGCACATTAGCCATTGCAAACGGCGGTACAGGTCAGACTTCATTTACTGCTGGATATGTCCACTACGGATCATTTAGCACAAGCGCAAACCTTCAATTTGACGGCACAAATCTTGGTATTGGAGTCGCCCCTGTAAGCTCTAAAGGTCAATTGCAAGTTGGCAATATTGGCTATACAGACACTGGCATTTTGGCTGGATTTGCATCTAGTGTTGCTGGATACAATCAAATCATTCTGCAGAACACAAATTCCGGTTCTACTGCTTCGACAAACTTTAACGTCTCGAACAATAACGGTACTGCAACTACAAACTTTGGTGAGTTTGGTATCAACTCATCAGGATTTACTGGAACTGGTGCGTTTAGTACAGCAGGAAACGTCTACCTAGCCGCCGCAACAACAGATTTGGCAATTGGTACATATGGATCTAACGCAATACATTTTGTAGTAAACAGCGGAGCAACTGACGCAATGACTATCCCAGCGAGTGGCCCAATTGTGGCACCCGTCGGCATTGCTGGCGGTGCATTCTGATGGCAAAATACATGAAAGTTAAAAGGACTTAAAAATGGCACAAAGCGGATATACACCCATTCTGATCTACGGTAGTGGTACAGCTACGAATGTACCATTAGCGGCTAATTTGACTAGCTCTGCTTCAGGAACAGAGCTTGCTCTTAACTATGCTGATGGAAAGCTTTTTTATAAAGATTCAGGTGGTGTAGTTCAAGTATTGGCGACAAAAGGAGCCGCTCAAAATTCCATCAGTTTTGGAACAACAGGCTTAACTCCTAATACAGCTACGCAAGGTGCTGTGACTGTTGCAGGCACATTGATTACATCTAATGGTGGAACTGGTCTTTCGTCATATACAGCAGGTGATTTGCCTTACTATGCGTCAGGTACTGCACTTAGCAAACTTGGAATTGGAACAAATGGTCAGATTCTTACTTCTACAGGTACCGCACCTCAATGGACAACTTTGTCAGGAGTTGCAGTAACCACATTCAGTGCTGGAACAACTGGTTTAACCCCATCTTCTGCAACAAGCGGAGCAATTACCCTTGCTGGTACATTAAATGTAGCTAACGGCGGTACAGGTCTTAATTCATTGACCGCTGGATATATTCCTTACGGAAATGGAACAAGTGCATTTAGCTCTAGTTCAAATTTGTATTTTAATGGCAGTTATTTAGGTATTGGAACTAGCAGTCCATCTTATCCATTAACAGTAAATGGAACAACTTTTACAACTGGAATAACCATTTCAACTGGTGGCGGTACAAATAGTGCCAATACAGTAAATATTGATACCGATGGTGCTGGTACTGCTCGTTATTATTCTCATGGTGGTAATACAACGACAGTGGGTTCTCATTCTTGGCATTTAGTGTCTTCCAATGGTTCTGTTGATACTATAGCCATGTCACTTAGCACTAGCGGCTATTTAGGGATTGGATATACTAGCCCAGCTTCAAAACTTGATATTCGTGGAACATCCGCAACAGCAGATTCAACAATTCAAATTGTTGGCAATGGTGTATCTACTTTATTGTTAGGTCAAAATTCTTCAGGCGGTGTAATTCGTGGTCAAGGCGGTAGCAGTGCTCTTGCTTTTTGGGTTGGTGGTTCAGGTGATACTGGAGCTGGTCAATCAGGCTCAGAAGTAGGTCGATTTGACTCTAGTGGTAGTTTGTTGGTTGGTGAAACAAGTAATAGCTCCGCTAGTGGCAAACTCTCTGTTAATCAAACAAGCACAAGCACTGTTGAAGGTGCTCGTATTACAAGTGCAGGGCAATATTCATGTCTGAATCTAAATTCAACAAACGCAACTTTTACCAACACAGTGTTGGGCATTGGTTCAGCAACAGGTTCGGGTACTGGGTTTACCTTAATTTCAGCCGCAAGTGCAGCTGGTACAGTAATGCGGGTGCTTGGAAACGGAAACTTACAAAATACAAACAATAGTTATGGTGCTATTTCTGATATTAAATTAAAAGAAAACATTGTTGATTCAAGCCCTAAACTTGCTGATTTATGCAAAGTTAAAATTCGTCAATACAATTTAATTAATGATAAAGAAAAAACAAAACAACTAGGTGTTATAGCTCAAGAATTAGAAACTGTATTTCCATCTTTAATTGAAGAAACTATAGACCGAGATTCAGAAGGTAAAGATACTGGGGCTACTACAAAGTCAGTTAAATATTCTGTTTTTGTTCCAATGCTTATTAAAGCAATTCAAGAACAACAAGCCCTTATTACAACAATGCAAGCCAAACTAAAAGACGCTGGCATACTAGGATTCTAAAATGACAACATTTAACTGGCAAGTAGTACAAATGGACAGACTTACTTCTGATGGATTTGTAGTGACTGTTCACTACACAGTATCAGCTACAGATGGTGTCTACAACGCTTCTACCTACGGCACAGTAAGCTACACACAAGAAGATAAAGCGTATATCCCTTACGCTGATTTGACCGAAGCAGAAGTGGTAGCTTGGGTACAAGATTCATTAGGAAAAGACACAGTAGAAGCTAGTTTGACTGCACAGATTGAAGCACAAAAGAACCCAGTACAAGAAGCTGGATTACCTTGGGTTTCAGATACAACATTGCCAGCATAAGTTTTATAACCGCAGTACAACTAGGAGAAACATTATGGGCGAAAAACAACTAACCCCTATAACTGTTAACGACAAGAACTACATCCTCGAAGATTTAACGGATGAACAGAAGTACCTGTTT
>Ga0208499_1000489_pt1 | contig 14601 bp, 34 predicted proteins | sample CryBogCBE07Jul09_FD_185504 | JGI IMG/M metagenome (GOLD analysis project Ga0208499, IMG submission 185504) | Freshwater microbial communities from Crystal Bog, Wisconsin, USA - CBE07Jul09 (SPAdes) (version 2) | ecosystem: Environmental > Aquatic > Freshwater > Lake | place: Crystal Bog... | reverse complement strand
CTTCCTTATTTCCGTCAATACTTAAACCATTATGTACCCAGTTTGGCATTAGTTAATCTCCTCAACTTCATTATCAAGACCAAAAGTTTCTGTAGTAAGCATAAAGTCCTCAGGCTCACGAGAACCAGCAATTTCAATTGCTTGTTCAGCACTATCAGCAGAAACATCTGTATAAACAAAAGAAATAATACTTCCATAAACTCGGTAAATTGGCATTGTGTTCCTTTCGTTGGGTTGAAGTGTTATTGTATCAGATACCACTGACAGCGGTCAAGGGAAGGTCGGGAGTGTCTAGAAGCCTATACTCCTCTAGTAACATAATAGTATAATCTAATCCTAAACTATCACAATAACTAGTAGCCTCTAATAGAGTATTCGTAACAAGTATTGGCATTCCCCCAGTTTCATAATCATTATCAATATCAGCATATACCTCAAATTGATTATATCCATTAGGTGAACATGAGTAATCTATTTCATATATTCGTAAGGTTTCCATGAGTGGATTCTATCAAAAAAATATCAGTCTGTCAATTAAATAAAATTGACAAATGCATAGAATTTGTCAAGTATCGTAAAGGTGAATTTGATCACATCGTAAAGGTGATATATATCACAGCCATGCCAGCTATTGGGGCATTTAGCCCCAATAGTTTATTTACCAATATTGTGAAATTGTATTCATAGTGATATGTAGACTGCAATCGCAATCTCCACCATTCATATTTTCCATGAAGTCAAAATGCCCAAAATTATCTTCATAGATAGTTGTAACTAGTTCATCAATTGTATGTGGTTTGAAATTAGTATCAGGCATTTACTCTCCTCCAAGTCTGAATAAATAAATCAAATGGAATTGGTTGCTCGTCTACTATGACAGTTTGATTAGTGAAATCAATGATAGTGGATTGATAACTTTCTTCCCCGCCAAATTCATCAGCATAAATCCCATAACCAGTTTCTGAATCATGGTCTTCCTGCAATGCGTTGAATAGAATACGAGTAGCATAACCATAATCTGTCCAGCGTGGCTTTGCTTTGTTTAGTGCATAGGCAAGGTCTTGAAGTTTTGTATTACCGCCCCAATGTGAATACAATGTGACGAAACTGCTCTCGCCTTGCTTGACAATAAAATTAGTACGGCTTCCCATTATTCATGACTCCTAAACAGTCCGATAATCATTAATGAAATTAGTGTTAATGGTATTACTATGAAGTTGATTGTGTCTCCCATAGTGGGTATCCTATCAGATAAGGGGTGGGAAGTCAAGACTTCCCACCCAGTTGTTTATTTGATTATAGATACTGAGCGATAGACTTCATAGTGGAAGCATTAACTGTTTCCTCATCTGTCATACGCAAGATGTTGAGGGCATTAGTAATTTCATCTACCATTTCATTGTAGGTATGTTGGTGCATAACTGTGAAATTACGAGTTGGCTCAGCAGGGAAATCGCCTTCGCTTGCTGTAAGGTCAAAATCTACATTGAGAGTTTTATTCCAAGAGCGATAGTTTGTGCGGAAGTTTTCAGCCTTTGCTACATTTGCAATAGCAAACTCACCTACTGCCTTCTGCCAATCTTTACGAGCCTGTTCATACTTTGCTTCGTTTTCTGCTTGACTAGCATAGTCTGACTTAATTGTTTCCAGTTTAGCCTCTAGTGCCTTGATTACCTTTGGTGTTGCTACCTTAACTGTGAGTGTTCTAGCCATTTATTATTTTCCTTTGTTTGTTGGGTTGAGGTTGTATTGTAGCATAGGGGACTGACATTATCAAGTCCCCCGATTTTAACGGCGTGTTGTCTTTAGTGGTCTATGTGTTCTAGCATACATAACCTCATGCTTAGGAACATCCCCAGATACATATTCAGTTTGTTTAACATTAAGCAACTTGCCTTGAAAGGCTACTGCCATTTTAGTTAGTTTAATCTCATCAGCTGAGGTCAGTTCAACTTGGAGGTTGTCTAGGACTTCATACTCTACCCCAAATTGCATACACTTTCCTAGCCCATAGCCCATTTGGGCGGGATTAGGTACTTGTAGTGTTATTACCATTAGTTATCCTCATCTACATTGTCAATAGAGAAATCAACATCATACAGATTACCCGCAAGATTATCATATACCAATGACTCTAAATCATAGTCCTCTGTAATATCTGCTAGAAGATTTCCGCTAACTGAAATTGTGGCGGTGTAAGAGATTTCTTTAGTTATAGATACACCTAGAGCAGTTGCGATTTCCTTGAGTGTATCTTGGTCATCTGAATCCTCAAAGCGTGAGGAGATAATACTATCAACTAGAAATACCTTGTTGTTATGATTATGAAGTTCTTTGATAAGATTATTATATTTAACAATATCAGCAGAGATTTCTTCAAGTGTCTTTGTAACCCGTCCACCATCTACAAATACAGAAACTTGTTGGGCGGGATTAGTAATAGGCATTAATGTTGGGTCAATTAGTGTATCCATTTTATCTTCCTTTGTTTGTTTAGAAGGTATTGTAGCATCTACCACTGACAACCATATTGCTTCTTCCCCACAGCATACCTGAGGCTTATATACATTAGACTTAGTAGTGATTTCAATTAATGCATCACAGATTGAACAGACATAATCATACTGAAACCATTTTTCATTTATTGTCTGACCACCACAATCGCAGTCACCACAATCACAATGCGGGGTACCATCAGGAGCCTCACATATATCACATTCATTATCCATTAGTTATCCTTTCGTTGAAGTGGCAATAGTATCATAAAATACCAGTGAAATCAAATCCAAATCCCCCAGATCCCAGAGATATAAATCACATTCGTAACATGGTGTGTTGACTTGACAGCCATGCCCGAGCGGGTCGGCCCATTTTTCTGCATTTGTCAAATCAAATTTTGCTTTGGGGTGCGTGGGGTATATAATTTAAATATGAAAACATGTAATAAATGCAATATAGAAAAACCATTTAATAAATTTGATAAAACGCCTGCGGGAAATTTAAGAAATACTTGTGAGTCTTGCAGGTGGGAGTATAAAAAATCTTTACCTAGCTATATAGATAAGAAAAACAAAGTACGATTAGGAAATAAAAATCGTCAATATAATTTAAAAAAATCTTACGACATGTCACTAGAAGAGTACGATCAAATTTTAAAAAAACAAAACAATAAATGTGCTATATGCGAAAAAGAAAATAGTCATAAAAATAAATTTTTATTTGTAGATCACGATCATGAGTCTAATCAGGTTAGGGGCTTATTGTGCCACGCATGCAACATATTGATTGGAAATGCAAAAGACTCTCCCCAAGTTTTGGAGAGAGCCATTGCCTATCTTAAATTATTTAGTTAGTGCAAGTATCTGCTTAACTAATTTATTTTTTTCTGCCGTGATTACAGGGTCAAAACCTGAAGCGGAAGCCATTAAACTATCTCCTGCTTTACGGGCTGTGCGATAGTAGTCAAGTCGCTCGGTCATTGCATTTAACACACCCCACGCAGTTCCTTTAATGTTAGCGTTAGTAGGAGAGTTATGATACAACTCATCTAGTAGAACAACCTTGTTCTCCCACTTTTTAATTGAACCCTTTTTATCAGACTCAGGCTTTGGATACATCTTATTAATAATCTCAGAAAACTTTTTATCTGAAACTTCAACAGCAAACAACTCTTGAGCCTGCTTCTCAAACTCATCAGCGTATGCGAATGTAAGACCGAGAGCCTCTCGTGCTGCTGCAATTTTTCCATCTACTGTCTGAGTGTGACGAATCTTGAAAGATTGCTTTGCTTTACGCATTGCAAGGTTCAGAGTATTCTGACACATAACACGGACGGGAGTGATTGCAGACTGAACAGCAACAGAGCCGTCATGTGAGGTATAAACTACAAGATACAACTTAGTTTCATCATTGACACCATTAGGGTCAAGAACGATTGTGCGTGGAATAGACATTGTACCGAATACAACACGACCATTCTTTAGAGAACCAGCAGATTCCCAATACACATCTGAATTGCCGTCATGTAGATTATCAGCGAATGAAAATAACTCTTCATTCTGAACAGTCTTGTAGCGTGAACCTACAACAGAGAGAACATCTTTCTGACCTTCTGTATAAGGATTGTCACGGGTAACGAGAAAGTTCTCGCCAATTTGATTATAGTTATCACCGAGCAAGTCAGCAACAGGCTCAAGTGCAACATTCCAATTAGAGAGTTTAGCACCCTCAAGCATTTTAGCAGTTGTTACTTCGTCCTCTTTAGAGAATGTAGCATTAGCAAAACTATGCCAAGCGGGATTAGAGCGTAGAGATACAGCAAGTGAAACTTCACCAGACTCAACTTCTGACTGGTGAACATTAGACATAACATTTGTCATGATTTTCCTTTCGTTAATGTAGACCTAGTCTATCATAAGCGACTGACATCTGTCCACTTCATAAACTAAAGTTAAAATACATTTGTCCAATTTGTCCGATTCAGCTCCAGGTGATTTAAATCACATTCGTAACTCGGCGTGTCGCCTTGACACGCCATGCCGATTTCTATCTAATTGTCAAGTCTATTTTTATATTTTTCTTTGCGTGTATATTTCTTTTTATTACGCAGAGGCGTAGCAGCATTGCTACGCCTTAACTCTTGAATTCTCTTTACTTTATCCATGATCTTATTCCTCATATTCATCTGTGCACCAAGCATCCAAGTGATGATTTTCAATAATTGCATAAGCAGGTGCACTTGTTGCACCGCCCCGATAAGTTACCCCTTCAGGTAATTCAATTAATCTATTTTGATCCATTTCCCAATATTCATCAATTGCATCTATGCAAGGTTGCACCATTGACAACGGAACGGGCGGGCAGTGATTACTCTGCAAGTGAATTGCGATAGCATTCTCTAGAGATATGTCTGACATAGTTGATAGTTCATTAGCGAAATTGCTTCCCATTTATTCACCCACTTTCAATAATGCGTAAGTATTTCCTTCATTAATTTCATCTAAAATAGGTTGAATTGCAGGTGCAACTAAAGCCTTTAACATGCCTTCAAGCATTGCCACTTGATTCTCATAAGATAAAGATAGCAGACATTGTGCTACTGGATGATTTTCATCTAATTCAGTAGTAAAAGTTAAGTTGTGATTGATTGATACTGTCATTTTTTGTCCTTTGTTAGTTGGGTTAATAATTGTATTATAGCAGGTTGGACTGACATTACTTTCCGCCAGTTGTACCATTACGGTTAAACCACTTTGTGTACATTTTGCCATCAGGTAGCGATAGATTATAAGTTGCAAACTCTTTTGCATTTCCCCAGTCTTTGCACTTTGCAAACTCATCAAACGCCGTTAATGCGTCTGAGTATTGTGCAATAAAAACGGGGACGAAACTTTCGTCATAGGTCGCAGTTATTTTGTACATTAGTTATTCCAATCTAGGGTAAGACATTGACATTGTGAGATAGTAATTGTATCAGACTCCACTGACATTGTTGCAAGAGTATCGCATTCATCACATATGAACACGCCTTCTAGATTTTCCATTATATTACCCATTTATTACTCACCATCTACTTTCACATAAATTGTTGAATAGAAATCTTCGCCCTTTGCAGGACGGATACGGCAGGTGTATGCAAATACATTGTCATAATTTTCTACACTTACACGGCGTTCGGCTTGTTGGATAATTCCGTCTAGGTGACGGGATAGAGAGTAATAACGCTTACCCTCTAGGGCTTCTGAGATTAGCATAGGTGCTACCTTCTTTCTTTTTGTTAATAACGGAATTGTATCAGATTAGACTGACATTATCAAATCCAAATTCAGTATAAATCGGACATTTTGAAATAAATCTTTGTGATTAAGGTCACATTTGACTGGTCAGAGTTAAAATATGACCATTCTTAATGGCGTGTCGCCTTGACAGCCATGCCGATTTTTTGTATTTTGTCAAGTCTATTTTTTAAATTGTTGTGTGATATATGCCACAAGGCCCACAGCAATTACTATGGACCATTGCACCAATATTCTATGCATCATTTTTTACTCGCACTAAAGCGAATGTCTGCCTTACCGAATACACATAACCCGCATGATACGCAAGCACTACCATTAGTTGAAATTAGCGGGATAGATTTATTATTCTCAGGACACTTAGCCCCTACCTTACCCGTTAATTCTTTCATCTTAGATTCTGTAGCCTTGAAAGTTGTACCTAGATATGCTAGGCGTACATTATGATTAGTTTTAAGCCCCGCACCAATTTCAGCGTTATCATCATCAGTTGAATAGTACAGTGAAAGATTCTTTACATCTTTCAAAATAATTGCAGATTCTTCAACACGGGTATAGACCCAAAATTGAACAGACGGGCGGGATTCAATTACAGTTTTCCATGCATAAGTATATACATCATTAAAGAAATCCCCGTCCCAATGAATACGGAATAACTTAGGGGCATTCTTCTTTTCACTATCAACAATGAATTCATCTATCATGACAGTTAGCAATGACACCATAGTATCTAAATCAGCGTCTTTCAACAATTCCCAATTATGCAATAGATTAGCCTTGACACCCTTGAATAACTTTTCAAGTTTTCCCGCATAGCAAACAGATTCACACACACTAGTAGCACTAGGACATGAGAATGCTTTACCAGCGGGAAGCCCGAAAGTATTAGCAATAGTAGCAGTTTTACCATTAGGAGAAACAGCATTAGCAACTTTTCTATCATTAGAGCGTTTTAATTTCATAGGCGTTATTGTATCACTCATGACTGACACCCGCCCACCCGAACATGAACATATCCTCTTGATCATAGCATTCTGGGCAGACATACTCATCGCCAATTTCAACGGGTAGGAAGGTGGCATATGTAGCACCACAAATTTCATAGTAATTGCAGGTAATAGTAAAGTTATCCATATTATAACACCGCCATATCTGAAATCATCTTAGCATTATCCTCTGCCTCATTACAGTCATGACAGATAGGCTCACCCGTGTAAGGTGCGTCAAAGATAGAAATATCGCCACAGTAAGAATCACAGAACTGGCAGAAGGTTTTAATAGTAGTCATTTTTGACCCTTTCGTTTTGTTGATAATGGAATTATAACACACATGACTGACACTATCAAGTTAATTTAACATTATTTCGTGTGATTAATTTCACACGATCTTAACGGCGTGTCGTATTGACAAAGTTATCCACATCGGGCATGGCAATTTTGGGATCTTGTCAAGCGGGACACGCTGTGTCCCGCTAACAATTTATTTTTTATTTAGACATTTAGATTTTTAAAACACTCTTCAAAAAATCTATCAGCATCAAATCGTTCATTATCCTCTGCGAACATTACAGAAAAATCATGAACCAAATCCTCAAACACTTCCAGCTTCATGTCTGCGCCATAACTGTTCAGGATTTCTGCTGTTGATACATAGTCTTTTCTTGTCATCATTTTATTTTCTATCCTTTTTCTTGTTAGTGGCGGGAATGATTTATTCCCGCCCAGTTATTATAGCATTACTTTGAAGTTTTAACCATTGCAAAACGCTGTTGATTATTAGAAAGGCGAAGCATAACACGAGTTACGCTATTGCTAATTGGTGTAAACTTTTCAATGCGACCAGTTACGCCAGTTGTGCTAGTTGTGAACAAGTCACCGATTTGATATGTATATCCTGAAAGTGTCATTTATAGTTTTCCTTTTCTTTTTTTCTTTAGTTGGGTGGATGAGCCTTTTTATAACTTGCTCAGGTTAATTTAGCAATTTGCTAAATACTAGTAGGGTCAGGGCTTTTGCTTGCCCGTCTATTTATTTAGAAAGTAACAGTAGTATAGCGTTCATCGCCGTCTACATCAAGTAGCACCACGATGCGATTGCCTTCATTACTTACGATTTCTTTAATTGTACCAGTCACGCCACTCTTTTGAGTTGTGAACAAGTCGCCTACTGAATAAACCTTGTCATTGATTGTCATTATTTTTTATCCTTTTCTTTTGTTGTTAGTTGTATTATAGCACTATGGACTGACATTGTGCTAATGCTTTTTATGTGTGAAAAAATTATAGTGAACAGTATAACCTTTAATGTTATGAGCACGATAAGATTTAGCGTTAGAAATTGACGGGACTAGGGCAAGAATAATTGCTAATGTAATTACTTTAGTTTTCATTACCATTGTTCCTTATCTAAAATCTGCTTGCCCATAGCATAGCATAATGGAATTGCCATTGTCAAGATACCCAGCAAAATTAGGCGGGTTATAACTGTTAGAATAATCATTTATTCAACCTCTACTTCAATAACAGCAGAGAATTCACGATTATAAAACATTTGTAAGTGGTTTTCTGCTTTTTCACGAGTTGAAAATACCCAAGGTGAGCAACCTTCGTAGTCAGTTTCAATTAAATAAACTTTCATTTGACTAATTCTCTTTTCTTTTTTCTTTTTGTTCAATAATGGAAGTATAGCAGAACCTACTGACATTACTTAACACTCCAACGAGTGAAGTAATATCCACGATCTGGATCTTCTGTCATAAAACGAGAAATATCTTGTTCACAAACTTCACAAAATGTATACTCTGTGCCTAAATCTGAGGCATTTGTAGATACAAACGAAATCGCAGGAACGAACGGGGTGTGCTTAACGCACTCTTTAATTAGTGTAGTCATTTTGACCACCTTTCTTTTTGTTCAATAATGGAATTATAGCATAGGGGACTGACATTATCAAATCCAAAATCGGTATAAATCGGACATTTTAAAAAATATTTTTGTGATTAATTTCACACGATCTTAACGGCGTGTCGTATTGACAAGGTATCTTAACTTAATGTCTTAAATGTCCGAATTGTCCGATTTTTGGCATGGCAAAATCGGCGGGATGTCAAGTCAACACGCCGATTTATTTATTAAATCTAAAATCTTTTTATCTAAGTTTATACAACAGTGACAGCCACAGCTAGACATCCATAAATGAATGTCTAGCAGTTCATCTAATTCTTTTTTACTCATCATCTTCATCTTCTTCATCTTGCTCTAATTCACTCTCATAGTCTGATAACCCTACACGGTAGGCGATAGGGTCTAACTCATAGAGTGCTCTGCTAGTGTCGTACTCATAGCCTGCCACCATCACAGTTCCGTAAACATCATCTAACATCATCTTGTATGACTCTTCAATTTCATAGTCTGTCATCTTAACCATTTATTTATTTCCAATCTTTAAAAATATCGTTTACAATTTCAAGTTGTTCATCTGTTAGGTGATCCAATTGGATAGCACCTGCAAAGTTTAGCGGGTCATTCATTAGAGCACCTCTAGTTCATCAAAGTCATCAACCTCTAGGAACAAATCTGAGTCATCTGTATCTAGTTCATCACCTAGCACATCAAAGACATCTGATACAGTAGCCCACTTATCATGCTGTCTATCTTGCGTGTATGTGTATTTCATTTTCTAATTCTCTTTTCTTTTTGTTTCTTTATCTTGTTATGTTGTTATTGTAGCCTATTGCACTGACATTGTACATATGACACGCCGTGTTAGAGATTAAAACCTTCACGGCTAGACTTGTGGTTAGCAAGTTGCTCAGCAGTGACTGAAGCCATAGCCTGCACCCATTCAGTATTAGCAGGAGCCAAATAATTAGCAGTCTTGATAACTAAGCCAAAGTTGGTGAAGATTTCACCTGATATATTAGTGTTCATTTGATTGAACCTTTCTTTAAAAGATTGACTGTCTGTCAATTGCTTATAGTGTAACTATAACAGGCACCACTGACATTATCCAATTATAAATCGCCACAAATCGGACATTATTTATAACAGTTTTGTTATCTATGTCACATCAAATCATGACATAGCAGGGCAAATCGGACATTGCGGGCGGAGTATAATTTTTTGATTTTTGATTTCAGATCGTGCATCGTACGTGAAAAATTGGGAATCACATTTTGACCAAACATAAAACTTAAAATTAGCTGAGAATGTCGGGAGCATTGACAAAATGATAGTGGTACCATATACTTACACTATGGATAATTTTATTGATGAAGTGTGGAAAGAACTTCCACCAATTAAAACAAGAACTGATGTATATAATGTTGAAGGATATGAGATTTCCAATTATGGAAGACTTAGAACAAAGCGTCAGCAATATGGAAGACCTAGAAAAGATATTGGAAGAAGACGGGATATGGAAGAGTATCGTCTAGTTAAAGGCAGATTAGATAACTATGGCTATATTCAATACAACTTGTATGATGATCAAGGTAGAAAGCGTAACTTTAGACCACATAGATTAGTCATGCAGGCATTTGTAGGATATCCAGAACCTGGATTTGATGTAATTTGTCACTATGATGACAATAAGCTTAATAATCACATTTCAAATTTGAGATATGGAACCTACAAGGACAACATTCAAGATGCAATTCGCAATGGAACATTTAATGCTGGACGTAAAAAATCAAATATCTAGATCATTATCTGTAATTTTGTACTCTATGTAGAAATCTTGAGCTATTCTACGTTGTAAAATTACATATAAAGCTTGGCGGGATATAGGAAGACTATCCCAGGGTAAATAATCTAAGTAAGTAACAGCAATTTGAGCATCTTCAGCATTGATAGCATGCTTTCCATTAAGAGGACTCGCACTTATTTTATCAAATACCTTATTTACAAGGCTAATATCTCTTAAAATTTTGTCGGGAGTCCAAGATTCTTCTTCTCTATCAGTAAATGCAGGATAAATATGACATGGAGAGATAGAAAATGAACCTTTAGTCCATTTTACATTAGGAAATACTGATTTAATATAGGATTCTTCATCAGCATAGTACTCTATGAGTCTCAAAACATCAGGATTATTCTTTTTTACAGCTTTATTCCATCTAGTGTCAGCAATTCTTTGCTTTCCAGTACGATTTCTTGATTGTGAGAAGACGGGAAGGCGGGATGTGAGATCTGATGCTGCTATATATTTACCAACAAAGTCTTTTCTCTCTATCTGATACTCTATTTCAGCCATAAAGTCTCTTTTAGGACGTTTTTTCTGCAGGATAGATAACTCTTCATCAGAGAATGATTCTAGAAGGTGTGTTTGCTTATAATGGGCTTCTAAGCCATATTTAAGATGTTCTAAACCCTTGGCGGGAATCATAAAATAATACTTATCAGTATAAACATGAGCAATATTACTATCATCCTCTATCTTGTAAAGAATAGAGTTACATAGATCACTGAGTGGATTCATCATCATTTTCAAATATAAAGGAAGGGGCGGGAGCAAGGACTTGTCCTTCTGCATGAAGCCTTATTAGAGAGTCTGTATCTCCTCCTAGCTTATCTGCAATCATGATAAGGGCATCATAATTACGCTGGGACTGGATAAAGATAGCACCAAGTAATTCTCTTATATTCTCTAGAACTTCACTAGTAGTATCTACATTAATCTTAATATCTTTTAATTCAGCCATTATCTCCTACTATTTCTCTAGTTATATGATCCCATTTGTTATCTTCCATTCCCGCCGAGTTGTTGATAAGCAAATCTCCGTTTTCGGCGGTTTGTAGATGTATCCAAGGAATATCCCGATCTAATTCTACCTTACCAGCAAATGTATGTTCATTGCCATGTTTCACGTGAAACAATATTTGATATGACTCCGACTCATCATAATCTTCTATATATGCACGTTCAATGTATATTTTAGCCATTATAGATTAATTTGAGCGTGAATTTCCCTTACCGCTCAATCTTTCCGCCAAGTCCTTCGGTCTTACAAGAGCATGTTTCTTATGTGACACTCTTCTGCCCATATGAGACCAAACCCAAGCAACCAATTGTGAGCAAATGACACTATGCTCCTTTTCCGCAAACCAATCTGCAGGAATCAAAGGAATGCCAAATGTCAGACACTTGATGCCTAATGCAATAATTGACCAAATGCCATATGAGTCTCCAACAAAAGTTAGAGCAAATGCACGGAGTTTCTCCGCTTCCGCCTCAGTGAACGGGGCATCATGACCAGTAGACCAAAGAATTTCATGATTATCATACTTTGAGATATGAGCAAGACTTACTCCTGTCGGACGGGCTTCAATGATCATGTTATTACCAAGGTATAATCCTGCGTGATTCCAAGTAGACCAGTTGCCAATCTGAATTAGTCTTGCTGCGGGTCCTGTAGTATGAACTACGAAATAATCTCCAATATTAGGCTCTTGCATTTTCTACCTTCTTAATTCTTTCAAGTATATTTTCATATAGTTGTTGACCAACCATATTTTTATATCCACATGCTAAACATTGTAGCACAATTTTGTAATTTTCCTCTGTATGAATCAGGGGGTAGATTGGTTCATCTGATGGATGCATAGGACAGGCGAAAGGTTCTACCCTACCCGCCTGTGCCAAGTTATAATACTGTGAGAAAACTTGAATTTTCATATTAATGAACTTCCTTTTGAAATATTACATTTACCATGAGTTGGTCTAACATTATCTATTGTATCATCTCCACCTTTACTTATAGGAATTACATGATCAACATGAAGACCTTCTTCCCAACCAAAAACACCTACTTTTCTAGGTTTTTCTAAATCAATAGGTAAGTCGCAAATATAACAGTTATTGCTTGTGGAGCATAATTAATTATTTGGCAATATTATATTTGCATGATTGAATACATTAGTCACATATTGATTAATAGTTGGATTTCCTGGTATTTTTTTATCCCATAACAATTTATTATTAGCGTAAGCTGGATATAAATGTGATGCAATAACTTTTTCCCAATCATGATAAATAGAATAACCGTAATTAAGGTCTTCAATTATTCTTTTATCTTGAACCCATTCTGGAGCATTAATAGCTTCACTATAACCCATATAGTTATTCCATGTACTAGGCATCCATTGCCAAGCTCCATTTGCTGAACTAGAATAGGATTTGCGATAATATGCATTAACCCCGCCAGTTTCAACAGACATAAGACCATTCGCTAGTCTTGATATTATTACCCTTTTGTCTACTCTTGATTTTAAATTTAGCAATTTGCTATATGAGGGCATTGTAAAAGAATTATGGGTAGCCAGATCATTTACTAAATAAACTGTGTTACTTGAATCCTTCTGTTTAATATCAATGTTAATAGTATTTTTTAGATTAACTAAATTAATGTACTTATTGACATATAATACTTCTTTGCTGTACACTACTGCTTCTTGCACTTTAACCTGAGCTTCAGCATGACTGCTTAAGCCAAAAATTAACATCAGTATTGTTGTACTGATTGTCAACCAAGTTGTTCTTATCCTTGCTTTGTTCATATTATTCATATGTACCTCCTGGGGTAAAGAGTAGAACTTAATAGTACCACGTAGTAACCTTAGAGTCAATCCCGCCGTTCAGTAGACATTTCAATAATCCTTGTGATACAATCAGAATCCTGAGTAGTTTTGGAGATAGTATCAAGGGTTAAACTTCAGGTGCGGGAATGACGGAAGTGTTTACTTTCAGATTGTAGCAGAGCTTAGACCGATGAATTGCGGATTTATAACCTGACAATTTCGGGGTTCTTTATTCAATTTTAGAATAAGGGTATAGGGTTCTTATGCAAAAAATCTGGAAGTCATAGGAAGTAAAACAAATTAATAATATATATAATATATAGCAAATAATTTATTAATGATACAATTGTGTTGTCGGAAGGTTTTATATTGAAAGTTTCATTTACAGGTGCTCCAGAATTTATGGATCGTAATGTTGGTTATGGGGAAGCATCCTATCATATCTTTAAAGAGTTTGAGAAGCAAGGTGTTGAATGTTTAATAGGATCACCTAAAGCTAAAATTGGTATTTCTTTCGTGCAGCCCGACCAGTATAGGTTTGGAAAAAAGCAATATAAAATCGGATACACCCCTTGGGAGTCAACTGGAATTTTTGATAGTTGGAAAGATCCTCTATCAAAAGATATTGATGAACTGTGGACAACTTCACCTTGGTGTGGTGAAATGTTTAAAGAACATACAAAGAAACCTGTATTTGTGTATGAACATGGAATTGAAGATGAGTGGATTCCATTAAAAAGAAAAATTTCACCTGACCGTCCTTTTAGATTTTTACATATTGGAGAACCAGCATTTAGAAAAGATGCACAAATGGTTGTTAATGCATTTACAGAACTTTTTGGAGATGATCCAAACTTTGAGTTAGTTTTAAAATGTAGCAAAATAAATACAACTGCAATTTTTGATCCAGTTAATGGTGGAGTTAAAGGCTCTCCTGGGGCATTTTATCCAAATATAAAAACTATAGAATCATTTTTGTCAACTGAACAAATGAATGGTTTGTATGATCTATGTGATGCATTTGTTTATCCATCATGGGGCGAGGGATTTGGATTTAACCCACTACAAGCAATGGCTAAAGGTATACCAACAATTTGTACAGCAGAATGGGCTAGTTATGCAAGATATATAACTGCCCCTCTTAATTCACAAAAGGTTTCGTCACATTGGCCTCAAACTCACCCTGGAGATATGTATAGACCTGATTATGAACAATTAGTTTCATATAT
>Ga0208499_1000484_pt1 | contig 14658 bp, 28 predicted proteins | sample CryBogCBE07Jul09_FD_185504 | JGI IMG/M metagenome (GOLD analysis project Ga0208499, IMG submission 185504) | Freshwater microbial communities from Crystal Bog, Wisconsin, USA - CBE07Jul09 (SPAdes) (version 2) | ecosystem: Environmental > Aquatic > Freshwater > Lake | place: Crystal Bog... | reverse complement strand
TTCAGTAGCGATGCCACCAGTAACTTTAACTGGCATACCCGCTGGAAATTGGTATTTTTTTAGTCGTATGGTTAATTCTTTAGAAACATCGCTATATAGCCCAGCTAGCACCGTATTTAATTGGAAGCCTACTACTATCCAATATACACAAAAATATCTTCTTGTGGCTTATGCTAATGATGCGGTTGGTACAGGATTTAGTCTTAGCCCTAGAGGTAAATCGTATTACGGTTTATTAAATTCTAGCACTTATAATCCAGTTTTAACCCCATCATCTTATACATGGTTTCCAGCCAACCCAGTATTTGGTAGTTCTGGCGCACTAAATTATTTAGTTTATAACAACCGTACAGGCCGTTTATTTAGTTTTGGTACAAGCACCGCTGGATTTGCGGCTGGCACGGCTTTATTTGTACCGTCTAATTCTGCCCTTTATGATCCTTCTGCTTGGTCGGCTTTGGAAGATGGCCTTAATTATATTGATTTGGATGTTAGAACTGGCCAACTTACAGCGACAGGCACAACTACCGTAGGTACTGGCGAAATTGCAGTATTAAACAATCCCGATGGCACGATTGTTGCGGCCTTGCAACAATACCTAAACTTTGGTGGGGCATATACAAAAACGGCATCAGCCGCCACAATTACCGTAGATATTTATGGGCGTGTAGTCGGATTTGAACCACCCGATATATTTGATTACACCGCACAATTCTTTAATGCTTCTGCTGGTCAAACCGTATTTAGTGTTACTAGAGGTTCTGGATATATTACGGGGCAATGTTTTGTATTTCAAAACGGCTGTAAATTAGAACCATCCGAATATACCGATGGCGCAAGCACGGTTACATTGAATGTTGGCGCAACTCTTTACGATATTATTACAATTATTTCGTTTAAATCCAGCAATACATCAACTGGCGTATATGCTTCATTTAGCTATAACCAGGCTACATTGACCGCCCAATCTAGCTACACAGCATCAGGGTTTACCCTAGTTAGCGGTAATGAGTTGTTATTTTTAAACGGCACAATAGTTAATCAAAATGATTACAGCATTACTGGTCAAACTATTACATTCTTGCCAGGCATTACATCTGGTCAGTTACAAATTGTTCAATGGACAAACAATAATTTAAGTGTACCAAATGGCACACCAGTTAATACGGTAATTCAAACCATTGTCGGTCAAACCACTTATTCATTTGCATTTGATCCATTTGCCTTCAATTTGTACGAAAATGGAGTATTATTACTAGAATCAACGGATTACACAGTCGGTTCTGGCACATATACATTAGCAAATAGCCCTACAACAACAGCGAATACTATGTTACAACAAACTTTTGCGAGAACTGGTGCAGTATGACAAATGCGTATAACTTATCCCAATTAGCAAACCATGTTAATACTTCTGGACAACTAGACTTAACTTCTGGCGTAGCTAATAATTTGCCCATTACAAGTGGTGGTACGGGTGAGGCCACAGTATCAGCGGCCAAAATAGCCTTACAAATTATTACCGCTTTAACTGGTTCTGAAATTTTGCCAGTAGGCACAACGGCTGAACGGGATGTAAGCCCCTCATCGGGATATATACGATTTAATACTGATACATTACAATTTGAAGGATATAATGGCAGTCAATGGACAGCGGTTGGCGGTGGTGCAACTGGCGGTGGATCAGACCAAATATTTGTATTAAATGGTCAAACTATTACTGCTAATTACACTATTCCATCTGGTTCTAATGCTTCAACCGCTGGAACAGTTACTATTAATTCTGGTGTAACTGTTACAGTATCCACAGGCAGTCGTTGGGTAATCGTTTAAGGATAAATTATGTTGGGTCATGTGTACCTCGTAGACAACAAGCTGAACGGCAAGCAATATGTCGGTCAGACGACTGTTGGCGACCGCAGAGGACATGGCAAACTGATTACTAAAGCATATAGGAAATATGGCACAGAAAACTTCACTTATGAGGTTATTTGTAGTGGTATTAACAATCAAGCAACATTGAACTTCATTGAACGATTTTGGATTAAAGTAATGGATTGCCGAGTACCAAATGGGTATAATTTGGAGCATGGCGGCAAGACTGCTGGCAAAGTGTCTGATGAAACAAAAGCTAAGATAAGCAAAGCCCATAAAGGTCGCAAATCATCCAAAGAAGCCATTGAAAAGATGCGTTTAGCTAAACTGGGTAAAAAACATACACCTGAAGCTATTGCCAATATGTCAGCAGCACAATCTAAAAGACCCAAAGAGTCTTATGAAAAAATGGCAGCAAAGTTGCGTGGTCGGAAAAGAGACCCTGAAATTGCTAAAAAAATTGCAGCTAAACAAATTGGTAAAATTGTATTTGAAGAAACTAAGGCTAAGATTCGTGAAGCCCGCAGTCGTCAGGTTATAACCGAAGAACATAAACAGAAATTGTCCGATGCCGCAAAGCGTCAATGGGCTAGACAAAAAGGAGTAGCGTAATGGCGGGAACTTTAGTGGCGAATGTCATAAACACCGATACAGGTCTATTTAGCACTAATAATGCTTATTTAGGAGTAGCTAAGGCATGGATAAATTACAATGGTAATACAAATACGATATTAGGTTCATTTAATGTATCAAGTATTACTGTAAATGGCACGGGGGATTATTCAGTAAATTTTACTACTGCAATGCCAAATTCAACTTATTCAGCAGTTTATTCAGAAACTTGCCAAGTGGGCGGTAGTTATGGTTTTGGCGGAATTAATTCACAAACCGCTTCTGCTGTTAGGATAACTTCAATGAACAATGGCGGTGGCGGTCAAAATGCACCACTTGTTAATTGCATTGTAATTAGTTCATAAGGATAAATCATGGCAGGAACAATCGTATGTGATGTAATTTCAGACGGAGCAGGAAACTCAACTGCTACGGATAATGCCATTTATGGTAGTGCAAAGGCTTGGGTAAATTTTGGTTATGTATCAAGCGCAATTACAGTTCGTAAATCTTACAATGTTAGCTCTGTAACAAGAAACTCAACTGGTAACTACACTGTTACCTTTTCAAATGCTATGGCAGATACTAATTATGTAGCTATTCCAAACTCATTAGCTGTTCCTGCTGTTCAAGGCGGTTTTTGCTCTCCTTGGGCAGCTACTTCATCTGCTATTGGAACAACTTCTTCTTTCATAATTGCAACATCTAATAATGGCGCAGGTTCACAAGATAATACTGTTATTGTCGCAGCAGTTTTTGATTAATTAAAGGAAAAATAAAATGGCAAGTGTAATTATTTATAGCAATAGTAATGGGGGCGTTTCGGTATGCGTGCCAACTGGTGAGTTACCCATTAATGAAGTTTTGGCGAAGGATGCCCCAGCAGGGGCTATTATCGTGGATGACAGCACATTACCTCAGGGTGCTGATTCCGTTTTTTTTGACGCATGGAAGCTAGACGGCTCTACTGTTACTGTAGATTTCCCAACAGCCCAAGCCCACAAACTGCGTGACTTTAATGCTGCTGCGGTTCAAGTAGCCCAAAAGCGTCAATTAAACACATTAGCTGGTATTGAAAACACCCCAAGCGATGCAGACTTTACAGCTAATCTAACTGCTGGTCGTACTGCTATTGCGTCTGCAAAAACAACGATTGATTTAGTAGCTATTGCTAATCCAGCCTAAGGAGGCGTTATGTCTTTAGTATTAGACGGAAGTAATGGAATAACATTCCCAAGTGGTAGCACTCAAAATGCTGCTTGTGCTGCTTGGGTAAGTTTTACTGGAACGACTGGAGCAATTAATGCTTCTTATAATATTGCATCGGTAACAAGAACTGGAACTGGTTTATATACTATTGTTTTTACTAATGCTTTAACTGATGCAAACTATGCTGTTGTTGGAATGGGTCAAAGATTATCTTCAGATGGAAACAATGCTGGATTTGTAGCACTTAACCACAGTAGTAACCCAACCACAACAACTTTTTATCTTGCCACTATGGATAATGCCGCTAACCAACTTGATCAAAATAAAGTATCAGTAGCGGTATTTAGATAATGAACAAATTAACACAAGCTGAAGTAAATGCCTTAATAGGCTGATAAAATAAGACATGATTTAAAGCCGCCTGTGAGGGCATAGGGGCTATATCGAGAATTGGATTAATCATGGCAATGTTCAGTCAGAATACTATTACGCAAGTCAGCGGATTTGACAATCCCTGTATTGCTGGTGAATTGGTTTGGGAGCAACAAACTTATTGGAATTTAGACATCGTAGCATCTGATGGCATTACGCCATTAGATTTAACATCTGCCACGATTGATGCACAAATTATTCGCAGAACCGTAACAAATCTTCAAGATTCAAGATATGGTTTGTCGTTTGATATTGGTGATTACATACCAACTCCAACGCCAGTAAGCCTTACTATTACAAATGAAGTTGCCGCACAAGGCAAATTTACCCTAGTTATTAACGATTCAACCTGGGGGCTAATGGCTGATGATCCAGAATTAGATATTGCCGCACAAGATTGTGTAGCGTATTCTGGTCGCATTAAGATTAGTTTTCCCGCATCAGGATCAAACCCCGCTAATGATTACATCATCTTTTTGTTGTTTTTGATCCGCTCTGATGGCATTGTTGTGGAGTAATCATGGGCATAAAAGTTAATGTAACGGATCAAAACAATGTGTCCGTATCTGTAGTGCCACAAGCACGGCAGACAGTTAAAGTAACTACCCCACCAAATCAGACGATTAGCATTAATCGTGGATTAATTGGCCCACAAGGTTTAAGCGGATATTCTGGATATAGCGGTCAATCAGGACAATCTGGCCAATCTGGATTTAGTGGCTATTCTGGTCAAAACGGAACTATTGGACACGATGGTGCATCTGGCTATTCTGGCTATTCAGGATTTAGTGGATATAGCGGATCAGGTGTAAGTGGATATAGTGGCTTTTCTGGTATTTCTGGATTTTCTGGCGCAGTTGGTCAAAGCGGTATATCGGGATATAGCGGTTTTTCTGGAATCAGCGGTTACTCAGGGAGTGGCACAAGTGGATATTCTGGGTTTAGTGGTACATCTGGATTTTCTGGATTTAGTGGATATTCGGGTTCTGGTGTTTCTGGCTATAGTGGGTTTAGCGGTATTAGCGGCTATAGCGGTGCTAGTGGTTTATCTGGTTTCTCTGGTTTTAGCGGAATAAGCGGTTACAGCGGATCAGGTGTAAGTGGTTATTCTGGATTTAGTGGTTATAGTGGCCAACAAGGTACATCCATTAATATTAAAGGCACGGTTGCTACACCAGCCGATTTACCAGCAACAGGCAATCTTCCAAATGATGCTTACATTGTTTCTTCCAATGGCGATCTTTATGTATGGTCTGGCACAACTTGGAATAATGTAGGTGAAATTGTAGGGCCACCAGGCACATCTGGTTATTCTGGTTTTTCGGGTTACTCTGGTATTTCTGGTTACAGCGGTTTCTCAGGCATTTCTGGATATTCTGGTTACTCTGGTATATCTGGCTTTAGCGGAAGCGGTATAAGCGGTTATAGCGGGTTTTCTGGTTATTCTGGGTCTGGTGTATCGGGTTGGTCTGGATTTAGCGGTATAAGCGGTTTTAGTGGATTTTCAGGCTATTCTGGTAGCGGTGTTTCTGGTTACTCAGGATTTAGCGGTATATCAGGATATTCTGGCGCAGTCGGACAATCTGGCACAAGTGGATATTCTGGATTTTCTGGAATCAGCGGTTACTCTGGTAGCGGAGTATCGGGATATAGCGGCTACTCAGGAATAAGTGGGCAAAATGGATTATCAGGCTATAGTGGTATTTCTGGATTTAGTGGCTATTCTGGTATTAGTGGCTACTCTGGTTCTGGCGTATCAGGATATTCTGGATATTCGGGTAGCGGCATTAGTGGATATTCTGGCTATTCTGGTATTTCTGGGTATAGCGGAATTAATGGTGCATCAGGTTATTCTGGAATAAGTGGTTACTCTGGCATCAGCGGATTCTCTGGATATTCTGGCATTAGCGGATATTCGGGTAGTGGTGTAAGTGGATATAGCGGTTACTCAGGCTATAGCGGATCAGGTGTATCTGGATATTCTGGCTACAGCGGCATTTCTGGTTATTCTGGTAGTGGCGTTTCTGGTTATAGCGGTTACAGCGGCTACTCAGGAATTAGCGGATTCTCTGGTTATAGCGGTAGTGGTGTTTCTGGCTACTCTGGTTACAGCGGATATTCTGGCTCTGGCGTAAGTGGCTATTCTGGTTATTCTGGAATTTCTGGATATTCTGGCGCAGTTGGTCAAAGTGGCTATTCTGGAATTTCTGGTTACTCAGGATTTAGTGGTCAAAACGGTGGCGGTGGCGTACAAGGCTTTTATGGTTCTTTTTATGACACAACCAATCAAACTGCCGCAAATACAACAACAGCTTATGTTGTAAACATTGGTAGTCAATTTGAAGCTAATGGCGTAAGCATTGTTTCTGGTAATCAAATTAAATTTGCAAATGCTGGTACATACAATCTTGAATATTCATTGCAATTTGCAAATTCAGATTCCAATGGCGATAATGTCGATGTATGGCTAAGAAAAAATGGTTCTGATGTTGCAGATAGTAATTCTATTTACAATGTGCCAGGTACAGCGCATGGCGGTGCTGGTGCGTTAATTGCCGCAATTAATTATGTTTTAACAGTTTCCGCTGGTGATTATTTGCAGTTAGCTTGGGCAGTTTCTAATACAAGCATTTCTATTACAACAACTAGCGCACAGACTGGGCCAACTGTGCCAGTAACGCCAGGTGTAATTGTTACCGCAACTCAAGTAATGTATACCCAATCAGGATATAGCGGTATTAGTGGCTATTCGGGTTACAGCGGAATTTCTGGCTATTCTGGTATATCTGGTTACAGCGGTTCTGGCGTATCAGGTTATAGTGGATATTCTGGTTATTCTGGATCAGGCGTAAGCGGCTATAGTGGATATTCTGGAGCACAAGGTTTATCTGGATTTAGCGGTATTTCTGGCTATAGTGGATATTCTGGATCAGGCATTTCTGGTTACTCTGGTTATTCAGGAGCAGTTGGCGCATCTGGCACAAGTGGATATTCTGGATATAGTGGTTCTGGAATTAGTGGTTATAGTGGTTTTTCTGGAATTTCTGGTTATTCAGGATATTCTGGATCAAGCGATACTTGGCTAGGCGCATGGTCTAGTTCAACCGCTTATGTAATTAGAAATATTGTTTCTTACAATGGTTCTAGCTACTACTGTATTTTGGCTAATACTAACCAAATACCAACAAACACTACTTATTGGAATCTACTAGCCCAATCTGGTTATTCTGGTTATAGCGGCACAAATGGTACAAATGGTGCATCTGGATATAGCGGTTACTCTGGAGCAACTGGCGCACAAGGAACATCTGGCTATAGTGGTTATAGCGGTGCAACTGGCGCACAAGGTACTAGCGGTTATTCAGGATATTCTGGTGCTACTGGTGCAACTGGCACTAGCGGATATAGTGGATTTTCAGGCGCAACTGGAGCAACTGGAGCATCTGGGTATTCTGGCTATTCAGGATATTCTGGTACTGCAACATTGGCCGCTGGTGGCGTTGTTTTGGAAAACGGACAAACCATCACCAGCAATTACACAATGACCAGCGGTAAAAATGGCATGAGTGCTGGTAAAATTACAGTTAATACTGGAGTTACAGTAACTATCCCTACTGGATCAAGGTGGGTAATCGTTTAATAATATAAAAATATGATAAGACAAGATGAAGTAAATAAGTTGATGAACAACTATGAACGGGCTGTATTTTTAAAAGGTGATCCAGTTTACCCAAGAGAATCGGCTCGTTACTTTTGGGCTAGAGATAATCTACTTGGCAAAAAAGTATTAGAAATAGGTTGTTCTAATGGCTATGGCAGACAATTTTTGCCAAAAGACATTGAATATACAGGGCTAGATTACGACCCTAAAATTATTGAAAACGCCAAAGCCCAACAATGGGATGGTATTAACAAATTTGTTAATGCCGACATCAATACCTATCCTTTAGAACAATACGACACCATTATTGCTTTTGAGGTTATAGAGCATTTAGACAATGGTTTAGAAATTGCCAAAAAACTTAAAAAGCATTGCAAACGGCTTTTAATTACTTGCCCCTGGAATGAGCCAAAAGGGTTTTGGGGCGAACATCACAAAATTCACGGCATAAACGAAAGCCATTTTAAAGGTTTTAATATTTCCTACATTGGCGAACACGGAAATATATCTAAATACCCTAAAGCAATTAACGAATTCAATCGATTTAATTTAATGATAGCTAAATACGATTCTGTCCCACAGAAAAAAGGCGTTTTATGTTCTGTTGCCACACGGGGCAGATACTTTACCACCCTTCCATTAGTGTTAAACGCCATTATTAATCAAACGGTATTGCCAGATAAGCTGGTGATATTTGATGATAACGATGAACCGTTAGATATGCGAAAAGAAATGATTTATCAATATTTCTTTCAAATGTTAGACATTAAGGGCGTGGAATGGGAGTGGTTGTTTGCAGAAAAGAAGGGCCAGCACCATATACATCAAATGGCTAATACGATGGGCTATGAATGGGTTTGGCGGGTTGATGATGATGCCATTCCAGAACCCCATGTATTAGAAGAATTATCATCACACATTGCAGACAATGTTGGCGCAATCGGTGGCGAAATTCTTACTCCACCTTTACAAATTGATTGTTCCCAATCAACTGGTAGGGTAGAAAATATAGATAAAGAACCCAATATACAATGGGATCGTATACAAGCCGTGCAAGAAGTTCAGCATTTGCATTGTTCATTTTTATACCGTGCTGGTGTTTATGATTATAACTTAGGGTTATCCCGTGTAGCCCATCGGGAAGAAACATTATTTACATACGGTTTGTATCTTAACGGCTACAAAATTTTAGTTGTGCCATATGCAACAACTTGGCATTTAAAAAATCCGCAAGGCGGCATCCGTAGCGAAACTAAAGAGGAAATGTACCAACATGATGAAACTATTTTCAGAAATATTATTGGGTTGGGTGATTGCACCCCTGTGGTTCTTAATTGCGGTGCTGGCGATCACATTGTATGTAAGCGTGTTATATCTCAGATACGCAATCCTATGGTGTTTAGTTGTTATCCTGAAATAGTGCCAGGTAGACCTATTGCGGAAGCCCAAGCCATGTTTGGCGATATAGACCAATGGAATATATACAAAAAAATGGCGCAATGGAACTGGACTGGCAGTTTAGAAAATGCGTATAGGAAGTTGTATTTATGATTTTGATAGCCCCGTTTGCCAAACCATTGATTAATGGCAAAAACAATCCCAAAAACTACCCTTACTGGAAAGAATTAATTGCCCAGATAGATGAACGCATTATTCAAGTTGGCGTTGAGGGCGAAGAACAGCTTGTGCCAGAGTTTGTTAAAAACTTGCCAATCGCCAGACTAAAAGAATTAATAGCCGAATGTCGCACATGGATTGGTTGTGATAGTTTTTTTCAGCATCTTGCATGGGACTGTGGCAAGCCTGGCGTTGTATTATGGTCGGTATCTGATCCGCTGATATATGGTCACCCAGAAAACATTAATTTGTTGAAAGATCGTAGTTATTTAGCACCAAATCAATTCTTATGGTGGGATTTCACCGAACATAATCCAGATGCTTTTGTAAAGCCCGAAGAAGTGTTAAAATTCATTCTGTAATATATCGGACAATATAATATTTTCATTAACCTTTACTTTGATTTTATTATGCCCGATCAGATGACACCAGACCAAGAAAAAGAAATAATGAAGGAAGCAATTGAGGAATGGTTAGATAAACAATTTGCTAAGTTCGGAAAATGGTCATTAGCCACATTACTTGCTGGCGCAATCGTTTGGCTGTTTTACGGTTTTCTTAGTATTCAAGGGTTTCATAAATGAACGCAATATATGAAAAGATTAAAGCCACAATTCGGGGTGCAATTAAATCCAAAACGATGTGGTTTAGCGGCCTTATTACCGCTTTGGGCGCAGTTTCAGACAATTCCCAGTATTTGCGTGGATTGCTTGACGATATTAGTTTTAATACGGTTATGATTGGCATTGGTGTAATTACCGCTTTATTGCGTATTGTTACTACCAAGCCATTAGACGAAAAATAATGTTTCCCTTACCTATAGGTTTTTATGTCAAAGCTGGTTTGGTTGCTTTGTTTCTTTTTGGCTCTGGTTTTATCGGTTATCGTATTGGTCATAACGGCTTGGTGGAATATCAGGCCGCAGAACTTAAACAAAAAGCCGAATGGGAACAAAAGGTAGCTAATCAACAAGCCCAACAAACACAGAAAGCCCAAAATGAAAAAGATGCCCTTGAAACTCATTATCAGTTACTTCTTAGTCAGTACCGTTCTATTGGCTTGCACAGCCGCACCACAAGTGGCAGTACCGCCACCCTTGCCATACCAAACGAAGAATTCAGATTATCTGGGTCAAATGTCGAATTTCTTATCAACTTTGCCAAGCAATGTTCAGCAACAGAGATAGAACGAAACGATGTCATCGAGAAATATAACGATCTAAGATGACTGGTAACTTTAAGAATTGCCTGGCTTTATTATTAAAGTCAGAAGGCGGCTTTACAGATAAGCTGGGCGATGGTGAAAAGTGGACAAATATGGGTGTTACTAACACCACATGGTCAGAATGGACTGGACACGAAGCAACTGAAAAGGAAATGCGAAATCTAACCATTGACCAGATTAGCCCACTATATGAACAACGATACTGGCGATCAACTTATTGCGAGGTACTCCCCAGAGGATTGGACTTTTTGGTATTCTCAATGGGGGTCAATGCTGGCCCAGGCAGAGCAATTAAATTGCTTGAACAATCCGTTGGTGCAGTCGCAACTGGAATTCTTGGCCCACGAATTACTAATCAGATTGCCCATTCAGATGTTGGACAGCTTATCGGGCAATACTCAAAACAAAGAAGTGAATACTATATTAGCCTACATCGGCCACAGTTTATCGATGGCTGGCTAAAAAGAGTAGAAAACGAAAAAGCCGAAGCCCTCAAAATGGCTGGGTTAAATCCACAAAGTTGAAATGTCCAATATCGACATCATAGAACCATTCATCTTCTTTGACCGCCCTATTTTTGACTTCTATCAATGGGCTAGTTTCCACAATCTCTGTTTTCACCCAATACGCATTGACTAACGGGGTTGTGCAAACAAATAACAAAGTTGGCAATTTATTAGCAAATAATTTCTTTTTGCGGTGGGCCACATGAATTGTGGGATATGGGCAGTATGGCGCACCAACTCCCCAATCCCGCTGTTCTACTTCAACATATGCAACTAGGCGGCCATTTTTATATAACACCAAATCTACGCCATATTTATCAGGATTATCTATGGCTTCTAATCCCCAAAAAACCTTGATCCATTTGGTAACCGCTTCCCGTGCTGGCGGGTCGCACTTATCAAACATTTCCTTGTTAAATGGTTTATACGCCAAGATACACCCAAAATCCGTAACCAAATATACCAACAAACAATAAAGCCATTAAAAAGCCAATTAAACCGCCATGATCGGGTTCTTTGGGGTAAGTAATAGCAGAACAGTAATAAGCATCTTTAAACGCCTCAGATAGCGTTCTAGGGCTTTTTAAGTATCTTTGGTAATTATTTACAAAATGTTCGTAACTCATCCCTCTTGTGCCTTTCTTAGTATTGCTCTAATCATTGGAATAGCGTTTTTTTCAGTCAATTCCCAGTAATCACCCATGTCTAAACACAAAGCATTTATAAAATCCCATATTTCCTCATCTGTTAGTGTTTTTGCTGAATGAGTTTCTTTCCCTACTTGATATCCCTGTTGATAAGACCAATCTACTAAACTTGCTGGATGGGTGTAGAGTGGAATAAGGTCATCTACTGGAAAGAAGCTGTTTTTGTCAAAGTAATTACCTTTACCATCTGTCCACGCTACTGGTTCATTGTTCATTTCTCTTGCGCCTTTCTTAGTATTGCTCTAGCAAATGCTGGTTCATTGTTCATTCGCAGTTCTTTCTTAATCGTTTAGTTTTATCTTCGTTATCACTAAAGTATTTACAATCCTTACCTTCTCTTGGGCTGTTCACAAAGTAGGACTGGTACTCTGGTGTAGCTCTAGCAGTAAACCGATAGCACCTCTCACGCTTCTTACAAGTCTCGTCACGACACATTGTTATATCAGCCATTTTCTTGTGCCTTTCTTAGTATTGCTCTAGCAAAAATAATGTTTTGTTCGCCTGTGTCAGTTTCCATGCCGCTCCAAATTTCAATTATTTCCTCATCTGTTAGTGTCTTTGCTGGATGGGTGTAGAGTGGGATAGCTTGATGACTAATTTTCATTTCTCTTGTGGGTTTTTCAAAGGTCAAATATGCACTTGTATTTTGGGAGTTTTCCATCATCCATGCTACTGGTTCATTGTTCATTTTGCGCCCCTTACTAATTCATCAATTAACTTTAATTCAGCTTTCAACGCCTCAATTTCAGCTTGTTGCTCTACTACTTTTGCATAAAGTTTGTCGTGATTAACAAGTAAAGAATAATAATCAGCTTGTTGCTGGCGTAGCATGGTGGCTATTTCTTCTCTAGTTACAAGCTTGTACCAACTGTCTACTTCTAATAAATCAGCTAGTTCATTTGCGTTCATTTCTCTTGTACCTTTACATTAATATTCATAAACTGCTTAATAGTAGGTGACCATGTATCACGCCAGTCCTCTAAAAATGCCACCTGTTGTTTTAAGTCTTTGATTTCAGCTTGTTGCTGGCGTAGCATGGTGGCTGCTTGTTCTCTTGTGCCACCTTCCCAATGACCTTGCTCTAATTTATCAGCTATTTCATTTGCGTTCACTTGTTCTTGCTCCAGCCGTTGCATTTAGCCAAAAACTCTATGGCCCTGTCGAACTGTTCTTGCATATATTCAAGGTCATCAGCTTGTTTGCGTAACATCGTGGCGGCTTGTTGAATAATATCGCCAGGACAATAATCAATTATTTGATCTAATTGTTCTGCTAACTCTTGTGGTGTCATATGTTTTCCTTATAAGTTATTGTTGATTCAATTTCTTGATTTTCTACATCAATATTGACTGTCCAACTTCCATCTTTTTCTAGAATGGGCGTGTTAAATATCCGATCCCAGTTTTTATCAAATTCTTCTTGATTTAATATTGGGCGTGGCGCATCACCCTTGCCGCCATCCCTAGTTGTCATTAGTTTATTTCCTTAACAAACGCACCCAATTCAAGAATTGCCCAAATGCCCCACCACCACCAAGCGGCATCACCGTAATATAAGAAAAATGCTGTTAATAATCCAATCATCTTGACCCCCAAATTTGAATTTCCAATTGTTCAACTTGTTGCATTAACCATTTATTCTTGGACTGCAAAAATTCAATCTTTTCTTTTAACTGCTTAATCAAATCATCTTTTTCAGCTTCAATGCGATCTTCGGTGGTAAATGTTGTCATTTTGAATCCTTAAATTTCAAAATTGGTTTGGTTAATGCTTCTGTAATGTATTGCATATACTGTTTCAACTCATCTATGGTTTCACCGCCAACTGAAGCTGGGCAATGCCCCATTGGTTTGCCCATTGCATCATAATAGACTTCTCTGGCTTCAATGTATGGTTGATCTGGATATTCTTCATCCACCATATGCACCAACCTAACATTCCACATTACTTGGCCCTTTCAATGAATTTCCCAACGCTATATCGTCTTTATTAAAGATTTCGTTATACAACACATATGTTGGGTTTCTAGGCGCATCGGGATTAAATTTGCCCCGCACAATAAACCCTAAAAACACACGACAAGCCATTAACTGTTCTTCACAACGATACCGCAAATGGCAATTGTCGCATGGGGAAGTTTCCCATTTCAATTCATCGTAATGTCTGGCCATTAAATATGACCCCAGCGTAGGTATAAAGTTAAAAATACCGTAGCCACGATCACTATTGCCATTAAACCGCCTTGAATAAACTCTTTCATTTAATTCCCCCAAAAAAGATGCCCCCGTAGGGGCAGTTAATTAATTAAGTTTTTGTGCAACAACTTCATTGCGTGTATCTGTATATTCAAAAAAATAATGTTTTACTTGATTCATTATTTGGTTAGCTTGTTCTGTTTTTCCCATTAAATTTAATTCTTGAGCATCTGATAACAAACCAGCAACATACATATTTATGTTGTATTGACGGCCAAAATGAATGTCTAATTCTTTAATTGTGCAACCAAACATATCTAATTCTGTGTAAGTTTGTTTCATTTTTACTACTCCTTTTTAATACCATCCCCCGATGGAATGATTCCATTTTAGGCATATTTTGAGAAGTATTATTGATCTAGGTCAAGAAAATGAAAAATAATTGGATAAATTGTGTAATTTATGCAACATAAAAGGGTGGCCTACTCGTTTCTTTACACTTTCGGCCATATGAGGTGGTGGGACTATCCCGTGAAGGATCGGGGGAATCCAGACAGCCCCACCGAAGTTAAAGTTTGTTGCGAATCTTAAAAAACTGCAACAAATGGGTAAAGCAATCCC
>Ga0208499_1000481_pt1 | contig 14726 bp, 10 predicted proteins | sample CryBogCBE07Jul09_FD_185504 | JGI IMG/M metagenome (GOLD analysis project Ga0208499, IMG submission 185504) | Freshwater microbial communities from Crystal Bog, Wisconsin, USA - CBE07Jul09 (SPAdes) (version 2) | ecosystem: Environmental > Aquatic > Freshwater > Lake | place: Crystal Bog... | reverse complement strand
GCTACACCACTAGGATGACTAAGCGTAGCGCTTATGGCTGGCCCTCCATCACCGCTATAACTAAATACCCCAGCAGTACCTACCACGGTAGTTATTATGCCTCCTGAAGCCGACACTTTCCTAATGACATGATTATATGTGTCAGCGATGTATAGATTACCCACATTATCCACGGCTATTCCGAAGGGAAAATTCAACTTTGCACTCGTCGCCTGCCCTCCATCTCCACTATAGCCATTTACTCCAGCAATACCTGCAACGGTAGATATTTTTCCATCAGTAGCTGAGACTTTCCTGATCACACAATTACTTTTATCCGCAATATAGACATTACCTAAATTATCTACTGCTACACCATACGGATTATTTAATTGTGCATTAATAGCTAGATTAGCATCACCAGAATAGCCTTGTGAAGCATACGTACCTGCTATTGTCGTTATGATGCTTGAAGCTTTTGAATGTGAAAAAGCAACAGTAAACAACAATAAGAGACTTAAAAAAATTACTAATTTACGCATAATACAATAGTACGTTATTCGCATCAGTTACTTGCAGTAACCGTGTCAGCGATTTGAGCTTTAAGTAATATTCCATCTGCTACTCCTACTCTGTTTAGTACTGGAGCATTTATATTACCGGACCTAAAAACCCCACCCAGGTAGACATTACCCAGAACATCAGATGCAATAGCGTTACCTAGCGCATCAGTACCTGTACCACCAAAGTTTTTAGCCCAAGATAGAGCACCCGTACTGTCTAATTTTAGTGCAAACATATCTTGATTACCCAGTTTACTTAGTTTCGGTGTCGTTAGATTAGTAAATTTAAAAATTCCTCCTAGATATACATTACTAGCGCTATCTACTGAGATGCAGTAAAATGCAGCTTGAGCATTTATGCCTCCATAATTATGAGCCCAAATAAGAGCGCCAAGTGAATCAAGCTTTAGAACGTAGGCATCTTTGTGACCATGACCTATTCCAATATGTTTTAACTTAGGATTTGCCATGTTGCTATTCATGAAGGCACCTCCAATATAAACGTATCCTAGTTTATCAACTGTCATGGCATAGCTAAATGAATTGGCTTTTTTGCCACCAAAATTCTTTGCCCAAAGTATATCGCCACTATTATTCAATTTCATAACGAAGACATCATTTCCCATAATGTCATAGTTTAGTCTTTTAAGTGCAGGCGTCGTAAGTTTGCCTAAATTATATTGTCCGGAAAAATAGATATTGGAGGACATGTCTACTCCTATACACATGCCTTTTGTCGTTGCTAAAGTACCTCCAAACTTCTTTGCCCAGAATATTTCACCATCACGTGAGATCTTAATAACAAAACTATCTCTGTTTTTATTATTACTAATTTTACTGAGTGAAGGAACGCTCAAATCTCCCGATTCAAAATAGCCACCTAAATAAATATTAGATTTTAGATCTGCAGTAATACAGCTACCTGTACTTGATGCACTAGTACCACCGAAATTCTTGGCCCAAATTGTAGTACCGTTTGTATTAATTTTAAGAACAAAACTATCTGAATTACTAGCATTCGTGCTAATTTTAGATAACTCAGGTGTAGATAAACTAGAGCCACTAAAAAATCCGCCAACACAAAGATCCCCCGCCCCATCTAGAACAAGTCCATTTGGTACCACCTTTGCCCCTTTACTACCTCCGAAATTCTTTAGCCATACTAAGCTTCTATCAGGATTTAGTTTAGCCACCCATAAATCCTGTAATCCAATTTTATTTATGGTTACCCCATCTAAAACCATATGACTGCCCGTGAAATAACCCGCTAAGTAAATATTACCTCCTGAATCTAAAACGGTATTATTTACACGCACGACCGAGTCACTCATTCCAAAACTAAGACCAAGTATAGTTGGATCGCTCGGTACAGTTGCAGAAAGCACCGGGATTATAACTAAAAGTGCTATAATGAATCCTATAGTTCTGGAGCACTTACTTAAAATCGATAGTCCAAATAAATACATGTACCATTTGGTACATGTAACAAATGGTACATACAAGCGTTTATTGATCTACCATTAGAAACTTTGGTGATAAATCCCTGCAAACACGCAAATTACTGATAATCATTATATAAGAAATGTTACGAAAGTGAAACAAAACACACTCCTAACTTAACCATCTATGCCTAGTAACTGATAAATAAAAAATTCTGCAGATTCCAGTAGTTATACTCGAAGTTCAAACACTACTAAGCTTTGAGCTCACTCGTGCGAATTCCTTCAATCAAATGAGCGAATAAGTCCATTGCAGCTTCAGTCTCAACTGGAGTGCGAAACACCAAATGGTCAAGTAGGAGTCCACGCATTGATGAAAAAACGAACCGAGCTAATATACGATTTGATGGTGATTTTTTACCACTCGTTTTCTCAATATACTTCATTAAGAAGTCTAACCACATTTCATTCATATCCTGAATTAACTTAAGTCGTTTTGCATTATCCAAACTCATCAAAGTGACCTCTAAATCTAGACGAAAAGCAGCTAACATTCTTTTATCCATCATCTTTTTATAATGCTCTATCAAAGGAGCATCATAAGTTGATAGAAGCTTAAGTGATTCAAGCGCCTCAGTTTGAGTCCTAGCAGTTACGGTCTTTACCACTTCGGTCCAAAATCCAGGAACTGTCTTAAAATGATAATTTATCATTCTATGAGAGACGCCTATTTTTTTCCCAATACTTCGAATAGATTTATCCTCAAAACCTTCTTTTAAAAATAAAGTAACTACCGCATCCAAGATCGCTTGTTTAGGGTCTACTTCTAAAGCTTTTGGGGTCTTACGCTTCATAGATAATATTAACCAGTCAGATAAGCTTTAGTTACGTAGCTAAGTATTCAATATTATTGTACACTAATAAACAAAAGGTCTAAACGAGTAGAAGAATCTGTTTAATATAATTTCTTAAGTTGGTTTAGTGACTATATAGTTTTTTATACCAGTAACAGTCTATCGTTTTTTATACACTTACCTTAAAAAGACGTGGATACACTGATACCCTTACCAGGATGTTAAGTCACTTAATGTAAATCCTTTGAGTAGGTAAAATATAATTCCATCTCATTTTAATCTCTTAAGAACATGTATAAGCATAGTCATTTAGCAGTATATAATATGCATTTTATCGTTTAAGGCAGTTTATAAGTTGCTTAAATCGATTATAGGAATACTATATACTGCATGAAAAATGACGTAATTCGAATTATTCGAAACGGACTTGATGTACGCATAGATGCGCTTAAAGCCGTGCGTAATGCTGCCCAGCGCCCAACTCGGGGTTGGCTCAGGACAGTACGTAGTGCTATTGGATTAAACCAACAAGATGTTGCACGCAAACTTGGGATTAAGCGCCAATCATATGCCCAATTAGAGAAAGCTGAACAAAATACTTCTATTACATTAAGCTCTGCACAACGTGCTGCTGAAGCAATGGGATGTGAGCTGATATATTTTGTTATTCCACGTGAATCAGTTGCTAAAACTTTTACTGAATTAGCTACGCGTTATGATCCAGACTTTAAACACTTAAAAGCAACTGAACACTCCATGGCATTAGAAGGACAAGCAGTTGGCGATCTTCCGTCAGACGTAAATTTTCTGCCATGAAAAATTTCATTTTCTATGCAGAAGATGGCGATACTGAAATTAGTCCTGAAGAACAGCTAGATTTAATTCCTAGTATTACTACAAGAAAAGAATTGAACCAAATAGAGAGATTAAACATCAAAACAGCACGCGTTTGGGCAATGCGAAAATCTGTTCTCTGCCGTTCAGATTTATTAACAGATGGATTCGCCAGAGAACTTCATCGACGCATGTTTAATCATGTTTGGGTGTGGGCTGGTCGCTACCGCAAAACAGAAAAGAATATTGGGTGGGAAGTTCACCGCTTACAGGAAGGCGTACGTATTGCATACGACGACGCAAACTACTGGATTAAGCACTCCGCATATAGCTTACCCGAGTCTGCTGTACGCTTACATCACCGATTAGTTTCTATACATCCTTGGCCAAACGGTAATGGTCGTCATTCAAGACTTATTGCCGACATCCTAGTAGCATCTCTTGGAGGTACGCCATTAACTTGGGGCGCTTGTAGCGAAAATTTATCGAATGAGAAGATACGCGAGCATTATATCACAGCTATTCGATCCGCTGATGCTGGTGATATGACCCCACTTATAACATTCGCTCAAAGTTAGTTATAGTACGCCTTAAGTCATATAGTTGTATGGCAGTTTTATGTAATACTTAACTACCAACCATACAACCTACTGTAACTAATTTTATATCTTATAACACATTAAAACTAAACCTAAGTAGCTAAGAAAAAGCCACCTAGCAGTAACGCTAGGTGGCTTTCGTTGATCTAAATTATACTAAACTTAATCTATTAATAGCGGACAGTGGCAGATAGCTTGTAATTACGTCCAAGCTGCCAGTTAGCACCGTAGAAGGTTTCGTCGTCCTTTAGGTTCTGTAAGTTCAATTTAAGTTCAGTGTTATAAGCGCCTAATTTAACCTTATAACCGAGAGCTAAATCATATAATTCATGCGATGGAACGGTCCAATCTGTAACCGTAGCAACACCTGTAGAAGTACTTACTGATACTAGCTCTGCTTGACGCGATCCTAAGTACTTAGCACCAAAGAGAACCCAGAGGTTATTAAGCACTCCGGAACGGAAGTCATAGCGCACAAAGCCTGAACCAGTATACTTTGAAATATCGGTTGATGGCTTACCAAGGTACTTACTCGAACTTCCGCCGTTCGCGATATACTGCTTCTGAGCAGCAAGGTAAGTTGCATTAGGATTGTTAGGAGTAACAAAAGGATCAATTGCTACCACAATCGCATTATTTTCTGATACACCAAAATTAATACGAAGATTTTGAACAGGGATATAATCAACCTTTAAGTCAAAACCTTTAGAATCAGTTGTTGTTTTAACGAAGGCACCGAAGCCAGACGTTAATGTTGCTCCAGAACCTGCTGCTGTAACAAGATTCTGAATAGCTCCTGCATAGCTAATAGGACGATCTTTATCCTCCATTTTAAATGCAGAGAAGTTAAACAGTAGCTTGTTGTTTAATACATCCAGCTTAATACCAGCTTCAGCATTGGTTACCTGTGCAGCATTGAGCGGAACACCATTACCATCATATCCTGAATAAGATGGACCTGGATCAAGCGCACTCATTGCATTTGCGTAAAGTCTTACTAATGAATTTGGCATCCAAATTAAGGTCGCACTCGGAGCAGTATTTCTTACTGGAGTAGGACGGCGGATACCTGAAGGAGTACCTGATGGGCTACCTGCTGGAGGTGCCGTATTCCATAGATAATTTCCCTGCGTATCATACACATTACCTGCACGGTCATTGCGGGTATTAAATATACCTACGATTGTTTGTATCTTATCATTAAAAAAGCTGCTCTGTAAGTTAGCGTATAAATTACGATCCCAGAAAAGCGAAGTGACGTAAGATGCCTTTGTGCCATTCACAGCAGCTGGACCTTGAGGATATTGATTAATGTTATAAGGATTCCAGCGCTGAACGGATGTATAATCCGTTGGACTACGGAATCTCGATAAAATGACACTCGCTGGTAATGCTTCCCACGCTTGGGTTATAGGATCATTTGGTGAACCCGTATTACCGTAATAGAAATTTTCGTTTGGAGCGTTATTACCAGAACGTAAAGGACCATAGCTTACGCCCGTGATAAGACGATTTTCTACCGATGCTAGTTTGAATGCATAATAGAGTTCAGATTTCCATGTAGGTCTTACTGTTCTTGCCGATTCAGTAATATTGTTAGGTCTAATATCAAGCACTTGTGGCTGAGCTGTTCCATAGCCAGGTCTTAAAAGAGCTAAGAAACTAGGATTTGTCCTAATGGACATGGGAATGGAAGAATCATTAGCATTACGTAAGGCGATGTTCCAACCTTGTTCATGTACGTTAATGTCCTCGGAACTAAAACCACCCCACCATTGTAAGTTACTTGAAAAAGCATAATCAACACGGTACGTCGTAACATAATCACGTTCACGTCTGTACGTGTCCGGACCATCAAACCTGAAATCGCGCTGATTTGGAGTTGTGAGTACTGCACTACCTGGACGTCCTGGTATTAATGTGCCGTAAGGAACACCTGCTGGATTTAGAGCCGTATCTGTTAAGAAAAATGTGCTAAAATCGTTACGATGATTAAACCGTGATTCAATACTCGCTAATAAACGCAACTTATCACCGAAATTAGCAGTTAAGGTAGGAACCATAACAAAATTATCTATACCATAATACATCCAGGTGCTCTTTTGTTCCTGATATGCCATAGGTAATGCAAAACCTACATTTTTAAGGTATGGGAGTGGTGTAGAAAGAGATAATTCTTCACGTCTTAATCCAAAGGAACCAACCGTAGTGCTTGCTTGGACTTGTGGACGGCTACCTGCCATCACACTCGTAACATTCACAACACCACCCGTACCATTTTGACCGTAGAGAGCACCACCAGGACCTTTAATAATATCTAACTGATTAATCGTGATTGGATCAATCGGTACGAAACGAGCAAAACCGTCCTTTTTAGTTGCAGCAGAAATACCACGTATAAGTAAGGTGGAATTTTCTGGGTTACCTGTTGAAGATCCTGAAGACGTGGTATTATCAAGCTGTACACCACTTACATATTCGAGCACATCACGCACATTGGTAGCTCCAATATCATGCATAAATGCTGGAGTGATTACCTCAATGTCCATCGGTAAGTTTTTAATAGGTGTATTATACCGGGTACCTGTGGTTGTGTTTGCAGCACGGTATTCATCCTGATCAGCAGCTACTACTTGGAACACGTCCAAGTGAGTAATTTCATCAGAATTTTTACTATCTGCAAATACAGGAGTACTGTTTGGTACCTGGGCTTTAACTAATAAAGCACACAGACAAAAAAGTTGAATGTATAATAATTTCGATTTCATGAACTTGAGGGTTAGGGTTAACGCTACACCTATACACAAGGGGGTCAGTGTGTAGAATTCACATGTAGTAGTAAGTCGCTGTAACCTAGCAGCAAAATATTATTTACTTTAATCGTAAAGTAAAAGGTAGTAAGCCTTAGTGCGTCTTCAAAAATAAGCCATAACATTACCCCATGTTAGAACGCATCATTTTAAATCTAAAAATTACATCATATATTAAATACGTAGCCGCATGCGTACAAAAGCCTGAGTAGTATATAACCCTACCCCATGTCCTCAAAACCATCCATGAAGCATGTTGCTAAACTAGCAGGTGTTTCAACCATGACTGTTTCTTTAGCACTTCGCTCTCACCCCAGCATCCCACAAAAAACGATCCAAAAAATAAATGCTCTTGCAGATAAAATAGGTTACCGCCCTAACCCTATGATCTCTGCTCTTATGTCTGATCTCAAAAGCAAACGGTCAACAAAGTCTGCTAGTATCATCGCCTTTATAAATGCCTTTCCTAAAAACGCGCATTGGAGAACACTGAGTTCATTAAAGCGACTAAGAAATGGACTGCAGGTACGAGCAGAACAACTGGGTTACAAAATCTCTGAATTCGAACTAGGCACACATGCTGTAAGTGAAAAACAGTTAATCAGAATCTTACAGGCTCGAGGCATACGAGGGGTTGTATTCGCACCATTTCCCGAATCAGACACACGTCTTGAACAGGACTGGAGTAACTTTGCGTGCGCAGCCCTAGGCTATTCACTCGCATATCCTCAGTTTCACAGCGCGGTTAATCATCAAATGCATTCTTTAAGATTAGCCTTTCATGAATTAAGAAATAAGGGCTATAAAAGAATAGGCTTCGCAACTAGTACATCCGATGATCAACGTTCATCACATAACTGGTTAGCTTCATTTCTTCTCGAAAAGCATAAAGACTTAGATAAAAAATTAGAATTACCCCTTTTTCTAACGGAGCAGTGGGAAAGAAAACAATTTCTTAATTGGCTCAAGAAATCGAAGCCCGATGCAATTGTTACTACAAATTCAGAGTTACATGAAATGCTAGACAGTGGTGGATATAAAATTCCTAAGGATTTAGGTTTAGCATACCTTCACTTGTTTGCAGAAATGAAAAACTGTGCAGGAGTTGATCAGAATGATGAACAAATAGCCGAAGCAGCCTTAGACTTAGTGATCGAACAACTCTACACTAATTCACTAGGTCCTAAAACAAACCCCAAAGTCGTACTTATTGAAGGTAAGTGGATTGAAGGTAATACTACTTTAAAAATCAAAAGCTAAACTTAGTACTAAGGTACTTCATACACCTCTATCATAGTCGCGCCGGCAACTCCCGAAACACTGGTTGCTTGTACAGTATAAGGACCTGGAGGCTTTATTGATATCGCTCAAAATGCTAAAAAGGTCGTATTTTGCGGCACCTTCGATGCACAAGGATCAAAAGTTACTTGGGATGGAAGTAAACTTAGTATCACGCAAGCAGGAAAAATCCGAAAATTTATTAATAAAGTAGAGCGTATTACTTTTTCGGGTGCCTATTCAAAACAACGAAAGCAAGAAGTCCTTTATGTTACTGAACGTGCTGTGTTCTCTCTCAAAGAGAATGGCTTACACTTGATAGAAATAGCACCAGGAATCGAGATTGAACGCGATATTCTCCCTTACATGGATTTTAAGCCTAACTATAATCACGTAGCTGTAATGGATATGAAATGCTTTAGGTAACATCCTACCGCATATACTCGCATGAGCTCTTTAGAACTACCTCCCGGCGATTACTACTATGAGAATCTTGAGGTTGGTCATTTTTTTAAGACCTCTTCTATTACTATAACCGAAGATAAAATACGCCAATTTTCAGAGTTATCAGGTGATTTTTTTGAAATCCATAACGATGATGTATTTGCACAGTCCCAAGGTTTTCCTTCAAAAATTGCGCACGGACTACTTGTTCTTGCGATTACAGACGGATTAAAAAATAATGCTTTAGTTAAGCTTAAGGCTACAGCATCGCTTGGGTGGAATTGGAAATTCTTAAAAGCAGTTCTCCCCGGAGATTCGATTTGTGCAACGATAAGGGTAACTTCAAAAAGAATTTCAAGCAAGGGACATTGTCTTGTTACCCTAAATCTTAGTGTTAATAATCAAAACGACGAACCAGTTCAAAGTGGTGATACTAATCTGATCTTACGATCACATTCAAAGTAGTAAAACTTTAGCTAAAGCCTGGTATCGTGACAAACGACGTGCTCATAACCTACCCTAGATAAGTGTGTAAAATCTAGACCTGCTCACATACTGGTTTTATACATAATGAGCACACTTCAGTTACTAGAGCTGTAACGGTAATCCCATTTCAATAATTTGAGACGGTGGAATTTGGTAATAATCTTTAGCAGGACGTGAATTACGTGTCAGGTAACCGTAGAAACTCTTTTCCCACTCCCACATTCCACTGTTACCACCATGCATGATCATTTCTCTATTAAAGAAATAAATGGTACCATGAATATTAAAGTTAACTCCAGAATCGTGAATGATTTGAACTAAGGCGCTGACGTTCGGTGATTGCATGTAACCATAATGTCCATTTGCTCTCCAGATACCGGCTCCAATTTCACGCAGGTCTAAACATTTAGACTCTGGAACAACAGGAACATCTTCGGTTACGATACTCATTAAGATAATTGTCGAATGTAAGCACCGATTTGCTTTTACGTGATGCAGAAGTGCTACCGGAGTTCCTTGTTGAGAACCTACCATAAATACAGCTGCACCCTGTACACGAACGATGTATTTACTGTGAGCGATATTAATTAATTCTCCCTCCGTTACATTATTTGCGTAAACGAGATTAAAGACAGCATCTCTTCCTGTTTTCCAAGTATGCATTACGGCTAGAACCGTGGCTCCTATTGCTAACGGAAACCATCCTCCATCAACAAGCTTGAGTGCGTTGGATGAGAAAAAGGCTAAATCGACGATGATAAATACTGCACAGATAGAGCCAATTTTATAGATCGGCCAATTCCAGTTACGTCTTGCTACAAAGAAATAAGCAAAGGTAGTAATCCCCATCGTTCCTGTGACAGCAATACCATAGGCTGATGCAAGACGATCACTCGATCCAAACACAGCCGCAGTTAGAATACATCCAACGGCTAAGAGTGTATTAACAAAGGGAACATAAATCTGACCTGATTGTTCAGCGTTAGTGTAGTTAATCTTAAGACGTGGAAAATAGCCCAGTTGGATGGCTTGCCGCGTTAAGGAATAAGCTCCTGATATTAACGCCTGACTTGCAATAACAGCAGCTAAAATAGAAAGAATCGTTAATGTAGCACGACCTAGTCCTACAGGTGCCATTGCAAAAAAGGGATTATCTTCAGAATTAGGATGACTTAAAATAAAAGCACCTTGGCCAAAGTAATTTAAAATAAGTCCAGGAAATGCGATGAAGTACCAAGCAAAAGCAATGTAGCGTTTTCCAAAGTGACCCATATCAGCATAAAGCGCTTCTGCACCTGTTACAGCTAAGACAATCGATCCAAGTAAGGTAGCAACTTGTGCAGGTGGATGATGCAGTAAAGCAAACCCGTATGCAGGATTTAGTGCTTTAAGCACCAACGGGAATTTTAACAAATGCCAAACACCGAGTAATCCTAAACCGACAAACCACACAAACATAACCGGACCAAAAATGCCTCCGATACTTTTCGTGCCTTTATGTTGCACCCAGAAAAGTCCGGCTAAAATAATACACGCCATAGGTACTACGTAAGGCGTGAAGACTGGACTAATCATATTGAAGCCTTCAGCAGCACCTAATACGGAAATCGCAGGAGTAATAATGCCATCACCGTAGAGTAAGGCAGCTCCAATGAGGATCATAATGACCATCGGTCCCAAGGCTCTTGGAACGGGTTTACCATCCGTTCCTTTTTTCGAACTATGAATCAAAGCAAGTAGCGCAAAAATACCTCCTTCTCCTTGATTGTCTGCTTTCATGACAAACCATAAGTACTTAACGCTTACAATTAGTACCAAGGACCAAAAGATGAGAGACAATACACCCAAGACTCCATCAGCACGGTCACTCACCGGAACATGCGAGATACACTCACGCATCGTGTACAAAGGACTTGTACCAATATCACCAAAAACGACACCTAGAGCACCAAGGCACAATGCACGTTTTGCAGCTGGACTTAGATGCGTAGCGGAATGACTAGACATGGCTGAACTATTACAAAGATACAGATTACGCCAAGCAGTTTTCTAAAAATTAAGCGTAGGTAACTATGAGTGATTGCCTCATAAATATGACTATTTTTGGTATTTTGGTGATCTTTCACCACTTGATTTAAAACCACCACTCGTTACGGAGTACCCTACTTGCAAACCCAAGCATTTTAACTAGGTTTGTTACTTATACTGTAAAAATCCAAACCAAATTTAATAGTTAAGCATCTTAATTTCATGAGCACACCGAAATGTTTTTCTGTCAAAGCCTACGCCACCTCAACTCCTGCTTCACCGCTTAGCCCTGTTACGATTTCACGCCGTGAACCAGGTCCAAGTGATGTTCAAATGGACATTCTGTACTGCGGCGTATGCCACTCTGATCTTCACTTTGCTCGTAACGAATGGGGCTTCACCCAGTATCCTGCTGTACCAGGACATGAAATCATAGGCCGTGTCACCAAGGTTGGTAGTGGTGTAAGTAAATTTAAAGTTGGTGATTTAGTTGGCGTAGGTTGCTTGGTCGATTCTTGCCGCACCTGCCCTGAATGCCGAGACGGACTTGAGCAGTACTGTAATGGCATGGTGATGACTTATGGTAGTGCTGACACCCAATTAGGTGGTGGAACACTTGGTGGATATTCGAAAGGCATTGTTGTCACTCAAGACTTTGTACTTAAGATACCTGCAAATTTAAATCCAGCTGCAGCTGCGCCACTCTTATGCGCTGGTATTACCACCTACTCTCCCCTTAAGCATTGGAATGTAGGACCAGGTAAAAAAGTAGGTATCGTGGGATTAGGTGGTTTGGGTCACATGGCAGTCAAATTTGCCCGTGCTTTCGGTGCACAGGTTGTCTTGTTTACGACCTCTAAAGGAAAAATTGAAGACGCTAAGCGCCTAGGAGCTCATGAGGTCGTTGTTTCTACCGATGAAGCGCAAATGGCAGCTCATGTTGGCAGTTTTGATTTCATCCTTGATGCCGTATCTGCCTCACATGATTTAAACGCTTACTTTAATCTCTTAAAACGCGATGGTAATCTAACACTCGTTGGTGCTCCAGAGAAACCACTCCCCGTAGCTGCTTTCCCTCTGATTATGCGCAGACGTTCCTTCTCTGGCTCTTTAATTGGCGGTCTCCCTGAAACACAAGAGATGCTCGATTTCTGTGGTAAGCATGGAATCACCTCCGATATTGAACTCATTAAAATGAGCGAAATTAACACCGCTTACGAACGCATGCTTAAGAGCGATGTGAAATACCGTTTTGTAATCGATATGGCTTCTCTGTAAATGAGAAACTAAGTACCCATTAGGTACTATCAATCTAAAGCACCTTACCGTGCTAAACAATTAAGACGCTGAGTTAATTAGAACTTAGCGTCTTTATTTTTGTAGGAATAAAATGCATTTATAGCAAAAAATGCGTCTTTTGTAAGCAATTTGCCGACAAAAGATGCATATCGTTAAATCACTCCATGAATTAATTAAACTCATTAGCACAAACCTACATCGATAAAACACTCAGAAACGTTTTTTTAATTCTAAGAGTTTATTTAAGTATCGTAGCAATGAGTGGTTTTTTGAGATATGAATTATAAGCTCTAAATCACAATCTATGCGTAACTGTAGGCAAATATTGCGACGTATGTTTCCTACATAAGCCTATACTCAGTCTTGTGAGAACTACTATAAAAACCCTCGCTAAGATATTTCTAATCGCAATTATTTTCATTTCCTTATTTGGAAATACGTCACAAGCACTCCCTAGTTTTGCAAGACAACTTAACATGCAATGCATAACCTGTCATACCGAATTTCCTGTGCTAAACGAGATGGGCAGACAGTTTAAAATCAGTGGTTATACGATGAGTGCAGAGTCGACTAATCTACCTCCTATTTCGTTTATGCTTATGCCTTCGTTTACTTCAACTCGCGTAGGTCAAGAAGGAGGTGCTGCACCTAATTTTAGCAGTAATAATAATTTTGCAGTAACCCAATTTAGCGCATTTTACGCAGGACGCCTTTTTGGGCCCTATGCGAGCAATGCGTTTGATCCGTCGATTGCTTCCGTGCTCAATAAATTTGGTATTTTTTCGCAAACTACCTATAGCGGAGTCAGTAAAACATGGAACTGGGATAATACAGATATACGTTACGCGGATAGTGCAAATGTTAGTAGCCATAGCTTACAATACGGCGTTTCTTTAAACAATAATCCTACGGTTGAAGATCTATGGAATACAGCGCCCGCTTGGACCTTCCCATTCTCGCAATCTGGACTAGCCCCAACACCCGCTGCTAGTCCAGTAATCGCTGGTGGTTTAGCTCAACAAGTAGGAGGACTTAACTTCTATAGCATGATAGATGGCCACCTGTATGTAGATATTGGCGGTTACCGAACACTCGGCGCTAAAGCACAAACAAGTCTAGGTGTTGATCCAGCTAGTGAAAATAAAATCAAGGGTATCGCACCTTACTGGAGAGTAGCCTACGCCCAATATGTAGGAAGTACTTACATAGAAACAGGACTCTATGGTCTCTTTGGAAGTGTCTATCCTGGTAATGATACGAGTAGCGGAACAGATAAATTTACCGATATTGCTATCGACTCAGAAATCCAAACAAGCTTCGAAAAAAATGATCTTACTTACCTCATTACACTGATTCATGAGAAGATTAATTTACCTGCAAGTTACTTACTTGGTAACTCGAGTAAAAAATCAGATACTTTAACTACCTTTAAAGCTACATTTGATTACTTGTGGAATAAATCTGCAGGTGGAGCTATCCAATATTTTTATTCACAAGGCTCTCAGGATGCACTGCTTTACTCCTCAAGCCAAACTGGTACTCCAAACAGCAATGGATTTATAGTACAACTAAACGTAATGCCTTTAAACTTAGGCACTGGACCTTCTTTATGGCCTAGAAGCAACATTAAGCTATCTCTGCAATATGTAGCATATAACCGGTTTGATGGCTCCGTACGAAACATTGATGGAGCTGGAAGAAGAGCCAGTGATAACAATACCCTCTATCTCGAAACGTGGATAGCGTTTTAACCACGTAAGTATCCTAGACAAAACTTTTTAATTACGTTGTTTGATTACTAAATAATAAATTGAAGAAGTTATAATTAATAGCTTCTTCAGTTTAAATACGCATCAAATCTAGAGATCAAATCACAAAATATTAAGTATACTTTGATACATAGAATATACCGAACTAAGCACTAAGCGCTTGGCTAATATCTGCTTTAATATCGTCAATATGCTCAATACCCAGGGAAACACGTAACGTGCCTGGTTTAACACCAGCAGAGAGTTGTTCTGCTTGGGACAGTTGTGAGTGGGTCGTTGAAGAAGGATGAATAATCAATGTCTTTGAATCACCCACGTTAGCTAGGTGAGAAATAAGTTTTAGA
>Ga0208499_1000477_pt1 | contig 14793 bp, 23 predicted proteins | sample CryBogCBE07Jul09_FD_185504 | JGI IMG/M metagenome (GOLD analysis project Ga0208499, IMG submission 185504) | Freshwater microbial communities from Crystal Bog, Wisconsin, USA - CBE07Jul09 (SPAdes) (version 2) | ecosystem: Environmental > Aquatic > Freshwater > Lake | place: Crystal Bog... | reverse complement strand
CCCCATAACGGATTAGCTCCAGCAAAGGTTATTCCTGTATTACCATTTGAAACCACAAAAGGAGATTTATCTTTCGGTTGTTCTGGTCTATCTAAGTCTAATTCTAATTGAATGATGTTATGAGGCCACAGAAACTCCATTTCGAATTGCTTGGTGTCTTTGTATGTCGCATCATTCCAAATATCTTTGTAAAATCCATTGGTTAATCTATCGGTAAACATAAGCGCTGGAACCTTTCCAAAAAGCTTAGAGTGTGTCGGGCGCATCAAAAACGGCAACAATATCATCAGGAGAAATGATGTAATATTCTTCGTTTTCGTATTTTGTCTTTTGTGCTTTATTCCAATCAGGAAGTACGGTTTCATTTACGCTGACTTCTTCTACTGCGGATCCAATAGCAACCACTAAAGCCTTGTTGGCTTCTTCACGGTCAACAGCAGCAAGTACAATACCCGATGCGGTGACCTTTTCTTTTTGAATGAGTTGTAGAATGATTTTGTTTTTAAGTGGTTGTAGCATGGTATTTCTCCTGTAGTTGTTGTTTCAATTTACGGCATTGTTGAATAGTGGAGTTGGGTATATCAGGATGCCAACCACCTATCAAAAGACCCTCTATCTTCTGACAAGTATACGCTGTCGGCTCTCGGGAGTCAAGCTTATCCATATGATAAATGAGCAAAGGTACCAAAAGGATTATGGCAAGAACGGTGAGTAATTGTTTCATATTATAAAATGTCATATTGGGGAATGATATATCAGTATAAATACTATTAGTAGTAACACTAATATAAAAGGCAAAACAAATGAAATTAATTCAAATTCTAAACAAACTATTTAACACAAATTTACAAACATCATTAGAACTATATATCGCTTCTAAGCGTCCTACTTGTCCTGCTGATGTTGAGAATATTACTAGAGAGTATTTCAATAAATCTTCTGCTGGTTACTTCTGTTAATTTTTACTGCGGTATCTGTGCTTTAAAATGGTTAATCATTTCATCAAGTAAATTTCTGGCGGTTGGATCATGTGTCCAACACCGAATTTTTTGTAGTCTAGTAATCAGTTCTCTAATATCCATTATTTAAATATCTTTGACCATGTCTTTAGTTTTTCACGTTTGGCATGTCTAGCGGCATTGACATTTGAATCCGATAGAATACCAGTTTCAATCATCAAATCAACCATACATAACAAGTCACCAACTTCTTCTTCTAATTTAGATTGATTGTTTGGACTACCTAAAGGCCAGGCATCTTGATAACCAAATCGGAATATTTTAGAAATGGCTTGTGTTACTTCAGCACATTCTTCTTGTGTGATAAGAAGAATCTCATTTAGTTTATCATACTTGTCTAACATATCACTCACTTAATAAAGTTGGTTTGCTACCTGTATTTGTATATATTGAAGCAAACTTGGTTGCATCTTCTTCAGTCATAAAAACTTTAAATGCTTTTATAGATTCTGGAACACCATAATTTACTTGATAAAACTTAACACCGCCATCATCACCTTCGTAAATGATGGCTACAGATTTACCTGAATCACCAACAAAAGTTGCTATATCTTTCATGCTATCATTCCTATAAAACGGTTCAATACTACACGATTATTTAAACGATTACCAGTATACTTGCTAAATGCGGACACAAGTCCCCTAGTCGTTTGGCTCTTTACTTCAAATTCTACATCATCATCGGTGTCCATGCCACCAGAATTTAACATATAATATTCATCGTAACCTGCGTTGGTGAATACTGCATATTTATTTTTGCGGAACTCAGCTCTCAATAAATCTATATCAACAGATTTTGGTGCATATTGTCTACAAGCATGTTTGAAATCTCTACCAGACAAAACATAGAAACCAACAATGTTGCAATCTGTTCTTGCTTTTAACATTTTAAGATAAGCTTGAGTAACATCAGTACCCCAACTACCAGAAACCATTTCTTGGTGTTTTGTTTTTGGGTCACGAATTACAAAAATATCTCTTGCTGATTTATAATTTGAACCTCTTGCCTGAAATAACTCACCTGTTTCTTCTTGTTTTCTCCAAACTCTATTGGTAGAATGTCCTTCACCATCAGTTAGAAATACTGTATTCACAATTTGTAGTTTATATTGTTTCTTAAACTCAGGTATAATTTTCATTGCGGCAATAACTGCTTCATTCAATGGTGTACCACCCAAACTGAAATCATGTGGACGGTGATAACGATGGGACATTTTCAATAAAGCAGCACCAGCATAACTAAATTCTGAAGCAGTCATTTTGCTAGATAAAAAATTTAACAACTTGAATTTATCTAAAACAATGTCACCTTCTTTTTGGTGAATCTTAGATGTATTGATAGCGTCACCATATTCAGTAGAGAAAGCATACACATCAAAAGGAATACTTACTTTCTTACAGAATAAACATAAATTGATTAACTGTTTAATAGTACCATCTAAGTGTTCGTCCATCGAACCAGACCAATCAATAAACATCACAAGACCATGAGATTTACCGGCAGGAACAACTGTTGCTTTCTTAAACAAATCTTCATTGAACGGATAAGAATAAATTCTAGACATATTCAATTCACCGGTTTTAGCAATCGAAGCACGTTTCATCTGGTCAGCATTTTTACGCATCTCAAATTCTTTGGCAAGATACGAAACTACTTTTGCTGAATCTTGACGGAGTTTACGGAAGCCAGGTTCATCAATACCTTCACTACCATAACCGTAATCAATATATGTTTTTCTATGATTGTTCCACAATTCTTTGTATGGTACAATTACTTGTTCTAGTTTAACATCAGGTATGTTACCATAATAATATTCATCACCATCATTTTGATATAACTTCTTTTGGTTCTCTTGATAAGCTTCATCAGTATGTGATTTAAGTTCTTTAGTCTTTTCATAACCACCTTCAGATGCTTTAGATTCAACATTATTGGAATCTTTTTGCTCACCTTCTTCTTTTTGTTCTTCATTAGAACGAATAGGTTGTGAACTTTCTGGTTTTCTTTCATCAGCATCGGATTCTTCATCTGAATCTTCATAACCAGAATCATCAAAATCATCACCATCTTCAACATCTTTTTCGTCATCAGGTTCAAGCATCTTTAATTTTTGATTTTCTTCTTCTTGAAGCTTCATATACTCAACAACTTTTTTGGCAACTTCAATAACATCATCATATGTAATAGTAGATTCAATTTGATTGACTAAATCTTTTTCAAAATCATTAAAGATAATACCTTGTGCTGGACCACCTTTACAGAAAAGATTTACTTTGTCAATGAAGTTTAAATTGTTGAGATTAGCACCAGCAGTACCAAAGAAATCTTTTTCAATCAACTCAGTATAACCACGGATAAAAGAAGCACGAATACCAGGATATTTGTGTTTGATTTTACGCTCAATACGGGAATCTTCTAATACATTCATCAATGATAGATTTATTCCTAAATCTTTTGCTTTGTTGATACCTTCTTCAGGAGTGTATAAGGCATGACCAACTTCATGGCCAACCAACAAGTCATAAAGATAACCAGAAATGTTCCTATCAAGCATTGGTAAAACCAATACACGATTCTTAACATCAAAAGAAGCTGTATCAACTGGCTTTTGTTCTACGATAAGATTTTCTGTTGCCATCAATTTAGCAAGTAGTGATTTGGTTTGTAATAATTCCATATTTTAGAAACCTCTTGTGTTATCAGTAACAACTTCAGTAGTAGTATTAGCAGGTGATTCTACTTTAGCATCAACTTTAGAATACAAATCAAGGAATGCTTCTTTAGTTTCAGTATCAAACCTATTTACACACATTGTAATTGCTTTCATCTTATCACCAAAGATTTTATATGCTTTAGCAATATGAACTAAGCGGCGAGTAGAAATGATTTCATCAGTAGCACCGTTATCAAATGATTGACGGACAACTTCAGCCCATTGAACCAAACAACAAACAAAATCAGCATCATCAATTAATGGTGTAAGAATTTTCTTTTCTGTTTTAGAATCAGGATATTCCTGTTCAACAGTAATTGGAAATCTTTCTAAGAAAGCATCATCAAGAATTTGTGATAGATATTTGCCTTCATCACTACCACGACCTTTTGTATTAGCAGTAGCTACTACATTGAAACCTTCAGCAGGATAAACCATCTCACCAGTTTTCTTATTGAAGTATGGCTTACCTTCGAGAATACCTTGTAAACACATCAATTTATTTGAACCACGGTCAACTTCGTCAATCAAACAAATTGCACCACGTTTCATAGCGGTAATAACTGGACCATCTTTATACACAGTATTGCCATTAATCAACTGATAGCCACCAAGTAAATCGGATTCATCAGTTTCAATAGAGATATTAACACGGACACATTCACGATTCAATTCAGCACATACTTGTTCAACCATCAATGTTTTACCGTTACCAGATAAACCAGTTACGAATACAGGATAAAACATTTCAGATTTAATAATGTTACGCAAATCTTTGAAGAAACCAAAGGGTACATAATCAGGATATTTTGTAGGAACAGCAGGTTCATTATCATCAACTAATTTTGGTTGACGTAATTGTACCACATTATTGTATGCGACTTCCATTTCAGGTTCTTTTTCTTTCACAGTTTCAACTTTCTTGCCAGATGGCGGTACTTTGTATTGTCCACGACCATATCTATATTCGGTTTTTGTAGTCAACCAATAAGGATACGGTGCACCTGATTCTGATACCACCTCAGCGATACCATCTCTAGTAATGATACATTCACTACCAAACATTTTTTCACAAGCTTCAATAAAAGATAATGCGTTTCGATTCATAATATAGTCCTAATCAAGTAAAATACTAGTATAACACAACCACGGTCGGTGTCAAGTAAGTTGTTGTTTATATACAACAAAGTGATTATTGGTATGTTTCTCTAAGTTTTTGGTAAGCATTTTGGTCTTTTTCAAATACAGACAATGTTGCCCACTTTCTGGTAACAATATCTAGTGCTTTCCAAGCAGGAATTTCTGCATCATCTACTTTAGCATTAGCCCAAAAATTCAAATTTTCTTCATTCATGTTTACTTCCTTCGTTTTTATCAAAAAATTGTTGCGAAATTGCAGTTGCTAACTCATCCGCAAGATTCGGATTGAATTTTACTAAAAAATATGCGACATCATCAATAGGTACATGACGTAAATTGAACATAATTTCATCAATTCCTCTCAAAATTTGCGTTTCCTCTTGTCTTTGTAACATTTTTATCTCCTCATGCTCGAAATTTCTTTAGCTTCGTTATCGGTAAACACAGGAACTGCGTTGGATTTGTGCATTGTCGCAACTCCTTTCATTTTTTCGCCAGTATATGTGTTTCCTTCGACAGGTTTTGTGCAAGGAACAAATCCGGTGTTCAAGGATTCGTATTTTGGTGTTTCTCTACGATAAGGAGTATTACTTTTTGTTGAAATTGATGATTTTTTTGCAGGACTTTTTGAATAACTTTTGCCGGCAATTTGATTTAGCGCTTTTATGAAAGCAGCTTTCTGCTCTTGTTGAGCTTTTGACAGTTTTTTAGGCTTGGATTTTGGAATGTAACCGTAAATCATCATAATAAAACTCCTGTATCAATAGAAGTTCTATTATATAATAATATAGGCTATATGTCAAGTGATGTGTTGTATGGAAACAACTACTTGTCGGTATAATCTTCTAGGTATTCTTTTACATCTTCCAATTGATACTCATAATCCCTAGTCAATAATTTTTTAATCTCGGAATGCTCATCACGATGCCGTTTTACTTCGTAATTATAATCATCATTGTAATTTTTATTTTTACGAAATTTACCTACAAATTTAGTCAATCATATCTCCTTTTGTTACGGCAACAATTGTGGAAAAGCTTCTTTAACAAATTTATAATTTAAACCATTAACACCTTGGTCTTTTCTAAAAATGCCAGCAACCACTTCAGCTTCTCTTGGTTCTAATGATTCTAGTAATTGTAATAAAACTTCATTTTGTTTCTTCGGGTTTAATGCGTGAGCGGCAGGTTCACCTTTTCTGAACAAATAGAGTTTTCTGATTTCGGTGGATAGTTGAGCATATCCCATACCTTCTGGAACATTTTTGATTTTGAAATTTTCTGGCATATCATGCACTAGCCATTCAATTTGTGGATGATAAGTTAACTCTAAAACTTGAACCAATGTTTTGGTTAAGTTTTTTGCTATAACATCCATTCTTTCTTTTTTATTTTTTGCTGCTTCAAATTCATCAAATACTTCATAAATGTTTTTCATTAGAATTCCTCAATCACTTCCATTAGGTTTTTAAGTTTATGTTCCATAAAATAGTTCAATAACTTTTGGCGAGATGCCGGTTTTGTTTCATCATAAGTATTTATAATCTTTTGTTTAATTTCTTGTGGAATCTTTGTAAGGTCAATTAAGGTCGAATTCCTAGAAAAGTTTGCCTTATCTGTATCATTATACTTCTCAACATTTTCACTAAGGTATTTTTCTAATACATTTTTAGTGATTGGCTTTTGACGGAGGTCACGAACAAAACAATCTGATGGTGAGAACATATTAGGAATGCCATCACCTTTATCACCACGAATAATCTTTTCTTTTAATTCAAGTAAAGGATTTTCTGATTTGATATATTTCTTCAATGATGGATTATATTGTTTAACATTAGAACCATATTGTTGTAATTGCAAGAAGTCACCATCACTCGATAGAATCAAAATCTTTTGGTCACGAGCATAGATTGGAACTAATGTACCAATGATATCATCAGCTTCAGCACCTTCAACATCAATTACTTTATATGGAAATGTTTCTCTGAGTTCTTGTTTCAGTTTGGCAAGAATATCAAAAATCAAATGCCAATCTAAATCGGATTTTTCTCTTGTTTTCTTACGACCTGCTTTGTAAAAAGGAAAAAATTCTTTACGCCAGTATTTACGGTTATCACAACATAATACTACTTCACCGTATTCTGTTTTAAAATTCTTTACATGATTGCGAATAATGTTTAATACCATATGACGAATTAGATTTTCATCCAACTTGGTATTTTTTTGGTTTGATATTTGTGCCATAAGACCGGCAAGTAATACCTGGTTTAAATCAACGAGAATCATAATAAACTTTCAATAGTTTCAAAATTCTATTGTATCAGACTTTCGTCATTTTGTCAAACAAATTATCAATAATTTTGTGAGAATTTTTAGTTTTTCTGGCAATTATACCACACCAATCTTGTGGTATTAGTGCAGAGATATATTCTAGTGGGTCAATAAGAATAGCTTCAAATTTATCTGGATGAATACAAGTACCATTTGTGTCGTGTTTATACAACAAAATTTGATAACACTCTCCTAATTTTGTATTAGCTATAGATTCTTCATTTTCTTTGAACTGCCTTAATTGAATGTCAATAGAATCTTTTTCATCGCCAGCAATAAAATACATGACATCAAATTTTTCGTTTTTTATTGGATTGAGCCAGTCGAGCATAATAGTCCTTGTATGTGTGATTTCCTCACTCGTACCATTATCCAAGTATTGTAATAGTCATCTGATTCTAAAGCACCTTTGATAAATTGCTCTTTAGCTTCAAGATAACCACATTCTCCTTTAGAACGGCAAAGATGTAGAATTTCACGTTTAAAATTATCGTGTCCTAATTGTAACACATCTTTGGTTAAACTGTCACTACTCCCGTAGTAAGTTTGCCAATCTGAAGGCGCCTTATACTTCTTTCTCTTACCTTTGACTTGTTTGGTTTTGGCAGAATAAAAAAATTTCTTGCCTATGTACTTCTTATCATTAGTAAGATTGGTTATCTGATAAACAAACCCATAATTATCACCAATCAAGTCTTCCGTAAAATCTTTATCATTGTATTGCCAAGTTAGTCCCATTCCTCATCTTCGTCAAGTGGTTCATCATCCTCTATATATTCTTCTAATTCTTGAATGGTTTCACCACAGAACGGACAATGTTCTGGTAACTCTTGTGATACGAATTCTTCCATGAAAACTACATTATAAGATGATTCGCAATTTTCACACTCGGCTGATAATTGTTTTTGCATTTTATTAACCTTTTCTTTGTAGGCTTTCGTTGATATAATCTTCTAACTTTATTTTTGGTTCCCATTTCAAATCTTTTTTAGCTTTTGAATTATCTGCTAATGTTTCTCTAGCTTCACCTTGTCTAGGTGGAATAAATGTAACAGTATCAGATATCATTCTAGCCAAATCAATAACAGAATGGTTTATTCCTGTACCAATATTAAACAATCCCGTTACATTAGATTTCATTGCTAATATATTGGCATTTACTGCATCACTAACATGCGTAAAATCCCTACGTTGCATACCATCACCAACAATCGTCAATGGTTCGTTATTTGCTTTTTGTCTTAAAAATAATCGAACAACTGGTGCATATGGTCCTTTAGAAGGTTCTCTTGGACCATAAATGTTAAAATATCTAAACACTACTGTTGGCAATCCAAACAATTCTGTATACATATGACAAAGTTTTTCACCTGATACTTTAGATACAGAATAAGGGTTCAAACAATCTTCAAGCATTTCTTCAAACAAAGGTGGTGTGTTTCTACCATATGCAGAAGATGTTGAAGAATAAATTACCTTCTTAACTCCTGCTTCTCTTGCACATTGTAATATGGTTGCTGTACCTAACACATTAGTTCTTACAGCAAGTAATGGATTATCAATTGTTGGTTGAATTCGAGATTCAGCCGCCAAGTGAAACACATAATCTACTCCATCAAACAGATAACGAATCATAGGATAATCAGCAATATCTTCTTTGACATATTTTGCTTTTTTATTATGATAGAATTCGTCATTTGATGTTGCTGATTCGTTATCAATCACCGTAACATCATTTTTCATTTCAATTAATTTATCTACAAGATTTGAACCTATAAACCCTGCACCACCCGTAACAATAATTTTCATTTTCACCTTTCATTAAGCCCAAACTTCACTCCAATTACCACTCAATGCACCCTTTGCATAATCTGTTGCTCTATTCTCAAAGAAATTAGTATGTGTAGGTGCATTAATCATTTCTTCTACCCAAGGTAGAGGATTCTTCTTTACTTTAAACACACCTTTGAGTCCTAAAGAAATCAAACGTCTGTCTGCTATATATCGAATATATTTCTTAACATCTTCAGAGGTTAAATCTTCCATTGCACCCATTTCAAAAGCAAGGTCAATGAACTTATCTTCCAATTCAACCATCTTTTCGGCGATAACATAAATTCTGGATTTTAAATCATCATTCCAGATTTCACGATTTTCTTCTATATATGTCCTAAACAATTTAATCATATTTTCGGCATGTTGTGTTTCATCAACGATTGACCATGTTACGATTTGTCCCATACCTTTCATTTTACCATGGCGTGGGAAATTGAGTAACATAATGAATGATGAGAATAACTGCATACCTTCAGTAAAGGCAGAGAATACGGCAATATGTGTTGCTGTATTTTCTTTTGTAGTATTCTTAGCGGAGATGTCCATGATATAATCATGTTTCTCTTTCATTTGAGCATATTCCATAAATTCTGAGTATGTTGTTTCTGGTAATCCTAATGTTTCAATCAAATGTGAATATGCAGCAACGTGTAATGCTTCACGAGCAGCAAAGCCCATTAACATCATACGAATTTCAGGTTGACTAAAGTATGGTAAATAATTTTTAACATAACCACCAGCCACATCAATATCACCTTGTGTAAAAAACCTAAAGATATGTGTAAGAAATTTCTTTTCACTATCGGTTAATCTTTTCTTCCAATCTTTAACATCTTCAAGCATAGGAACTTCTGTATGTAACCAATGTGACTGCTCATGTTTTAACCATGCATCATAAGCCCAAGGATAGTTAAAAGGCTTAAAATAAGTTCTTTCTTTTGTAATATCTAAATCTGTTTTCTTAATCATTCTTATCCTTCGCAAGCAATACAGTCGTTACCTTGAGCTACTTGTGTCATATCTAGCTCTTTAATAACTTGTCGTTCTATCTTCTTAGAAACTTTATCGGCCTTACCAATTTTTTCAGAACGGCAATAGTATAAAGTTTTAAGTCCCTTTTTCCATGCCATAAAATGAATAGCATGAACATATTTAATATTTGCATCTGGTCTAAAAAATAAATTCAAAGATTGTGCTTGGTCAATATATTGTTGTCTATCTGCAGCCAACTCAATAACCCAGCGTTGGTCAATCTCCATTGATGTTTTGAATACTTCTTTATCGTTCTCTGACATCCAGTCTAAATGTTGCACCGAACCATCATTAGCAATAATAGATGACCAAACTTCATTGTACCAATCTTCTGGTTTTTGATTTGATATTTCAATAATCAACTCATCTAACCAACGATTCTTATTTAAGAAAGAACCCGAAAGAGTATCTTGCCTATAAGCGTTGGCACGGTAAGGTTCAATACTAGGAGAAGTATTGCCCATGATAATGGAAGAAGAAGCATTGGGAGCAATAGCCATAACATGACTAAACCTACGGCCAGTACCAACTGCATCAGGAGCTTCACCACGTTCCAGTCCAAGTTGAAGATTTGCTTCATCTAAACCCTTTCGTATTGATTTGAAAATTCTATTATTAGCAACTTTAGCCATAACACCTTCAAAGGCAATACCGTTTCTTTGCAGATATGCGTGGAAACCTAATGCTCCAATTCCAATACTTCTTTCACGACTAGCAGAAAACTTAGCACGGCTAATGGAATCAGGAGCATTATCAATAAAATACTGAAGCACGTTGTCAAGCATTTCAGCAACATCTTTAAGAAATAATGGTTCATTTTTCCATTCATCGTAATTCTCTAAATTCAAACTAGATAAACAACATACTGCTGTTCGTTCTTCGTTAGTTGGTAAAATAATTTCTGAACATAAATTAGATTGATGTACTTTCAATCCTTTATCTTTTAACCATTGTGGTAGATGTTCGTTACTTGTATCAATGAAATGTAAGTATGGTTCTCCTGTGTGCATCCTTAACTCTAGGATCATCTGCCATAACATCTTAGCAGATACAGTTTCTCTTACTTCTTTTGACTTAGGATCAATCAATGGCCATGAATCATCTGCGCTTGGATCCAACATACAGTTTTCAATAATCTGCATGAAGTCATTTGTAATATTGATACCATGATGTAAGTTTAAACACCTTTGATTTTGGTCACCAGTCGGCTTACGCATTTCAAGGAACCCAATAATATCAGGATGACTAATATCAAGATAAGCGGCGTAGCTACCACGGCGAGTACGACCTTGACGATAAGCCAAAGAACTCGCATCATAAATTTTAAGATGTGGCATAACACCAGTAGACTTATCATCGGCAGACCGAATACCAAAACCAATACCGACACCACCACCCAACATAGATAACCAATTAGTTTCCGAAAGATTATCAACTAATCCCTCCGCAGTATCTTCAATATAGTTAAGGAAACATGATATAGGCATACCACGCTTGCTGCGACCAAAAGAAAGAATGGGAGTGCTATAAGATAACCAATGCTTACTAGCATAGTCATATAATCTTTGAGAATGTTCAAGATTACTTCCAAATGCTTTCGATACAAATGCAAACCTGTGCTGAGGAGAAGTTTCATCCTCTCGCATATAACTTTCTTTAAGTCTTTTAATTCCAAGTTCATCGAATAGTTTATCTCTTTCTAAATCTATATTAATACTTAGGTATTCCATGTAATCGCCTTATTGTTATTATTTGCCGTAATTCAAAATCTCATTTTTATATTCTTCTGACCAGTAGTCATAATACTTTGTTTTTAATAATTTATTTCTTGCCTCAATCAATCTATCTTTGGGGTTTACGAGTATAACTGGATACTCTAGATTACCTGTATTTAATCCATTAATAAAACCGGGATTTTCTGGATGGTCCTTTAAAAAAATTAAGTCGGAACGTTTTGATTGTAATTTTGATATTAGGTTTAATAAATCCTCATCAGTTAAATTTTTTGATAGGTTATAAAAAACAATTAATTCAAAATCACATATTGATTCGATGTATCGTAGTATATAGGATTCACATTCATAAGCAATCGATGACCAAAATATTTTTTTATCTTCTAATGCTTTTTTTGCAAATGGACATATACTAAATCCACCAAGTTCATCCTTCTTCTCAGAGATTCGTTGTACCCATGATATTAAATTTTCTTCCAATTCACAAACTCCATTTTAGCTCTAAGATTAACGAATGTATTATTACTTATAATGTCTTGAATTTCATCAGGAGAAAACCCATCTAGCACCATTTCATTAATGTCTTTAGAATCAATGTATTCTGGCCAAATCACTATATTGAAGTGTTTATCAACAGCAGAATTTATTTTTTCTACAATTTGTTTATTACGTGGTTCATTATCAAATACCAGAACAACCTTATCTTTAGGTAATATATTGATGATAGATTCTAAATTAGAATCGGCAGTAGCCACCGCATTCTCCAAGAACATAGAATCAATTGGTCCTTCTACGACATAGATTGGTTTATTCAAATCAATCCTATCAAGTCCATAGACTTTTTGGTTATCGTCATGTAGCTTGATTGTAATATATCTTAATTTAGATTCACCTAATGCTCGACCTTGTATCGCAACCAAATTCTTTTTTTCGTCAAAGAATGGAATAATTAACCGATGGTCATTCTTTTGGAGTCCTTCTTTCTCAATCCCAAGACTTTGTACGAAGGCTGCGAAATCTGGCGCATAGTATAGTTGCGATTGTAAGGCCTCGGGTATCCTTCTCTGTCGAACATAGTTTTTAGCAAAATGCTCTTCTGGTAAGGAGTTGATTGACTCCAGTTGAATCTTTTCTTTGAATACTGGTTTCTCTTTCGCCTCTGTAAAGCTGGGCGGTGGAGTATTTGCGTGTTGTGTACCATTCTTATACCTTTCCAATTGATATTCTTTGCATAAAGATTCATCTACTTGTCTTAAAAAATTATAGAATGTGGTAGATGCACTGCAATTATGACACATATAAAAATAGTCATCTTTTTTGCGGTATATAAAACCACGAGCTTTAATTTTATTTTTTTGAGAATCACCACATAATGGGCATCTGAAGTTGTACAAATCGGTTTTCTTTTGAGTAAACCGTTGCAAACGGGCTGAAACACGCAGCAGGTAAGTCCTATCAATAAAAACACTCATAATATTATTTTTTTAAAAAGTTATTTGGTTAGATGACCAAGTATATCAAGATTTACGTGAGAAATCAACCATGTTACTACAACAATACCACCAACAATCATCCACTTCCATTGTAATAACTTATCTAATGTTTCTTTTTCTTTTGCATTGTGTTTATCAATACAGGTACGTAAATCTTCAATTTTAGCCAAAATACTTTTTTCGGTAGTTTGAACTTTTTCCAATACCATATCAATACGGTCATGTATTTCTTTAATGTCCGCTTCTGTTTCCATTCTGCGTGCTTCCATATCGTCATACACCTTTGCTATATGTCTATCGTGTTGGTCAACTAATTTATCAATAATGACATCTAATTTTGTCGCAATACTAGTCAGAGCCGCAACTTGACCCTTTAATACTCCAACATCATTGATAATATTATCTGCCATTATTTTTTCTTTTTCTCTGGAATCTTTGTGGCATCTTCAATTTTTTTATGAATCTTTATCATCTTACATACTTGTTTACCTTTTACGTCATGGCAAACTTTTTGTGTTTCAACGGCTTGAGCTTCATTAACTACAATAATACCAACGAAAGCAGCAATAATTAAAAATGGAGCTAATATCATTTTTTATCCTTATAGTGGTGGAAAACTTGTTGTAGGTACTGCTGACTTAGAAGATAATGGTGGTGTTACAGGAGGTGGAGTAATTGTTGGAGCAGGACTCATTGGAGTGCTCATTGTGTTATTTACTAAAGGTGCACTACCTACTCTACTCATACCAATATTACTAGGTACGCTATTCATATTAGTATTGTTTACTATTGGTTGATTTGTTACAATTGGATTAGCTGCTGTACCGGCTAACTTCTCTTGTGTTCTACCAAATGCAGCGATACCAAGAACAGCACCCATTGCGATATGAAACAATCCTGCACCTTGTAGTGTTAATGGATTCCATTGTGTAATTTGTTGATGTGTCATGGCTTGTAGTAACGACCAAAGAACAGGGAATACTGCCATATCTAATAGACAGATAAGCATATACATCCAACCCATTGCTGGGCGCCACAATGTTTGCATCCAATTATCGTTACTCTTTGACATTTATTTTTCCTTTAGAACCACAAAAATAAACCTTGGCTCATAAAAATCATACCAATAAATGCAACTCCAAAAGATGCCCAAAACATAGGCATACTTACTGCCAAGATACTTGCTGATAATAATACAATGCTTAATTGATATGAAGTAGATGCGTAAGAAATCCATGGTGATTTCTTTTTAGCTAAATCACGGTCAGCTTCTAATTTTTTAGCTTTAGTAAAGATGGCTGGTTTACCTTCTTCACCTTCTTCATATGAAGCAGCTTTATCAGCCCACTTTTTTGCTTTGATTGGGTCATTAGTTTGTTCTGAAGCTAATTGATATTCGGTTTGTTTAACACTTTTAGCTTGATAGAAGTTCCAAAGGTCATTTGCTTTAATTGTATTGTTCATAATAGTAGAACTTAATCCACCACCAATGAATG
>Ga0208499_1000476_pt1 | contig 14810 bp, 13 predicted proteins | sample CryBogCBE07Jul09_FD_185504 | JGI IMG/M metagenome (GOLD analysis project Ga0208499, IMG submission 185504) | Freshwater microbial communities from Crystal Bog, Wisconsin, USA - CBE07Jul09 (SPAdes) (version 2) | ecosystem: Environmental > Aquatic > Freshwater > Lake | place: Crystal Bog... | reverse complement strand
CTACCACCGCACTAGGAAAATAGACAGTCAGCATTCCATTCTTTTTTTACAAGACGCATTCCAATGACAAAATATTTATTACAACTCGCAAACCAAATTTTAACAACTCAATCACAAAATACAACAAGACACTACAAAACATAAGACGATAATCAATAACAATTTTAAATCATAAATTACAGCAAATTTTTAACAGCGTATAAGGTGCTGACCGCCTTTTTTATTTCACACAATACAAGACGACAACTTGTAATCAATTTTTTTTATGCTCTTACCTGACATCGCCCGCCGATTTTTTTTCCGCATCATAATCCGTAAAGAGAATCCACAATAATCAAGTTTTCCAAACACGTCGTTCTACTACAAGCAGTATAACATAACTTCTTGTCGCTACGTAATATATCCCATTCCCATAAAAACACCTTGCACTTATAAGTTGCTCCTTGGGATTTATGAGCGGTCGCACAATAATTTACTACAAATAAACTATGGAAGCGTTCAATTTCAATTTCAAAACTTTCGCCACCTTCTACCCTATCAACATATATTTTTTCATCATCGTAATCCACGACGACAAACTCTTCACTATTAATGATTTCCAATTTGGTATTATTCGTATAACTCATAATCGGTAATCCAGCGTAGAGATATGCATCTTGTATATATTTGTAAATAAACATCCCTTCGTCGTTTCGGGGTGCTGGTAATTTTATATGTCTGGTAAGATTTTTGAAATAATCCATACACATATCATTAACATATTTTCTTGTATCGTTCGTAAAACATACACTCTTATTTTCGTAAATCTCATCACAAGATACTTTTCTTCTTTCCAACCCACTCCAATCTTTGTGTTCGTATCCACGTTCCAGAAAATTCCATAGGGGTAAATTATATCTCTTCATCTCTGTCAATTCAATCCTGTTCCTATTACATAAATACTTTACGATTGGGTGATTAAACACATCAATCTTCTTACCATCTTCTATTGGGGTTAATTGTCTGTAATCCCCCATCAGGATAAAGATTTTATTTGGATATTTTCTTTTCAATAGGATTAGAATTTTCCAAAGATAGGATGGAACCATTCCTACTTCATCCACTATGAAATATTTATAGTGTTTCAAACTCTCCAAAGTATTCGGCGAGATATTCCCACTCCTCGTTATACGAAATAGTTTATGAATAGTTGTTCCCATAATTCCTCTGCTCGCTTTATTTGTAAAGGACATCGTCTTCGTGTCTTCGTTCAATTTCATAATCCCTTCTTCAAAAGCGGATTTCGGTATGAAAGACTTTCCTGTTCCTGCTCTCCCACTAATCATTAATCCGCCATTATCAATACCATATTTTATAATATCTTTCCAAAAATTACTATCGTAAAGGTTTCCGTTGTCTATCCATTCGGTGTCATCAAAATTAAACTTGACATCTCTATCCATTCTTGCAGGTGTCAATTTTACCTTCTTCTTTTCAAAAGAGTAATCGCCCCAACAATTCGTCATCTCTCTCACAGGAACGTTTCCACCATCTACGACAATACAATCTGTATGTCTCATCAATAATTTACCACCAACCTTTTTTGTAAGTTCGTATAGTCTTATGTTCGCCCAATCTAATATCTGGATATAAATCGGTAAAGTGTGTTCGTTCTTTTTGCTTCTCGTCTCAATACCAAACACATATACACTTTCCTCTCCTTCGCCCAATCTATCCAAAATAATATTCTTGTCGTCAAATCGTTTTCGTCCATTAAACAATTTACGCATCTCGTCTTCTTCTTCTCCGCAAAAGAAATTACGCCATATCGCTTCGGCATCTTGGTCTGCATCAACAAAACACTTCTTCGCAGTAGTTTTTCCAAGCACCCCTGTCAAAGTGTTATTCACCAATTTCATCAACTTCTTTCCACCTGTCTTCTCCTTCGTTATTTTAAAGAATTCACAAAACAACTCTTTATCAATAAGGTTTGGATTTTTTGGTATAAGTTGTTTCAACACCCTAAATTCTATTCCTTCCTGCATCGCAAGTTTGAGAATATCTCCACCATAAATTTTAGACTGCTGTAATAGAGTTATGTCGTCTGTTTCAACCGCATACAATCCTTCTTTTATTTCGCCATCAAATTCCTCCCAACAATCTTCGGCATCAAATTTTAAGAAATTGCTTAACGGATTCGCCAGACAGGTTGGATAACACTTATTCGTGTCTATCGCTATAACATCCCCATCAATCATCTTTTGCTGTAATCGTGTTCTCGGTTTAAATTTAACCTCAACATCAATCTTCGTTTTCTTTACCCAAGTAGGGGGGATTTTAAACCCATATTTATCTAACGGACAATTGGTAGGTAAGGTGTCGTATTTGTAGTAGTGTAAATTCAACACGACAGGTGGTAATGGTGTATGATAATAATCAATCTCCTGTTGTGGTAAGGTAGTTCCATATTGGGTTCGGTCTTTCACTTTATCCAACTCTAAAACATCTTGAACTTGGGGACTTAAAGTAGTCGTCAAATCAATCTTGTTATTCTCACAGAATTCTCCCCACCACTTAAAACATAAACTCGTCGCACTCTCTCCCGTCCAAGGTTGCCCTTTCAGGAATTCAACAATTTCGGGTGCAGGTTTATTCAAGTGTATAACCTCATCTGTATAAATCAATCTAACACATCCGCTGTCGTCATAATCCAACCTCGTAGGTAAAACGCCTTTTTCTTTGATATAATTGAATGCCTTCTCATTACAATCATAATCACCTTCCATAATCTTATTAACCTTTTCGCCATCACCTTCTGTCTTCTTCTTGTCAATCTTGTCGCTTACAACTCTCTCATAATTCCCTTTTGAATTTTTCGTCGCAATTAATTTTCGCTTCGGTTCATATTCTACGGGGTAGAAGTGATTGTTTGCAACCATATATATCAACGCTGGATTATGCTGGTTCTTGCTTGAAAAGTATGTAATAACATTCTCTTTCTTATCCAACGCTATAATGGTAATATCAAAATTTCTACAAAACCTTTCCAAGTCGTTCGTAGTCAAACCATCACGAATTGGATTAGGATTTTCTAATGTCGTGAAGAACGTCACCATATTAGCGTATGCTTGGTCTATATCGTTCTTCGGTAAGAATTTTTTAATTCCCTTCTTGTCTGCATACTTGTAGAAGAGGTAATCAAAACAACAAGTATCCGCCTTTCTGTCCCAACTATCATCACCTACAAAATCGCCATCAAGTTTCAACGCCATCGCTCTCCGCATTCTCGCTATTTTTATCCCCTTTACCACTCTTACTCCGTTTCCAATATTCGCTGGTCTTTCTTCTACAATTTCAACATCACCATATTCATCAACTTCAACTGGACTATCTTGGTTGATGTAATCCAACTCTCTCTGCTGTCTCATCATTAATTCTTCGCCTGCTCGCTCTCTGGTAGTTCCAACAATCGTTCCACGATAAGTATTTGTATGAGTCTTTCCATCTTTCAATTTTACTCGGTAATTAAACCGAAATAAAACATCTACTATTTCTGTATCTCGCTGGTATTTACGAAGTGCTTGACTTTTTATAGAAGTCGCAAAATCTCTAAACAATAAAGATTGTTTATTTGATGATGCATTCAATCCATTAAACCTTGCGTCTCGCCGTAATCCAAGTCTTCTCGCTATTTCAAACCAATTAGGTTTATTGCTTTCTGCTTTACTAAAACCATAATGCCTTAACGCTCGCTTCAAATCCGCCATTCTATATATTATATAATAATATTTTTTTAAGTCCTTTTTCTTAATATTATATAACTATTTAATTTCAATTTTATTTTTAATACCTCACGCCTCGCTTCGCTCGTCTGCGGTATGTCCGCCTAAAAGGAAGGGTTTAAGGGAAACCTTGGTTTCCTTTATTTTACTCGGGGGGAGTAATACTTAAAATTTTTCTCGGTCGCCCCCTTTTTTTTGGTTCAGTGCAACCACTCTTCTTTGCTCTGTATCGTCTGTTTGCTAATCTACAACGCTCCTTGTGCTTTTCAATCCATTCTTCATCTGTCTTCTTCTTCTCGTAGTAATCACGCATAAAACTATTGTATTCCTCTCGGTGTGTCTCTCTGTATTTCATTATGTTTGCCTTCGCCTTCTCGGTGTATGTGCCTTTGTTTGTTTCTTCCATTATATTATATATTTACATAATATAATATTTAAGTTCTTTTCAACCATTCTTCTTTAAATACTCCTTTAAAATTTTGTCATTCTTTTTGGGGTCATCACTAAACATATCAATAAACCTATTGTAGTTCTCCTCAAAGGTTTTCTTGGGGTCTGTATCATACTTCATAAAATACGCCAACGCTTCGCAATAGTGCCCGCAACTCTCGCTGTTAATATCCTGTATCTGTCTGTTGTTAAACATAATTTTTAATGGGTGTAAAAATTTCTTAACTTCTTCTGGTGGGAAAACACCAAAACTATCCCAGTATAACGCCATAGGTTCTTGTTCCTTAATTTTTGCATATACCCAGTGAGTTCCATTACCATCTGTATCATTCTGCATATTGATTACATAATCGCCTACATATTTCTTTGATGGTAATTGGTCTTTTGGTACTACACTTACTAATGGTAAATTACAATCCTTAAAAAAATCCGTAATCTGCTCGTCGTTCAGCATATATTAAGATTAGGTTTTCTTTTTGAATTTTAATACCTCACGCTCGCTTCGCTCACTGCGGTATGTCCGCCTAAAAGGAAGGGTTTAAGGGAAACCTTGGTTTCCTTTACTTTTTGAATTTAAATAAACATCCAGTAGGTAGTTTCTCTTTTGGTTTAGGTAGTAAGAGTGGGTTTGGTTTTATCAGTTCTTTCAATTCAATCATAGGGACATAATAATTTAATTTGTCTTTTTTGAATGACGTATTTGTTCCATTACCCACAAATTCAGGACGTGTCTCTCCCATATAAGTTTTTGACTTGTCAAGTTCCCATTCCCATAAAGAACCATCAAGGAAACCAAATAAAAAATAACAAGGACGATTGTCTTGCATAGCATACTCAATTTTGTTAAATCCCACCATCGTTGTTTCATAAGTATTATAATAACACTTGCGATTTTTTAATTCTACTAATATCTCATCAGTTTCCCAATCAATAGTATCATAGTGTTTATTTTTTCTTAATTTACCATACCTACTTACGATAAATTCTTCTTGTTCCTTTTCTTTTAATAAACCGAACTGAATGTATTCTCTGTGCTCCTTCTTAAATCTTCTTGTAATTTCTACGGGTAAGTCTTCCATATATTATATAATTAATATTCTTTAAGTTAATATTATATAATAATTAATACCTCGCGCTCGCTTCGCTCACTGCGGTATGTCCGTGATTTGGGGGTTTGTAAGGGGGAACCCCTTACTTATGAATGATGTCCTGCGGGGTATATTCCGCCTCCACCCGCAGGATTAATTCCGCCTCCTCCACCAGGTGGATTAATTCCTTTACCTCTGTGTCTCATATGTATCCTATGGGTATGATGCATAATAGACCCACCCGACATTCTCGCAATTGGTGTGTATTGGGCGTATTGATTGTGATTACTAAAAAAGGGGTGCATAGCAGGTGACATAGAATTAGCATATGGCGAACCCAGTTGAATTGGGTATTCAGTGTAATTCATATTTGAATTCATTCCTTTCATAGTGTTAATCGCTCCACCCATAACAGGGACATAATCGTTTGTTTCGCTTACCATACCATCACTTACCTTCACCATAGGTGCTCCTCCACCTCGTCTATGTCTTTTTCGGTGATGTTTAATTCCCATACCGGCAATTCCTTTATTAGCAGCGTTTCCAAGTGCATCGGTAATGCCTGCATATTTGTTGTCTGTTTTTTCATTAATATAATTTTTTCCTGCTTGTATTGCGACAGGAGCAAGTGCTTTACCAATAGGTTTAATTACGTGTTTATAAGCACTTTTCATAAAATCCTTAATTCCCTCGCCTTCGTGTAGCATCATCGCTATTTTTGGGTGATTTGCCTTAACCATATCAGCAAGTTTCTGCATTCTATCAGGGTGTAGTGTTAGAATATGGGTAGGTCTTGATGGAACGAGTGCTTTACGAGTAATGGTAATTTCGCCTCCGTGGTGTAGTCTATGTGCTTGGTGGTGTGTCAATCTAACCCCCCAACCTTCTATACTATGTTCTAATTGATTACCAAGAGAATTTACCGCAACTCCATTCAAGGGTGCAGTTTCAGGTGATAGGTAAGTTAAACCTGCTGTCGCAATTGGTTTTAATGCCTCAATAGCAGGTTTTGCTACTGCCTTAACAACTGGTTTTAAAACTCTACCAACTTTCTTAAAGAACTCTTTTGCTCCTTCGCCATCGTGGTGTCTTTTTCTTGGCATATATAATTATAAAAATAAAATAATTTAATAGGGAAACCAAGGTTTCCCCTATAACCCCATCCTTTTAAAACCGACGCCGTAGGCGTCAGCGTCTTATAGGGGCGCAACCCTATTCTATTCTTGCACCAGTTCTCAAATCTATCGTCATTGTGCGCTCAAATTCCAAAAACACTATGAAGTTAATGGTCTGGGTAGAGTTGTTAGTTCCTAAAACTTGAACTGCTTTTGCGACACCATCTTCACTTGGAATGGAACGTGACACATTACCATAGTAGTATCTGTATAGACCTTCAAATTCACTAAATCCAACCTGTCCCGAAGCAAGAGAAGTTGTGAGACTGCCGTTCAACTGGTTAGAAGACACCAATTGTTCTGCAAAGGTCTCGTAATCGTACAAGAGATTCGTGATGAAGAGGTTCTTACCTGAAACTTGAATATTGAAATTTGTAAGAGAGATTGGGTCAGGAGAAGCAGGAGAAGAACAGAACGGGGACAAAATAGTATCAGTGGTAGTAGCAAGACCAGCGACACCGTTTGATGCCCTTGGTAGAAAGGGGCAAACCAAACAACCCCTTAAATTTGGTATTCCGTTTGTCACCAAAAAGGAGAATGTCCCAGGCGGAACATTATTGAAAGTGTAGTAGAAAATATCATTATAGACAATTTTCTTTGTAGGGCATAGAGAATAAAGTCTTTGTTCTGCGAGAGGCGATAGGGTATATGCAGGGCAGTAGAGACGAGTGGAAGTAATAGGAGCGGATAGTTGTTGAGTGAGTTGAGGAAATTGAGTTTTTACAATTGAGAGACCAACCGCAAAATTTTCATCAACTGGTGCACCAGGGTCTAATGGAACAAGAGAAGCCATACCTTGTCCTATATCAGCACTCGCAATCATCACAGGGTTAGTTCCACCTCCACCGAGTATAACAGGGGAAGAGGTCAAAAAGAGTTCTGCGTGAGAAGTTAGACCACCATATCCAGCACCGAGAGTATCGTTATAAGTGGGTGTCACAGCAGTTCCAGTAAAGTATGTCTGGTTAGTATTGATGTAAAGTCTCATCGTTCCACCTTTCACCATCGGCATCTTACCAAAAAGGTCGCAAATATCTTTCATACGGATTACTGCATCAAAAATAATTGCTCTATATCCTACACCGCACTGAATGTAAGACTGGAAAATAGCACCATAACCAGAAACATTCGTCAAAGCACCAGCACCCGCCATCAAAGCGGTTTGATTTGAAGAAGCGTTTGTTAGAGTAGTTCCATCGTTAAGGTATGGGTCATACACCAACCAATTCTGTCTCTGCCATAATCCCTTATTGTAGGTAGAACGGACACCGGATTTTCTTTGAGTTGCTTGGGTTGAGATATTATAGTTCGTTCCCGAAGTAGCCACTGGGGCACCAGCATAAGGTGTTGCAGCGATCGCAGGAATTGCTACATAACTGAATGTTCCTATATTGACATAAGGGGCGTTTCTGTTATTACACAAACCCGTTCCCGAAGAAGACATAATATTCGTATTTGCTCCGCCAGCAGTATCAATTACGGCAAGATTGTTATACAACCAACTATCGGCACTATCAAGGCAGTATCCAGTTAAAGCACCCCAATTTTGAACGTCTCCTACACTCCAAGAGGTATTTGCCTTAAAGGAATTGAAGATATTCAAATAAGGAACCTGTTGCACGACATTACTATTATTATACTCTACAATTAGCGAGTGAATTATTTGCCAATAACCGCTTTTGAGACCAATCATAAAATCGTTGATACTCTGTGCTGTAATCGCACCAGCACTTTCAATTTGCAACACCATCGGGAATGCCAGGAATGACTCTTGCCACCCGAGAAATTGACCACAATTTGAAAGTGCTGTGGAATCAATAACAACTTGCCCTGAATAACTGCTGTTGTTGTTGTCATTCACATATAACCACTGCTTATCAACGAATTCGCTTGAACTGATTTCTGTGTTAATAGTCTCTTCATACACAAGATTATCCATTATGATATTAACAAAGAAAAAAAATTAATCAAAAGATATATATTTTCGGGGCACTTTCGGTTTTACCCTTAATGTTCTTAATACTTCGGTTGCTTTCTTAACCTGCCCGTCATCAAATATCTCTGGTCTCAATCCTGCACCCATCGTTCGCTTATGATGTCCTGCTATTTTCATTCCTCCTCCTTTACTTGACTTTCTGTGATTTAAAACACCTCGTCCTCCAAGAGTAGATTTACTTAACCTATGAATATACATATATATTACCTCACGATTTTATTTTTCTGCGAAAAACAAAACCTGCGGTAAGTCCGCCTAAAAGGAAGGGGTCTAAGGGGAAACCTTGGTTTCACTTTTGGGTATGTTCTTCTGGGTCGGTAATAACTAACAAAATAATTGTCTGTGGGTCTTGAAGAGCGACAGGAAACAAGTCTTGGTCTATAATCGTCATCGTAAAAGAGTTGTATTCGCCAGGTTGTATATCAATAAAACTAAACTGCCCCGTAGGAGAAATCGTAAATTGGTCTCCAAAGGCACCTTGTGGTGAAAAACAATAGAGTAGTGTATTTGGAACTGCATAGTTATTATTGAGTAGCGAACAGGTAAGAACAAAAGACGAGAATGGTGTAATCTGTGGAGTGAATTGGGATATATATGACTGAACGACATTATAAGATGGGGTTTGCGTGTAATTGATTGGAAGAAGTCCTGTGAATGCAGGTTTAGCATAACTCGGTGCTCCTTGTGGGTAATATCCTGTGTTAAACCCTAAAAGTTTTTGAAAGTTGGTAGGCGGAACATAAAAGACCGGTATGATATTATTTGTTGGAACACTCCAAGACGGGGCAATTGAAGAAGGTTGTTTGACACCATATGCATATGTTCCTGCGGTTGTTCCAATTGGATAATCAGTAGCATTCATAGGAAAGCAATTAAGTTCAAAAGCATATTCAGTAGCATTCGCACCAAGTGTAATAAAATAAACATTCTGCCCTGTCCCATTATCTACTAAATAGTGCCCGTTGAATAGAAATTGTTGTTGTAAGAATGCGTTGAGTGTCGCAATCTCATAAAAACCATTAGGTATGGTAATATTTATCTGCGTATTATCAACCCAAAAATAACTGAATGTATTATTTTGGTATGTAGCAGTTATGTTAAAGGTTGAATAATATGTTGATAGTGATGCAAGGGCGACTTTTTGACCTTTAACAAATTTAACATTACCACCAGGAAAAACATACTTGAAATTTGAATTATTTGAACCTGCTACAATATTGTTTGAATTCAAAATAAGAGTTCTCATAATATACCTCACGATTTTATTTTTCTGCGAAAAACAAAACCTGCGGTATGTCCGCCTAAAAAGGAAGGGTTTAAGGGAATAACTCGCTTATGCTCGTCGCTGGGGGGCGAAACCCCCAAACCTTGGTTTCCTTTAATTGATGTTTAACAACAAATCTCTCCCTTGTGATTTCGTTAATCTACCAGCATCCATAAAATAGATTACCAACTTCCTTAACTCTCTCACGAGTTCGTGTGAATTATTACCCGCCATCCATTCACCCCTCAATACTTCAAAACGTTCTATGTTTTTCTTATCGTCTTCATCTTGTGGCGGATTTAATCCCAAACTATGAAACACCCCTGCACCAGTCGCAAATTTTTCAAATAGTTTTTGTTCTTGTATAGGTAGTCTGTTAAATTCTTTTTGTGATGCTTTTTTATGGTGTAAAATATCTACAATAAAATCCCTTAAATCTTCACTTATATGTTGAACTGGTATGGAAGCAACCCTACCACCTTTCTTATGATGGATTGACAACACACTCTTTCTTAAATTATTAGCGTGCAGTAAGTGTTTTCCAAATTGAATATGCGTTGGTTCATCAGGCGGTGATATACCTCTTCCAATTTTTCTTACAGTAATTCCGTGTCCTTTTCGTACAGGGGTCACTATACCACTTTCAGCACTTGATACACCAGAATACTCGCTTGTAGTTGTAGATTTTGAAGGCGACTTACTTGCACCCCCGCCAGGTAATTCACTCAAATCGCCAACCTTTCTTCTTGTTCCTGTTTGAAGAATGTATTGTTTGACATCACCCCACTTCACACCTCCCTCTGTTCCAATCACATTATCATAAAATTCTCTAAAATTATTGTTATTACTTTTATACCAACTCTTCATCTTCTCCGCTCCTAATGGTTGTAATCCTCTCTCTCCTGCTGTCGTAAAAAAGATTTTATTCTTTACAAGGGTTAGTGTATCTCCTCTATCCAAATAAGGGGCAACCCTTTCACTTTCACTATCCAATTCGCCTACTTGTTCGCTTAAAGTTTCTAACCGACCTGTTATGTCTGCTTGTATTTGTTGTAAATTATGAAGTTGAGTATCACTGATTCCTTCCACTAAATATTTGACTTGTTGGTAATTGTCCTCTGCACCATTATCTACTATTTGTTGAACTTGTGCTCTTGATGGTAAATTATCCAAAGCGTCTTGTAATCTCGCTAATTCTCTATAAACTCTTGTATTATCACTATTTCTCGCAAGTTCCTCAAAAAATCTTTCGGGTGGAATTACTCGTTCAATCCGTCTCAATCTATCTAAAACTTCTCTTGCGTCTGCACCTCCTCCACCTGCTCGTATTGCTCTCGTCAATCCTGCTTCTAACATATTCAATTGTGCTCTCGTTGGAACAATTGCTCTCAAATCATTAATATTATTTATGATGCGGTCAAATTTGTCATTAAATAGTGTAGAATTGTCTGCAATTCCCTTTGTTTCTTCAAATACTTCTCTAAATTTATCAAAAAAATCAAGAAATCCTGTTGGCGTAATTCTCTTAACATCAAAGCGTCTTTGAAAATCTGCCTTAATACTTGGAAAGGTGTTATTGAGTATTACAAGACTGGTTGGGTCTCTACCCAGTCTCGCTACAATTTCACTTGCTTCTCTGTAATCCATACCAAGAGAAATAAGGTTTGTAATAGCATCACTATAATTTTTGCTTAAATCTGCTTGTATTTCGTCTGGGGTTTGAGTTTGTTGTGTGGTAAGTGGGGGCACTTCGCCTTGTTTATAACTTCTACGTGCATTCGCTATGTTATTATCATTCGCAATCGCAATTTTCAACAACTCGTCTTGATTCATTCTTGCTTTGTCGTAATCACTTGCTTTTCTTAAATTTCGTATCATTAAACTACCTGTTCCAGACATATAGTTTAACTAAATATAATAATTTTATATAGATTTTAAAAAAATCTATGGCAAAACAGCGTCCTACGGACGCATTCTACATAAATCTCTACGCCGTAAAGGAAGGGTTTAAGGGAATAACTCGCTTATGCTCGTCGCTGGGGGGCGAAACCCCCAAACCTTGGTTTCCTTTACCTAATATAACTTTGCCTTACATATGGGACATTCCTTATTCCCTTCACATATTTTATCCTTACAAGTCTTGCATAACATATGTCCGCAATTAGGCACGACGCTATTTTCTTTGGTAAGTGTCTCAAAGCATACAGGACAATCTGTGAGTTCTCCTAATTTCTCATACATATCTACAAATTGTTTCTTCAAGAACTCTAAATCAACTTCACCACCACTTCTTATTGTAGTCGCTAATTGTCGGTTATGTTCTCGTTGTAATATTTGGTATTCGCTTAAATCATTATATCTTTCCAGTAGAAGGAAATACGTTTTCCAACCTGCCTTCGCCTTACGCTCTAAGTCTCGCTTTTCGTTCGCACTCATCGTAATAGTTCCTCGTCCGCTCATACTATATAATCTAATATATAATATTTCTTTAAGTTCTTTTTTATTAGATTTTCAAAAAATCTAAGGCAAAACAATACCTCACGCTCGCTTCGCTCACTGCGGTATGTCCGTAAAGGAAGGGTCTAAGGGAAACCTTGGTTTCCTTTATTTAAAATCGTTCTCGTTAAGGTCAAAATAACTATCCAAGTTGAACCTGAACCTCTTTAATGGGTCACCTTCTTCCAAATCAATTAACATAAAATTCTTCTTCTCTTTGGTCGCCTCTTTATACATAGTCGTTAGTGCTTCTTTGGTAATACCAAGCGAACATTCTCTTGTAATCATAGTAAGATTCTTCATAGAAGAAACCTGCTTAATAATCAAATAATTTATGTTGTTTCTAATCATCTTGGGAATATCATAGAAAGACTGCGAAATATAAACAATACTGCAATTTCTCTTACGACATCTTATGTAATAATCACTAATAATTTTTTGTTCTTTTTTTGGTTCATTCACCAAATCATCCAGAATGATTAGTGTATTGCTCTCTTTGTCAATTTTATCTAAATCAGGAACACTTGCTAAACCTTCTGTAATTTTCAAACCCTTTTTTCCCAACCTGTCTTCCAAAAAGTTCAACAAAGGTTCGTCTTTATTTTTTGTGATGTAAAATATACTCTCAAAAGTTCCAGTAAAAGCGTGCAGAAGATTAAGAAGTGTATTAGTTTTCATACTTCCAGAATTTCCGATGATACACATACGGTAGGGCACCTTAATATGGTGTATGTCATAATGGGGATTGTGTGATTTTAAGTGATACTTGGAAGGCATCTTCTCATACCAATTATGAACCTCTAACAGGTCTAATTTATTACGGGGTTTCGCCCCCGTGCGACGATTTTTTTTATCTTCCATATACATTATCATAATATTTTTTTTTATTTGTTTATAGCGAAAAGGAAGGGTTTAAGGGAAACCTTGGTTTCCTTTTTTTTATTTTAATAATGTATAATGGCATCGTATCCACCACCAAATCCTTATACACCGAATACTTTTAACCCGTTGTATTTTAACGTTGGTGCTAATCAAGTAATAAACGAAGCATACTTAAAGGCAAACTATCTTCAATATCCCTACGCCCAAGGAGCAGAGAATTTTATTGAAATCAATAATATAGGGCAACTCAATCAAGGAGGTCGTGCAGAATTTTCAAGTGCGACTATTCCAGTGAATTTTCTTTTATCCCCAAGTATTACTGACCCAGTTGTTTATCCAGCAACAACACCAGCAACAGCAGTGGCGACAATCGGTTATGTGAATGATGCAGTTGGAGGCGGTGGAGGCGGTGGGGCAAGTCTCACGGCAAACCAAACCTTTACTGGTATTAATACTTTTTCAGCAACCCCTATTTTTAACGCAGGAATTACGATGACTGATGCAATAAATATTTTTGGAGGAACATACGGAAACACCATTACAGCAAATTCAAGCGGTGTTCTATCAATTACAAATAATACACCTGCTTCAACGACTTCTTTATCTACGAATGGTCTTAATATTACGAATTCTACCAATTCTACCTCTATCACTCTTAACAGCAATAATAGTTTAAATCTTTTTACCAATTCGTCGCAAGGTAGTTTAGCAGTATCAAATCTTTTAAATAATTTTACTATGGTTCCAGTTGATACGAACACTTGTCTTTTTTTAAACCCAGTCTCTATTAATTCAGGCGATTTTAACGTGTTAGATGGTAATATTAGTGCGAACTCGGGGTCTCTCACTACACAACAAACTTACGGAACAGGTGTTCCAACCACCACAACTACTATCGCCACACAGGGATTCGTCCAACAAGCGATTAATGCAGGTGGAGGAGGAGGAGGGAATGTTTCTACTGGAACTAATAATGCATTCACAGCAGAGAATAGTTTTGCTCTATTTCCTACGTATTCCACTATACCAAACACACAAAACTACCCACAGAATAGTCAGGTTAATCAATTTGCGACAATCCAGTATGTGAATTCTATTGCTAATCCACTTATTACAAATACTTATACAACACCAAGTGTAAATACTTCAAATAATACAGGTTCTTTCGTATCACAAATAACAGCGAATATTATGTATTACCAATTCACGTGGGGATTTACTTTTACTGGTGATGATTTTGGTATTAATGAAGATTTTTATACTCTATTGACACCAGGGAGTTCCAAATACATTCAAAACGTGGCGTTCCCCACTACTACTTATTCTGTTTATAATGAAACTACACAAGAATTATTGTCGTCTGTGAATGTTTCCGTTCAATTATATGTGCCTAATTCAGGAACTTGTTATATTGTAGCAACATCAGGATTAAATCCACCCACAGCAGTAGGTATTGGTAATAATGATGTATTATATATTACAGGGAATGGTTATGTTTCATATGCATAAGGGTTGCGCCCCCTAACGACGCTTTTTTGCCATAGATTTTTTTAAAATCTATATTATATATATGTCATTCATACCACCAAATTCAAGATTACAATTAAGCGATACAACAGGAAATATCAATAATAAAGGAGTAGTTGGGTCTAACACAAAAGCACCCTATCTATCAACCTTTCCAACAAGTAATACCGG
>Ga0208499_1000473_pt1 | contig 14895 bp, 17 predicted proteins | sample CryBogCBE07Jul09_FD_185504 | JGI IMG/M metagenome (GOLD analysis project Ga0208499, IMG submission 185504) | Freshwater microbial communities from Crystal Bog, Wisconsin, USA - CBE07Jul09 (SPAdes) (version 2) | ecosystem: Environmental > Aquatic > Freshwater > Lake | place: Crystal Bog... | reverse complement strand
ATATACCAGCATTTATGTTAAACCATTTTTAAGTTCAGCACAACGACAAACTTATCAAGATTTTATCAATGATCAATTTGTATTTGATCAAAGTTTAATCTATAGATATTTTGATCCTAATTTTGGCGTTCAACCTGAAATGAGGTTGTATTTGGAATATGCTATTCAAGAATTAAATCTTGATCAATACGCATATGCCCTATACCAAAACTTTTATCGTAGAAAATTATATTTTGGCGACGTCAAATATGCCGTGGCAGCTGACCCGAATACAGGTGTAACACAATACGAAGTAGTCTATGTTGAAATAGTAGATCCAAATATCGCAAGCAATGGAACCAGTGTCAATCCTGTATACTATTCCAACGATTATCAAAACATTTATTATCCAAGTAGTGTTTCAAATATGAGAACACAGTTGGAAACACTGGTAACTAACCATGAGTATGTTAGTGTTAACAGTAATGGATTACCATTGTTTATGCGTACAATTCAGCCGGGACAAAATAATTCCACTGGATACATTACTGTAATTCCTATATGTTACGCATTGCCGGGCAATGGTGCTAATATTGTAGATAGAATTAATATTTCAGGATTTAAGTTTAATCAATTTAGTTTTGAAATTGATAGAATTATTGTGTCAAGTAGCCTAGATAATTCAGCAGATAAATATCTCATATTTGAAAGACAACATCTATCTGACGCAATTGCTGAAGATAACAAGTTATTTGGACCAGATGACGTTGAAATTGATTTTGGTCTTTCTCAGGGAAATATAAGCGACCCAGTTATCAATGCTGAAGACGGCGCAGTATTGACTGATGAAGATGGAAACATTTTGGAATACTAATGACAAGAATATCTGAATTACCAGTACTTACAACCATTGACACAGCCACTATCATTTTAGTGGTTGATCAAGGTGAAACAGCACGAACAAGCATCGAGGCATTCCAAGCTGCATTAAATACCATAGGTGGCACTAACGGCTACGGTGGTAGTTTTGGCTATACAGGCAGTGGTGGATACGGCGGTAGTGTTGGATACACAGGCAGTGGTGGGCTTGGTTTTTACGGAAGTAGGGGATACACTGGTTCAGCAAGTACCCTTGCTGGACCTACAGGGTTTACAGGCAGTCAAGGTGATCCTGGTGGTTATACAGGTAGTGCTGGTTTAGGTTTTACTGGATCAGTTGGATATACAGGTAGTTTAAGTTATACTGGTAGTGCTGGATATGCTGGTAGTATGGGATATTGGGGCAGTGCTGGGTATGATGGTAGCGTTGGATTTACAGGTAGCATAGGCTATTATGGTAGTAAGGGCTATACAGGAAGTCTTGGTAATACAGGTATTACTGGTTTTACAGGTAGTCAAGGTTTTGGACTTGCTATTAAAGGCACAATAACCAGTAACGGAAGTCTTCAAATCGGCTTATTACAAGCGGCTGATCCTAGTCCCTCATTTGGCGATGCTTACCTTGATACGTTTAATAACCATCTATGGGTATGTACAGGCATAAGTTTTGGCGGATCATGGGCAGACTTTGGCCCATTAGTTGGCTATACTGGTAGTGCTGGTCTTATAGGATTCAGCGGTAGTGTAGGCTATACAGGTAGTACGGGCTATACAGGTAGTTTTGGACTTATAGGTTTTACTGGTAGCCAAGGAGCAGGATTTACTGGCAGTTTGGGCGGATCAGGATATACAGGTAGTAGTGGATTAGGATATAGTGGTAGCGTAGGATATACAGGTAGCATTGGTAATTTAGGCCCACAAGGATATACAGGAAGCATTGGCTCAATGGGCTATACAGGTTCATTGGGATATACAGGTAGTTTTGGTCTTATAGGGTATACTGGATCACAAGGATATACAGGAAGTATCGGTGCTGCTGGTTATAATGGTAGTACTGGATATTACGGCTCAACAGGTTTTTATGGTTCATTTGGTTATACCGGTAGTCAAGGGCCAATTGGATTTGGAGTTCCTGGATATAATGGATCAGTGGGATATACAGGCTCTGGCGATATAGGATACACAGGTAGCCAAGGTACCGGATACACCGGAAGCATTGGGACGCAAGGTCCGCAAGGATACACAGGTAGCCAAGGTCCACAAGGTTATATTGGATACAGTGGTAGTTTTGGTTATACAGGAAGTGTAGGCTATGTAGGCAGTGCTGGTATTGGACAAGCAGGTCCAAATGGATTTACCGGTAGTTTGGGATTCACTGGATCGGCAGGTGCCGCCAGTGCTATTGGTTATGCTGGCAGTCAAGGGTTTAGCGGAAGTATAGGTTATTGGGGTAGTTACGGCTATACCGGTAGTATGGGCTATTGGGGTTCTACTGGATTTGTTGGTAGTTTAGGATACACTGGATCAGGCCAAATGGGATTTACCGGGTCTTCAGGTCTAGGATATACTGGATCAGCTGGAGCATTTAGTGCTGTTGGATTTACTGGCAGTCAAGGTGCTGGCTATAACGGGTCAACTGGTTTTGACGGCAGCATGGGCTATGCTGGATCTGCTGGACTTAACGGATTTATTGGTTCAATAGGACCGACTGGACCACAGGGTTATACTGGATCAGCCAGTACACAAATTGGTTTTTATGGCAGTGCTGGTTATACTGGATCAACTGGTCCTGCTGGCGCTGGCTATAGTGGTAGTATTGGTTACGTTGGTAGCCAAGGGTACACAGGTAGTATCGGCGTTGGATATTGGGGATCGGGCGGCTATACAGGTAGTATCGGAATAATTGGATTTACTGGTAGTCTTGGATTTACTGGATATTCTGGAAGTTTAGGTTATACTGGCAGTGCTGGTCCACAAGGTTACAGCGGTAGTACTGGTTATTGGGGTTCAACTGGATACTACGGTTCAGTAGGCAATCAAGGTCAAGCAGGGTTTACTGGTAGTATAGGTTACTACGGAAGTGCTGGATCACAAGGTCCCGGAGGATATAGCGGCAGTCACGGATACAATGGTTCAATGGGCTATTGGGGTAGTTCTGGATATACTGGTTCATTTAATAGCACGTTAACCACTTTAACTATATCCAATACCACTGTCGCAACAAATACCACAACAGGTGCTCTACAAGTTGTTGGTGGTGTAGGTGTTGGACAAAATATATGGGTTGGTAATCGGTTATATGTTGGTGGTATTATTGAAACATTATTTTATACAACCGCCACACTTCCCCCAGCGGCAACTGTTTTAGCAGGAGCTAGGGCGTTTGTTGCTGATGCCAATACTACAACCTTCTATGCCGGATATGTCGGTAGCGGAGCATACTATGCGCCAATTTTTAGTGACGGTACAGGTTGGCACATTGGATAATACACTATAAATAAACAAAATGACACAAATAATCAATTTACCAGTACTAACAACTTCCACTGCTGCCAACATCTTTGTTCCAGTGGCAAATTACAACGTCACTCCTGGATTGACACAACAAATATCTTTACAAAATCTTGTTCAATTAGGAAAAGGACCTGTTGGTAGTACTGGCTATACTGGCAGTCAAGGCAGCACTGGTGCTGTTGGCCCGCAAGGACCACAAGGCATACAAGGCGGATTCGGATATACAGGCAGTGCTGGTACTAACGGAACCAATGGTTTTAATGGATCAATGGGTTATTGGGGCAGTATTGGTTACGATGGTAGTGCTGGTGTAAATGGTGTTGCTGGATTTAACGGAAGCACTGGCTATTACGGAAGTACGGGATTTGCTGGCAGTAAAGGCTTTGCTGGTAGCGTTGGGTTTACTGGTAGCCAAGGTATTGCTGGATTTACTGGAAGTATTGGTTCTACAGGATTTACCGGAAGTCGAGCATACACAGGTAGCATTGGTTATAGCGGTTCTCAAGGACGAGTTGGATTTACAGGCAGCATTGGCAGTTTAGGATTTACTGGTAGTCAAGGTTATGCCGGTAGTCAAGGTGGTGCTGGATTTGTTGGTAGCATTGGCCTTACTGGACCACAAGGACCGCAGGGTATTGTTGGATTTGTAGGTAGTCAAGGAGATCCGGGCGGATACACAGGTAGTTTAGGATATACTGGTAGTTTAGGTTACAGCGGTAGTCGTGGCATTTTTGGCTACGCAGGTAGTATTGGTAGTTTAGGTTTTACTGGTAGTCAAGGACTTGGATTTACAGGCAGTAATGGTTTTGCTGGTAGTGTTGGATTTACTGGCAGTGTTGGTAATATTGGACCAATTGGATTCTTTGGTAGTATTGGTTTTGTTGGTAGTCAGGGAGATCCAGGCGGATATACTGGTAGTCAAGGGGTTAGAGGTTTTGACGGTAGCCAAGGTGTTAAGGGAGACGCTGGAGGTTATACAGGTAGTCAGGGGCTTGGCGGGTATTTAGGTAGTTCGGGTTATACAGGTAGTCAAGGCGTTGGTACCGTAAATTATTCAGTAACTAACAGTGGTGCGGCAGCATATGTAATTCTCGGAACTAATAATCCAACATTAACATTGGCACGTGGGTTTACATACTCATTTAACATCAATGCAAGTGGACATCCATTCTGGATTAAGACAGCAGCCGGTACAGGTACTGGTAATGCATACACTAGCGGAGTTACAAACAACGGAACAAGTGTTGGCACCGTTACAATCACAGTGCCGTTAGATGCGCCCAATACACTATATTATAATTGCCAATTCCATGCTGGTATGGCCGGTGTGTTTAATATTGTAAACATTGGTCAAGCAGGGTTTACTGGCAGCGTTGGTACTACTGGCAATCTTGGATATACAGGCTCAAGCGGCTTGGGCTATAGTGGCAGCGTGGGCTATACTGGATCTCAAAGTATGGTAAGCGGCCCGCTAGGATATACAGGTAGTTTGGGTCCAACTGGCCCTGCTGGTGGATACGCAGGTAGTATGGGATATGCTGGTAGTTCTGGTTTTGTTGCTATCAGTAATAATAGTCCTGCGCCAACAGATCCAGGACTTGCTGGCCAAATTGCCTATGACGACTATTTCCTATACGTTTGTGTGGCAACAAATACATGGGTACGTATTGGCAACGGTGGCGGTGGCATTACAACCTGGTAATCCTGTGGCAACGGGCGATTAGCCCAAGACAATAAATACACTATCAAATCCAATGATAGGTACCTAAAATAATGACCACTAGACCAGATTTAACAAGTTTACCAGTTTTAACCAACCCCACTGCGGGCACAACTTTGTTTATTGTACAAGATGGTGGAGTTGATGAAACCATTACTGTAGCACAGGCAGTAACTTTATTAAGCACACAAGGAGCAGTTGGACCACAAGGACCGCAAGGTTTTACTGGTTATACTGGCAGTAGAGGTGGAATTGGCGCTATTGGATACTCAGGAAGTTTGGGATTTTCTGGTAGTAAAGGCGATCCAGGCGGATATACCGGATCAGCAAGTGTAATTGTTGGGCCACAAGGACCACAGGGTGTTATTGGATACTCAGGCAGTCTCGGTTACACTGGCAGCGTAGGTGCGTTTGCTGCCATTGGATTTACAGGTAGTACTAGTACAGTCCCTGGTTATACTGGCAGTACTGGCTATACTGGTTCAGCAAGTACAATTTCTGGACCAACAGGATATACAGGTAGTGTCGGTTATGTCGGTTCAGCTAGTACTATTCCTGGACCATTAGGCTATACCGGTAGTCAAGGTAACACAGGTTTTACAGGAAGTTTGGGATACACTGGTAGCATTGGCCCACAAGGTATTATAGGTTATACTGGTAGTGTAGGTAATACTGGCTATACTGGGTCACGAGGCCCGCAAGGACCAGTTGGCAATCAGGGCGTTCAAGGATTTACTGGCTCAGTGGGCTATTATGGATCATTTGGATTCACTGGTAGTCAAGGCTTTGCTGGGTCACAAGGTTATACTGGAAGCCAGGGCGCTGTAGGATTTACTGGCAGTAAGGGCTATACCGGTAGCGTTGGCTATACTGGTTCGGCAAGTTCGGTTGCTGGTCCATTAGGATTTACTGGTAGTCAAGGTGCTGGATTTACAGGTAGTCAGGGCATTGCTGGATTTTCTGGATCATATGGCGTTAACGGATACAGTGGTAGTTTAGGATTTAGCGGTAGTCAAGGATACTCGGGAAGTTTAGGTTATACTGGCTCACAAAGTACAGTGAGTGGTCCACGAGGATATAGCGGAAGTTTGGGCTACACCGGCAGTTTAGGCTATACTGGTTCACAAAGTACCATAAGCGGACCAACTGGATACAGTGGTAGTTTAGGGTTTACCGGATCAGCAAGTACAATTTCAGGACCATTAGGTTATACTGGTAGTTTAGGATATAGTGGTAGCCAGGGTGATAAAGGTATTGCTGGTCCTACTGGACCACAAGGATACTCGGGATCTGCTGGGTTAGGCGTTGCTGGTTATTGGGGCAGTGCTGGTTATTGGGGTAGTATAGGTTATAATGGTTCTCTTGGATTTACAGGTAGTGCTGGTCCAGTAGCAGGTAATGATACTGACATCATATACAATGCTTCAGGAACGCCTGCTGGTACAAACAATCTAACTTGGAATTATACAACCAATACTTTATATGTAAATGGAAGTATCAATGCCACAGGTGATATTACAGCATTTTACGCCACACCATCTGATATTAGATTAAAAACCAATGTAACAAATATCAGCAACGGCTTGACCAAAGTGTTAGCATTAAACGGAGTTACATATAATTGGAACGCCCTAGCAGCAACTATAGGTAAAGATACTCCAGATACCGAAGCGGGTGTTATTGCTCAAGAAGTACAACAAGTATTACCAGAAGTTGTTGTTCGCCGCGAAGACGGATTCTTAACAGTTCGTTATGAAAAATTAGTACCATTACTAATAGAAGCTATTAAAGATTTAAGCGTTGAATTAGAAGAAGTTAAGAAAAAATTACAGTGAGTTAAATCAAGTGTAAATATTACAAAATAACGGAGCCAAACAGTGTCATCCACAGCAAGTACATTTATTGATAGTGTTAATATAAATTTTCCTATCCCAGGTCAAGATAATGATAGTCAAACATTCAGAAATAACTGGGTTAATATCACACAAGCACTCAAAGCTATCAATACACAAACAGATTACCTAGCTGAATTTGCAGTATTGACTACTGCCACAACTTCCACATTCTACGGTAATACTATTGCTGATGTAACTTTACAAAATGCGTCATTGGGCCTTTGGGATAATGGAACCGTTACCGGCGACGTTACGATCGACTATACCCAAGGAAACTATCAAAAAATTGAATTAACTGCCGGTTCACATAACATTTCTGTAACTAATTGGGCTAGACAAGGTACTGCTGGTCAACTAACATTGTCAATCACTCCAACTAGCACAAATCCAACTACAGTTAATTTTGTTGGAACAACTCCTTTAGGCCCGTCAACTAATCCATATTTGCTATCACCAGGAATTAACATATTCCAATTGTATAGCGAATATCCAACATTGAGTAATGGTAGTACTGTATTAGTACAATACCTAAATGAATTGATTGTTGGAAATACCAGTACAAACATCCAAACAGCAAATACACTAACATTGGTAAATCCAAATGGTGATTCGTCTGCTAATTATTCCTTTAGTGTAAGTGCTACTACTGGTTCCAATAATGCTACGTTAGTTTCTAGTGTAGTTAGTGGCAATGTTGTACTAGGCAATGTAGCAGTAGTTCCAAATTTTGTCACTAAAACAATCCTCGGTGGCATAGCAAATCCAGGTTATTCAACAGCAACAATTATTCAATTATCTGATTTAGAGGGACTAGCAGTCGGCGCTACATTTATCGTAGACACCACTTCCACCATACAAACTATTGTTGGATTTGGCGTCGATACAATCACATGTAGTCCAGGGTTCCCAGACGGTATTGGCTTTGGTAACCTAACATTTAGAAACCCAGCATTTAGCGATTTTGAAGAACCAACTGCTTATCCAATAATTGCTACAATGTCTAGTACCCCAGCAAATACTGCTACAGGTACAATGGTTAATCATACCGGTGCTATATATGCCAACAAGAATTATTTAGAAGTTACTTACGGTGAATTTGGTGATAACAGTACTAACACATTTATAGCACAAACATTGGCCGTGACTACTGCCAGTGATAAGAGTTCTACGTTGGCCAACACAAATTTTGTTCACCAAGTGTTACCATATGGTAGTATTATCATGTGGTATGGCAATGTATCAAGCATTCCATATGGTTGGAAATTGTGTGATGGTACAGGCGGTACTCCTAATTTAATTAATAAATTTGTTGTAGGTGCTGGGGTTGATAACGCAGGTACAGCTACAACAACAATTACAGGTTCATCATCAGTAACTGGTGGTAGAACAGACACAGTACTTCCAGATCACAACCACGATATTGCGGACCCACAACACTCGCACAATATTCAATATTATAGTGGTGGCGCATTTACAGGCGGTAGCGCAGGTACAAGCCCAACTGGTGTGAGTACTACTATCGGCACTTCATCGGCTACTGAACCAGCATCTACTGGAATTGCAGTTACTGGTGCTTTGAGCAATACTGCTACTGTTGTTGCCAACCCTGGATACGATAACCTACCCCCATACTATGCCATTTGCTATATTATGAAGGTAACAGGTTAATATGTTTAATCCACTAATTCCAGATTTAACCACATTAAAAGACGCTGAATTAGAAGAAAAAGTTAGGGAACTAACTGGAAAATATTACAGCGCATTACGTTTAGGCATGGGCTCAAGCGCTCATCAAATTGTTGTAGCTTTAGAACAATATCGAGAAGAATTATATAAACGTCAACAAGCTGCCGTACAAAAAGTAATGACTAAACAAAACAAGGATATGGACGGTTTAATTAACGTCGATTAAAATGACACAATTTATTTGGCCAACAAATTTTGCCTGTACAATTATAACAGAACAAATAATACTTCCAACCATCTATAATATTAGTGTAAGTATTGATCCATTATCACCAAAAGCACATGCTGATATCAATACTGGATTTAAGAAATTAAGAAGTTTAGTTGATATAAGGCTACAAAATAGTATTTTTATGTTTCAAAATAGTCCCATGGCTGAAACTATGGGCAATGCTGTAAACAACCTAGTAATATTTCCCACAGAACCTTATGATCATTTTGTAGGTTGTGTGTTATACCGTAAATTTTTAGCAATCACTGAAAAATATTTTGATATTGAATTTATTTCCATTGACAGCCTTGTAGGCGACCACGTACAATATAGTATCGAACATCCAGAAGAATCTGGATTAGAATTGGCTGGCGACTACTGGTGGAATGAAGATTCATTAGATACTGGATCTGGTAATGATATTTCATGGGATGATCTTAACATCGGAGTTGTTGGTCCAAAGTTTGAACCAAGAGTTATCCGAGGTGGATTGAGTGAAAATTAATAATTACGGCGAAGTAACTTTATCAGAAATAGAAGCATTTAACGCATTGTATACAGGAAAGATAATTTCCTTAAAAGACGTGTATGTTGAATTTATTGAACAATTCAACAATGCTCGTGCTATTAACGCAGATCGATTTCCAGAACTACAACAATTACACCACGACAAGTTTGATAGTGTTGAACTATTTGACGAAGCCAATCAAGTCAATTGGTTTATGCCCGAGGACTATTGTCCAAATCTTATAGAAATTCTCTACGATATGTGTACTACAGAAGAACAAATCAATAGAGTAAATGAAGAATTGGACTTGTTTATTCAACATAGCATGTTGGACGTCCTGTACTATTGTAAATACTTGGTCGATACCATGCGAGAAAATAACATACTTTGGGGTGTTGGTAGAGGCAGTAGTGTTGCCAGTTATGTTTTATACCTAATAGGCATACACAAAATAGATTCAATAAAATACGGACTCGATATTACAGAGTTCTTAAAAGAAGGAGAATAAAATGGCAATTTACAGATCAATGCGAGGCAAGCCAGTTGACATGGGCAAATTAATTGGCCAAAACGAAACAACACCAGCTGTTGGCAATATGAAAGTCAATGCTCGTGGAGACTTGTTGGGCCCAGGCGGAAAAGTTATTAAGAAACGAGAAGATATGGTTTCTGAATATTACAATAACAATCCAAAAGCTCGTGTACAAACTGTTAAGGTTCAAGAGGATATTCCAGAAGTAATTACCCCTCCAGCACCAGTGGCTGTAAAAACTGAAGCTCCACCAAAATCAGTCCCCGCAGTAAAACCACAACAACCAAAAGAGGAATAAATGAAAGTAGAAGCAAGCAAACTCAAACCAATTAAAAATCGTATTCTGTTTAGCGATATGGAATTTGGTGAAGAACGAACCAAGAGCGGAATTATCTTAACCAGCGATAACGGCAAAGTTCAAGGTATTAAACCACGTTGGGGCAGAGTTTGGGCAGTGGGTCCGGATCAAACTGATTTTAAAGTAGGTGATTGGATCCTAATTGAACACGGGCGTTGGAGTCGTGCTGCCGAAGTCGAAAACGAAGATGGATCAATTACCAAAGTCCAAATGGCTGACTTGGATGCTATCATGCTGGTTTCGGATGAAAAACCCAGCGATGTTGATCGCCGTCAAGGTGTTTAAGTGTTGACATAAATTAAATCCCATGCTATTATAAGGTATGGGATTTATTAAAAGATGGGACGTTAACAACATCGTCCAACAAATTCACTCAGCAACAGCCGAATGCCGTAGTTCACATAACGATGGATTCACGGCTTGGTATGTCAAACAAGACCTACTACAAATAAAAGAAATTCTAGACGAAGCAATTCAAAATTGCCCCAGTTTCGGTACGACTGAAGAAGATTGGTTAAGAGAACAAGAACAAAGAAAAATAATCAGGATACTTAAAAAATGATATTTAATAAAGTCAAATCGCTTAAAGCAGATGGTAAAAAGATTGGTATTGTGTTTAGCCAATTTGATCTTTTACATGCGGGACATATTGCCATGCTGGCCGAAGTTAAAAACCATTGTGATTACCTAATTGCTGGTCTTCAAACTGATGCTTCACTGGATCGTCCAGATACCAAAAACCCACCAGTACAAAGTATTGTAGAACGACAAATTCAACTTGCCGCAGTTCGCTATGTGGATGAAATAGTTGTCTATCAAACTGAAAAAGACCTATGCGACATCTTGCTCACTTTGCCAATAGATGTTAGAATATTAGGTATAGAGTACGCAGACAAAGAATTTACAGGCAGAGATATCTGTTACGATCGTGGGATAGAAATAGTCTACAACAGTAGAGATCATAGTTTTTCATCAAGTAGCCTACGCAAGCGTGTGGCAGAAGCAGAAAGGACAAAGAAATGAGCCAAGGTAATATGTATGCAACAACAGCAAACCTCAGTAGTGGTAATAGAAAACGTCAACTAGGTTTAAGAAAGCAAGCAAGATGGGAAGAACAACCAAAGGAAAAGAAAATGAACTTTTTTAAACGATGGCTGGTTAATATCGGCAAACGAGCCTATGAAGAAGAAAATAGACTAGAGGCCGATACAGTTGTATCCCTCGATCATAGTCCAAGACTAGAAGGTAATCCGCTGCGTATGAATGTATTTCGTGCCAACGGTGGAACTATTGTTGAAACTATGCGCTACGATGAAGTCAAGGATCGCAATGTGAATCAACTACACATTGTCGGTCATGATCAAGATCTAGGTGAAAGTCTGTCAAAAATCATTACCATGGAGAGTTTGCGTGGCTGATAAATGTAAAACCTGTGGCAAAGAATATAGCGCAGACTGCGACTATAATCAAGGACGGTGCCCTTTGCATCCTCCATTAATCAACATCCAACCCAAAGATACAAGCCGTAGACATTTCTTTATTAGCCTTGTAAAGAGTGTAGTACGAATTATAGCAGGTATAGCCTTATTCCGAGGAGATTATTCGGCAGCAGGGTTGTTATTAATTTCGGCAGAACTTTTAGGCATTTTAGAGGAGATTGTATAATATGGCAACACTTCAGGAACAAGAACAACTAATGGAAGTTCTTAAATTTACTCCACGCACCTATACAGTTAGAATGTGGGGCTACGGTGGCGAACGTGTTATGGGCACTGTAGATCGTAAAATTTACGACTACTTTAAGAACCGTAGACTTGATCTAAGCGAATTTGCTTGGAATTGGGACTATGCTGCCGAAAACAATATTCCTGAAGAGTTTTGGCCGTTTGAATCAAGTAGTTGGTATGAATGTGACGACATGGGACATGTCAATGGTGTTAGTAGAAATGCCGGCACTATTGAAATCGACGACGAAAACGGAAATACTATCTTTTCCCGTGATTTAGATGATTGTAATGGTTTTGATGGACCTGAATTATCAACCGATGACGAATTTTGGATTGATGAGAAAGAACCAGGTACTATTGTGTTTGTTGGATCCAGCAACGAAAAAGGTACATTCTTTGAAGGACAAATTGAACTCACTGCTCCTTTTGATATTGAAAAATTAACATTGTGTCTTGTAGAGTTTGATGGCGAAGACATTGTTCAAGGTTTGACATATGATGGCGTAGACATTGACAACAACGGCGGTAGCACTGACGGCAAGAGCAGTGATTTTGGATTCTACGTCGCACACTCGCAGGAAACTACTGGCAAATGGGAAATGTATCGTAATATGGATGATATTGAATATCCTATGACCGAATGGTTTCCTAAAAAGATTAAACCAGTTCGTGAAGGACTATATATGATTAAGACTGCTGGCAAAAACAGTTACACTTATCAGGCAAAGTGGAATGGCGAAAAATGGACTAGCACTTACGGCGATGATGAAGTTAAAATTAAAGAGTGGCAAGGACTTGCCGTTGATCCAGATAAGGTTGAAGAATAATGGAAGCATTTGATTTAGCTAATGCTATTGAAGCATATCTTGACAGCGTGGATCAAGAATATAATTCAGTATGGCTTGTTGAAAAAGCACAGGAAATCATTAATGGATTAGAATCAGGCGAAGGTACAGATCCATATTACGGAGCAGACAATTAATGGCAAAAGAATTATGGGTAGAAAAATAATTTCTACTCATAAATAGTTGTAAGGAATAATATATGTCTTACAATAAACCATTTGCAGAACCAATAATATCTACACAACTATGCGATTACGGATGTGGACAAATAGCAAAATATAAATTTGCCAAAGGTAAAATTTGTTGTTCGACTAGCCATAATTCGTGTCCTGCTAAAAGAAAAGCATTTTCTGATAGAACTGATCATAAGGAGACAGCTGCTAAATCGTTAGCCACAAGAACCAAATTAGGTATTACCAAATCATCACAAATTAAAGGTGGTGCAACTCGCGTGGCACAAGGGCATTACAAACAACTTGCAAAAACAATGCAAAAACATTGGGAGGAAAATCCTTGGCAAAACAATTTACAATGTCCGTTAGTGCTATACAAAAATACCAATATAAATTATCAAGGAACATTTGAATATGAATTCTTAGAAAATTTAGAAAAAATTAACGGTATTGAGTGGATTAACGGTAATATCAAACGCGGACCAGCCATCTGGTACATCGATCCGACTGACAACAATAAAAGATTATATATTAGTGATTTTATTATAGGCAATACCATATATGAAATTAAATCACAATGGACTTGGAATAAACATGGTAAAGATTTAATTTTAGAAAAAAAGAATAAAGCAAAATTGACATCTGCCCTAAAAGAAGGGTATAATGTTATATTAGTATTAAACAAGGAAGAAATAAATGCGAGATCTCTGGACTGAACGATATAGACCGAAAACTATCGAAGAATATGTTTTCAAGGATGCGGCACAACAACGTCAAGTTCAATCTTGGATTAGGGAAGGAAGTATCCCTCATCTTTTATTGAGCGGTAGTGCCGGTATTGGTAAAACTACATTGGCTAAAGTATTGTTGAACGAGCTCGGCATTGAAGATTTTGATGTACTAGAAATTAACGCAAGTCGTGACAACAACGTAGAAGTAGTTCGTGAAAAGATTACAAACTTTGTACAAATGATTCCGTTTGGCCCATTTAAGGTTGTATTGTTAGATGAGGCAGATTACTTGACTATCAACGCACAGGCTATTTTGCGTGGGTTGATGGAAACTTATTCTAGCACAGCAAGATTTATTTTGACTTGTAACTATCCTAACAAGATTATTCCGGCACTACATAGTCGTTGCCAAGGGTTTCACGTTGACAAAACTGATCAAACGGAATTCACTGCTCGTGTTGCTACAATCTTGATGAATGAAAACATTGAGTTTGATTTGGATACATTGGATACATTTGTTAAATTAAGTTATCCAGATTTGCGGAAGTGTATCAATCTTGTTCAACAAAACATTACAGAAGATGGAGGCTTGTCAAGCCCTACAGCAGGTGATAATGACAGCAGTGATTACAAGATTGAAATGGTTGAACTGTTTAAGGCTGGTCGAATTCAAGAAGCACGTAAATTGTTATGCGGCCGTGCTCGCCCAGAAGATATTCCAGAGATTTATACTTGGTTGTATAATAATCTAGATTTGTTAGGTTCTACTGAAGAACAAAAAGATTCAGCAGTATTGATCATTAAACAGGGACTTGTGGACCATACTTCGTTGATTGATCCAGAAATTGGACTTGCGGCTGTATTAATTAAACTAGCCCGTTTACAATAAAGTAAAACCGCACAGTCGATTGCAGGTCGAAAACTGTGCGGCGCTCTTGTGGGGTTAAGAGATTGTGTTAGTCGATATCCGTATCCTTATATAGTTTTAAAATTTCTCTGACTACAGGGTGACGCTCAACGTGTTGTTGTTCAAACCTTGCCATAGCAATCATACGATACTCACCTCCTTGGCCGTAT